>JFJP01002190.1_pt1 | contig 17687 bp, 19 predicted proteins | sample 431651 | NCBI WGS metagenome assembly JFJP01 (sample SAMN02602958, study PRJNA72255) | Microbial mat metagenome, whole genome shotgun sequencing project. | biome: fresh water; feature: sink hole; material: water; isolation source: purple microbial (photo- and chemosynthetic) mats found in...
GCGAATACACCAAGTTCGAGAATTTTGCATCGGGTTCGTATTGAGCCCAATGCAAAAAGTCGGCGCTAGCGGTACGGCGCCAACAGGCCTCTTCAGAGCACCTCTGCCGCGTGATCGGCTAGTCGCGAACGTTCGCCGCGCTGCAAAGTGACGTGGCCGGAATGCGACCAACCCTTGAAACGATCCACGACATAGGTCAGGCCTGACGAACCCTCGGTCAGGTAAGGCGTGTCGATCTGGGCGATGTTGCCGAGGCAGACCACCTTGGTGCCGGGGCCGGCGCGGGTGATCAGGGTTTTCATCTGTTTCGGCGTCAGGTTCTGCGCCTCGTCGATGATGAGGAACTTGTTGATGAAGGTGCGGCCGCGCATGAAGTTGAGCGACTTGACCTTCAGCCGGCTCTTGATCAGGTCCATGGTCGCCTGGCGGCCCCACTCGCCACCAAAATTGCTGCTGTAGTTAACGCCGGAGTTGCCGGAGCTGCCGCTGGGCGAATGCGCCGACTTGTCGCCAGCCGGGCCGGTGCCGCCGCCCTCGGTGGGTTTGTTGAGGACGTCGAGGTTGTCCTCGATGGCGCCCATCCATGGCGTCATTTTTTCTTCCTCGGTGCCCGGCAGGAAGCCGATATCTTCGCCGACCGGCACGGTGACACGGGTGACGATGATTTCCGCATAACGCTTGGTTTCCAGCGTCTGCGTCAGCGCCGCCGCCAGCGTCAGCAGCGTCTTGCCGGTGCCGGCTTGTCCCAGCAGCGTGATGAAGTCGATCTCGGGGTCCATCAGCAGATTGAGCGCGAAATTTTGTTCGCGGTTTCTGGACAGGATGCCCCAGACGGCGTTCTTCTGGTGGCTGTAGTCGATCAGCGTCGAGATGACCGCGGTCTTGGCCGAGCCCTCGCGTACGATGGCGTGAAAGGGTTTATCGTTCTTCGGCCCGGCTTCGAGATAGACGAACTCGTTGACCAGCATGTTGGGGCACAGCGGCCCGGCCACCTTGTAGAGCGTGCGGCCGTCCGCCTTCCACGACTTCATATCCTGGCCGTGGCTTTCCCAGAAGTCGGCCGGCAGTTCCATGGTGCCGGAAAACAGCAGGTCGGTGTCTTCCAGCACCTTGTCGTTGAAGTAATCCTGCGATGCCAGGCCCAGTGCACGGGCCTTGATGCGCATGTTGATGTCCTTCGACACCAAAATGACCTGCCGCTTGGGGAAGGCCTCGCTAAGGTACATCACTACGCCGAGGATCTGGTTGTCACCCTTGGTGGTCGGCAGCGAGGCGGGAATGTGCCCGATCATTGCCTCGGTTTGGAGGAACAGGCGGCCGGAGGCCATTTCGCGCGAGGGGGCGAGCAGAGAGACGCCCTCCTTGATCGCATCTTCGCAGCCGGACACCACTTCGTCGAGCAGGCGGCTGGCCTGGCGGGCGTTGCGCGCCACTTCCGACATGCCTTTCTTGTGCGCATCCAACTCTTCCAGCGTCATCATCGGCAGAAAGATGTCGTGCTCTTCGAAGCGGTAAAGGCTGGTGGGATCGTGCATCAGTACGTTGGTATCGAGCACGAAAAGCTTGGTGGTCGGGGATTTCGCGGTGCGTTTGGCGTTCATGGCAACCCTCTGCTGAGTGGATGTCGACACGATAGCCGCCGCAGGGATGGCCGCGGTCGGCGGGGAAACAAGGGATTTCGGTATCAGTTCACCTTATTGTTATGTCAGCGCGTGCAGCGTGGCGAGAACCTCGGCGGCATGCCCCTCGGCCTTGACCTTGCGCCACTCATTGCGCAGCACACCGTCCTTGTCGATCAGGAAGGTGCTGCGCTCGATGCCTCTGACCTGCTTGCCGTACATGCTTTTCATCTTGATGACGTCGAACATCACGCAGGCCATTTCATCGGCATCGACCAGCAGTTCGAAAGGCAGGCACTGCTTGCTTTTGAAACTTTCATGCGACTTGAGGCTGTCGCGCGAGATGCCGAAGATGGCGCAGCCGAGCCGGGCGAATTCGCCGTGCAGGTCGCGGAACTGCTGCGCCTCAACGGTGCAGCCCGGCGTGCTGTCCTTGGGGTAGAAATAGAGTACGACGGGGTGGCCACGCTGGGCTGCAAGCGTGAAGGTTGCGCCATGAGTGGCGGGCAGGCTGAAGTCGGGGACGGTGAGGCCGATGGCGGAGGCGGTCATGAGTTTTCCTTGGTGGAGACTTTGGGCGTTTTGATGAACAGGAGCGAGAGCGCACCGGCCGCCCCCTGCGCCACGGCGAAGAGCCCGTAGAGCATCGCGGCGGCGATGGCCAGTTCGGTCGAGGCGACCATGTTACTCAGGTGGCCAAGGGTGACGGCGGCGGCGGCTTCGCGTGTGCCCCAGCCGCCGATGCCCACCGGCAGTGCGGCGAGGATGAAGACGGGGCCGGCGGCGATGACGTACAGCCAGAAAGGCAGGTCGAGGCCTACAGCGCGGCCGGCGCAGGCGAAGGTGATGATCGAAAAGCCCTGCACCGCGGCCGACCAAGCAAACTGAGCCACCAGATGCGCCTGCGGCGCGGGCCGATCATGTAAGGCCGCCAGCGCCTGCTCGATGCGTGTGGGCAGATGCACATGCCAGGCGGCGCTGGCCTGCCACAGAAAAGTCGGCGCTAGCGATACGGCAAGGGCTAGAACCAAGGTGACGACAGCCGGCAGCGGCAGCAGTTGCGCGGGCAGCAGTCCGGAAAATTGTGCGCCGGCCGTCGTCGTCAGCGACAGCACCAGCAGCACCCACAGCCCGCTCATGCGGTCGAGTACCACGCTGGCGGCACTGGCGGCGAGCGGATGACCGGCGCGCTGGAGATGCAGCGCCCGCAAGGTATCGCCGCCGAGCGTGGCGCCTGGTAGCACGGTATTGGCGGCGATAGCGCGGAAATAGGCGACGATCAATGCCGTGCGCGACGTGATCAGTCCGATCCATCCGGCCATCGCATGCCAGCGCAAGGCGCTCAACACGCTTGCCGTCACCGCGCTGGCCAGTGCCGCGGTTAGCCAGACCGCATCGGCCCGGGCAACAGCGGCAAAAATTCGCGCCGGCCCGGCGAAGTAGAAGACCAGCGCCAGCAGTCCAATACTGGTCGCCGCGCGAAGAACGGTCTTGCTCACAGTTCGGGCGGAAGCCGCAGCCGGTATTGGTCGCGTCCCTCGGGTTCGTGGTAAATGCGGATGAGGATTTCGCCGAGCAGTCCGATTGCGATCAACTGCACACCCATTAGCGCCAGCATGATGCCCAGCAGCAGCAGTGGACGGCCACCGATGTTTTCACCGAACAGTTTGATGATCGCCAGATAGCCGAGAATGCCCGCGCCCGGCATCAGCATCCACAGACCGATGCCGCCGAAGGCATGCAGCGGCCGGTGCAGGTAGCGCAGCATGAATTTCATCAGCAGCAAATCGAGCAGCACGCGGAAGGTACGGTCGATGCCGTACTTGGACTGGCCGCGCGTGCGCGCGTGGTGGCGTACCGGCACTTCGATAATCTTCGCGCCGGCTTCGAAGGCCATCGCCGGGATGAAGCGGTGCAGTTCGCCGTAGAGGCGGATGCGCTTTATCACTTCGGTGCGGTAGGCCTTGAGGGCGCAGCCGTAGTCATGCAGGCTCACGCCAGTGGCCCATGAGATCAGGCGATTGGCCAGCATCGACGGCAATTTTCGCGACAAAGCCTTGTCCTGCCGATCCTTGCGCCAGCCCGAAATCATGCTGATGTCGCTGCGCGACTCGAGCGTGAGGATCAAGTCGGGAATGTCGAGCGGATCGTTCTGCAGGTCGCCGTCGAGCGTTACCGTGTAGCGGCCACCGACGGCATCGAAGCCCGCCTGCAAGGCCGCCGTCTGGCCGTAGTTGCGCATGAGATAGCGCGGCTTCAGCCACGGCGTCTTGGCCGCAATCTGCGCCAGTACACGGGCCGAATCATCACGCGAGCCATCGTCGATGCAGATCAGTTCGAAGGAAAAGCCCGAAGGCAGCATCGCCTCGCCGACGCGGGCAACGAGATCGGGGAGGTTAAGTTCCTCGTTGTAGACAGGGATGACGATGGAGACGTCACAGATGGGGGGCGCTGTTGGTTCGGTCATGTTGTTTCGACGGTTTGCGGGTGAGTGTGTGCGTAATCAGGGAACAGACCACGTTTATAGGCGATAACTCGCCCGATATCCAAAAATGAAAACTAGATAGATTGTTGCAGTGGTGACTATGTCGCTGTTAAGCATAGCAGGGGGGAGTTCAGATTCGCCGCCATGTCGATCGACAATGCGAGTAAAGGTGGTCCAAGGCAGAAAATCCATCAATTGGGCGAACAGTGCCTTGCCAGTGTTCATGATCGGTTCCAGGTGCGCTATCCCCGAAAATCGCCCGGAGCTCCATTTTGCATTTCAAATCTACACCACCCTTCGTCACCCGGAGGCCCTCGTTAGTTAGGGCTTCCAGCGATTCGCCATCACTTTTAACCGGACAGTAGTGATCCACTTTAGTGTCTGTCGAAATGTTGTAGGTCAAAATTGACCGGCCGATTCGTACGCCGGTATAATCCGCTCCCTTCCCAATAGACTTAGAGAGAACAGGCAGCCATGGCCCGAACCAAACTTGTCGCCGGTAACTGGAAAATGCATGGCCAGATCGCCGGAAATCTCACCCTTCTTACCGCGCTGAAAGACGGCGTAGCCGCCAGTCGTGCCGAACTGGCTGTTTGCGTACCGTTCCCCTACCTGGCCCAGGCGCGTTCCGCGCTGGCCGGTACGCCCATCGCGTGCGATGCTGAATGATTTCGGTTGCCGCTATGCTATCGTCGGCCATTCCGAGCGTCGCGCCTATCACGGCGAAACCGACCAGGTTGTCGCCACCAAGGCAGAGGCGGCCATCAAGGCCGGCCTGATTCCCATCATCTGCGTCGGCGAGACATTGGCCGAGCGCGAAGGCAACATTACCGCCGAGGTTGTCACTCGTCAGCTCGACGCGGTGATCGCATGCATCGGCGCCGCCGGCGTAGCGAAGTCTGTCATCGCCTACGAGCCGGTCTGGGCCATCGGTACCGGCAAGACGGCGTCGCCCGAACAAGCACAGGAGGTACATGCGCTGATCCGCTCTCGTGTGGCGCAAGCCGACAAGACCGTGGCCGAGGGCGTCCGTATTCTCTATGGTGGTAGCATGAAGCCGAGCAATGCCAAGGAACTCATGGGGCAGGCCGACATCGATGGTGGTCTTATCGGCGGTGCAGCGCTGGTTGCGGCCGACTTCCTTGCCATTGGCGTGGCGGCCTAAGGAAAATCACGACATGACGTATCTTTTCCCGCTGGTGCTGACAGCGCACATCCTGGTCGGACTCTCCGTTATCGGGCTTGTATTGCTACAGCATGGCAAGGGCGCTGACATGGGCGCTGCCTTCGGTAGTGGCGCGTCGGGTAGTTTGTTTGGTGCATCTGGGTCCGCGAATTTCCTTTCGCGGACGACCGGCGTTCTCGCGGCGGTGTTTTTTGTGACCAGTCTTGGCCTAGCTTACCTTGCCAACGCCAAACCTGCGGTTTCGGGTAGTGTCATGGATGCGGCCGTTCAGTCGTTGCCGTCGTCCGATTCGACTGCCAAGCCGGCAACCGAATCCGCTGCGAACCCTGCCGCACCCGCACCCGTTCCGGCATCAAACGATTCGAAGGCAAAAGATATCCCGAAATAGGTCAGTTGGTAATGCCCGGAATCGGGTCTAGCGGGCCATCGCCTGAAACAACTAAGATATAATCGCGCCCAGAAATTTTTGGCATCTTTTGTTACTTGTCGGGATATTTACACGCCGTCGTGGTGAAATTGGTAGACACGCTATCTTGAGGGGGTAGTGGCGAAAGCTGTGCGAGTTCGAGTCTCGCCGACGGCACCAGTTGATTTGATCGAAATTATTGGGTTGATCATCACAGAGACAAAACGCGGCGCGAGCTGCAAAAATAAATGCTGGAACACTATTTTCCAATTCTCGTATTCCTGATCGTCGGCTTGATCTTTGGCTTCGTGCCGATTGTCATTGGTCGTGTGCTAGGACCGTATCGGCCCGATGCCGAAAAGAATTCAGCTTTCGAGTGCGGCTTCGAGGCCTTCGAAGATGCCCGAATGAAGTTTGATGTTCGCTACTATCTGGTGGCGATCATATTTATCCTGTTTGATCTCGAAATTGCGTTTCTCTTCCCTTGGGCTACGATTTTCAAGGAGATCGTGGAAACGGAGGCGGTCAAGTTCTTTGGCTTTATCGAGATGTTGGTCTTCATTGCAATCCTCGTCGTGGGCTACGTTTATGCCTGGGCGAAGGGCGCCCTGGATTGGGAATGATTGTGGAGGCTTGGGCGTGAGTATCGAAGGCGTGCTGCAAGAGGGGTTTGTTACCACCTCGCTCGATAAGTTGATCAACTGGACGCGCACCGGGTCGCTCTGGCCGATGACCTTTGGTTTGGCCTGCTGCGCCGTTGAGATGATTCATGCCGGTGTCTCGCGTTATGACCTTGACCGCTTTGGTGTGGTATTCAGGCCGAGTCCGCGTCAGTCCGACGTGATGATCGTCGCCGGTACGCTGACCAACAAGATGGCACCGGCCCTGCGCAAGGTGTACGACCAGATGACCGAGCCGCGCTGGGTCATATCGATGGGGTCATGCGCCAACGGCGGTGGCTATTATCACTATTCGTATGCGGTGGTTCGCGGTTGCGACCGCATCGTGCCTGTCGATATTTATGTGCCGGGTTGTCCGCCCACGGCCGAGGCGTTGCTTTACGGTATTGTTCAGTTGCAAAACAAGATCAAGCGCACTTACACCATCGCCCGCTGACATCACTATTGCCCATGAGCGCCAAGCTGAACAAGCTATGTGAGACCCTGAAGGCCGTTTTCGGTGAGCGTATTGCCGAAATCTCGGTGGGGCATGGCGAGGTAACCGCCGTCGTCGATGCGTCCGAATACTTGGCCGTGGCTCGCGAGTTGCGCGACCACGCCGATCTGCATTTCGAGCAGTTGCTTGATATTTCAGGTGTCGATTACTCCACCTATTCAGGCTGGACCGGCAAACGCTATGCGGTGGCCTGTCACCTGATTTCGCTGGTGCACAATGTGCGCTTGCGACTCAAGACCTTTGTGGTTGATGATGCTTTCCCTGTCGTACCGTCGCTGACGGGTATCTGGAGTAGCGCTAACTGGCACGAGCGCGAAGCCTTCGATATGTTTGGCGTTCTGTTTGAGGGGCATGACGATCTGCGTCGTATCCTGACCGACTATGGTTTCGTCGGTCACCCGTTCCGCAAGGACTTCCCAATTTCGGGGTATGTCGAGATGCGTTACGATCCGGCGCAACGGCGGGTGGTCTATCAGCCGGTGACAATCGAACCGCGCGAGGTAACGCCGCGCATCGTGCGCGAAAATAGCTATGGGGATGTCGGCAATGGCTGAGATCCGCAACTACACAATTAACTTTGGCCCGCAGCATCCTGCGGCGCACGGCGTTTTGCGTCTGGTGCTGGAACTTGATGGCGAAGTGGTGGTGCGCGCCGACCCGCACGTCGGTCTGTTGCATCGGGGCACGGAAAAACTCGCCGAGACGCGTACCTGGGTGCAGGCCATGCCCTACATGGATCGCCTCGACTACGTCTCGATGATGTGCAACGAGCACGCCTATTGTCTGGCGGTCGAGCGTCTGCTAGGGGTAGATGTTCCCGAGCGAGCCCAGTACATCCGTGTGCTGATGGACGAAGTTACCCGCATTCTCAATCACCTCCTCAACATTGGTACCCACGCGCTTGATATCGGTGCGATGGCGATGGTGCTCTATACCTTCCGCGAGCGCGAGGACCTGATGGATGTCTATGAGGCCGTTTCGGGCGCGCGCTTGCATGCGGCCTACTATCGGCCAGGTGGCGTCTATCGGGATCTGCCGGACAGCATGCCGTGCTACGAGGTCAATAGTTTCAAGAACGCGCAGACCGTCAAGGAACTCAACGCGGCGCGCCAAGGGTCAGTGCTCGACTTCCTCGAAGATTTCACCAATCGCTTTCCCTCTATCCTCGACGAATACGAAACCCTGCTTACCGACAACCGCATCTGGAAGCAGCGGACCGTCGGCATTGGCGTGGTGACCCCCGAACGTGCGCTGGCGCTGGGTTTTACCGGCCCCATGCTACGCGGCTCCGGTATCGAGTGGGACCTGCGTAAAAAAATGCCATATGAAGTCTATGATCGTATGGACTTCGATATTGCCGTCGGTACCAACGGCGACAGTTATGATCGTTACCTCGTGCGCATGGAAGAAATGCGCCAGGCCAATCGCATCGTCAAACAGTGCATCGACTGGTTGCGCAAGAATCCGGGACCGGTAATTACCGCCAATCACAAGGTGGCGCCGCCGTCTCGTGAGAAAATGAAGTCGAACATGGAAGAGTTGATTCACCATTTCAAGCTCTTCTCCGAGGGAATTCATGTGCCGCCGGGAGAGGTTTATGCTGGTATTGAGCACCCGAAAGGCGAGTTCGGCGTATATATGATTTCCGATGGCGCTAATAAGCCTTACCGCATGAAGTTACGGGCACCCGGCTTCCAGCATCTTGCCGCAACCGATGAAATGTCGCGCGGGCACATGCTGGCCGACGTTACCGCCATCATCGGCACCATCGACTTGGTGCTGGGCGACGTGGACAGATAATAGAATGCTCAGCGAAGTTACTCTCAGGAAGATTGACCGCGAGGTCGCCAAGTACCCGGCCAGCCATAAGCAGTCGGCTGTAATGGCTGCGCTGGCTTTTACCCAGGATGAACTGGGTTGGTTGTCGAAAGACGCCATTGCCTTCGTTGCCGGCTACCTGGAGATGCCTCCGCTGGCTGCCTACGAGGTGGCGAGTTTCTACAATATGTACGATCTGGAGCCAGTCGGTAAATACAAGCTGACGGTTTGCACCAATCTGCCGTGTGCCTTGTCCGGCGGGGTTCACGCCGCCGATTATCTCAAGCACAAACTGGGTATCGACTTCAACGAAACGACGGCCGACGGCAAATTCACGTTGAAAGAGGGCGAGTGCATGGGAGCCTGTGGTGACGCGCCGGTAATCCTTACCAATAACAAGCGCATGCATTGCTTCATGACGCCGGAAGAAATCGATCGATTGCTGGAGGAGTGCAAGTAATGGCGCTGCTGGAAGCAATCAATCCGTTGCTGTCGGCCGGCTGGCAACAGGGTGGCCATGAGTGGCGTCTTGAGCGTGATGCTGGCTGGCGCCTCAAGGACTATGAATCGCGCGGCGGCTACGAGTCCTTGAAAAAAATCATCGTTGGTCGGTTGACTCCCGACGAGGTCATTGCTGAAGTCAAGAAATCGGTGCTACGCGGCCGTGGTGGCGCGGGTTTCCCCACGGGTCTCAAGTGGAGTTTCATGCCCAAGGCCGCGCCGGAAAAATATATTGTCTGCAACACCGACGAGGGTGAGCCCGGCACTTTCAAGGATCGCGACATCCAGCGCTACGATCCGCATGCCATCATCGAAGGCATGATCATCGCGGCCTATGCTGTCGGTGCCGTTCGTGGCTACAACTATATCCACGGCGAGATTTACGAGTTGTACCAGCGTTTCGAGGAAGCACTGGACGAGGCACGTGCCGCCGGCTATCTCGGCCAGAACATCCTTGGCGCTAGTTTCTGCTTTGATCTGTTCGCGCATCATGGTTGGGGCGCCTACATCTGCGGCGAGGAATCGGCCTTGCTTGAATCGATCGAGGGCAAGAAGGGGCAACCGCGCTTCAAACCGCCGTTCCCGGCACAGGTCGGCCTCTATGGCAAACCGACCACGATCAACAATACCGAAAGCTTTGCGTCGATCCCGTTCATTTTTCGCATCGGCGGCGAGGGGTTCCTTGAACTCGGCAAGCCGAATAATGGTGGCACCAAACTATTTTCGGTTTCCGGCCATGTCAATCGCCCGGGCAATTACGAAGTTCCGATGGGGACGCCTTTCGCCAAACTGCTTGAGATGGCTGGCGGTGTCCGTGGCGGACGCAAGTTGAAGGCGGTCATTCCAGGCGGATCATCGGCTCCCGTGTTACCGGCCGACGTGATCATGGATTGCACTCTGGACTACGACTCGATTGCCAAGGCCGGTTCTATGCTCGGTTCCGGCGCGGTCATCGTCATGGACGAGACGACTTGCGTGGTTAAGGCGCTGGAGCGCCTAGCGTACTTTTATTACGAAGAATCCTGCGGGCAATGTACGCCGTGCCGTGAGGGTACCGGCTGGCTCTACAAAATCATTCATCGCATCGAGCATGGTGAGGGCCGCCCGGATGATCTCGACCTGTTGCTCAACCTTGGCGGCAATATTGCGGGCCGGACCATCTGCGCGCTTGGCGATGCGGCCGTATTGCCGATTCAGGGATTCCTCAAGCATTTTCGGTCCGAGTTCGAATATCACATCGAGCACAAGAAGTGCTTGGTTCCACCAGATGTTCAGCGCGAAGGCAGCAAGATATTCACGCGCGCCACGCGGGTTGAAGGGCCGACGTCATGATTGAGCTTGAACTCGACGGCAAGGCGCTCTCAATGCCCGATGGCAGCACCGTGTTTGACGCCGCGCAGCAAGCCGGCGTCTACATCCCGCACTTCTGCTACCACAAGAAGCTATCCATTGCGGCCAACTGCCGCATGTGTCTGGTCGAGGTCGAGAAGGCACCCAAGCCCCTGCCGGCCTGCGCCACCCCTGTTACCAAGGGCATGAAGGTGTTCACGCACTCGCCTATGGCGGTCACCGCCCAAAAAGGGGTGATGGAGTTCCTGCTGATGAACCATCCGCTCGATTGCCCGATCTGTGATCAGGGCGGCGAATGTCAGTTGCAGGATGTCGCCGTTGGCTATGGCGCTGGCGCATCGCGTTACCAGGAAGACAAGCGGGTGGTGACCAACAAGGATCTCGGTCCGCTGGTCAGTACCGACATGACGCGATGCATCAACTGCACCCGTTGCGTGCGTTTTACTCAGGAAATTGCCGGTCTCATGGAACTCGGCCAGGCTTTCCGCGGTGATCGCGCCGAGATCATGCCTTATGTCGAACGCGCGTTTGAATCCGAACTGTCTGGCAATATCATCGACCTCTGCCCTGTCGGCGCACTGACGTCAAAGCCCTTCCGTTATTCCGCGCGCACCTGGGAACTGGCACGACGCAAATCGGTTAGCCCGCACGACGGCCTCGGCAGCAATCTCATCGTCCAGGTCAAGCATGAGCGCGTGATGCGGGTCTTGCCGCTGGAAAACGAACTGATCAACGAGTGCTGGTTATCGGATAAGGATCGCTTCTCCTACGAAGGACTGAACTCCGCCGAGCGTTTGACGAAACCGATGGTCAAGCAGGGGGGTAAGTGGCAGGAAGTGGATTGGAATGTTGCCCTCGATTACGCTGCCCATGCGCTGCGCGACGTGGCGAAGAATGATGGCGGCGCCAGCATCGGTGCCTTGGTTAGCCCCCATGCAACGCTGGAGGAAATGGCGCTTGCGGCCAAACTGATGCGTGGCCTGGGTTCCCAGAACATTGATTGCCGCCTGCGTCACAGCGACTTCTCGGCCGATGGCAAGCGCAAGGGAACGCCCTGGCTGGGAATGAAGATCGCCGAGATCGGTGCCCTTGATCGCGTTTTGGTCGTTGGCAGTTTCCTGCGCAAGGACCATCCCTTGATTGCCCAGCGCCTGCGCCAGTCGGCCAAAAAGGGCGCTCAGGTCAACATCCTGCATGCCACCGCCGACGATCAACTGATCAAGCTCCATGCCCGCGCAATCGTACCGCCGTCGCAGATGCCCGCCATGCTTGCCCGGATCGTCAAGGCTGTGGCCGAACTGAAAGGTGCTGTCGTCAGTGCCGATCTTGAAAAAGTCGGCGCTAGCGGTACGGCACAACAAAGCATGGCACAGCAGATCGCGGCAAGCTTGGTATCCGGTGCGAATATCGGCATTCTGCTCGGCAACTTTGCCCAGCAGCATCCCCATGCGACTGCGCTCAATGTGCTGGCACAGCAACTTGCAGGCTTGCTCGGCGGCAAATTTGGTTTTCTCGGTGAGGCAGCCAACAGCGTCGGCGCTTATGCCGCGCAGGCCGTGCCGAGCGGCGATGGCGAGAAAGTTGGCCTCAGCGCGGCAGCGATGCTGGCCAATCCGCGCAAGGTATACGTCTTGCTGGGTGTCGAACCGGAACTGGATTGCGCCGACGGCACGGTGGCCATGGTCGCCATGAAGCAGGCCAGCAGCGTGATCGTACTGTCGTCCTTCAAGTCGCAAGTGGCGCTCGATTTCGCCGATGTGATGTTGCCGGTTTCACCTTTCAGCGAAACCTCGGGCACTTTTGTCAATACCGAGGGCCGCGTACAGAGTTTTTACGCCGTGGCAAAGCCGCAAGGAGACGCGCGCCCCACCTGGAAAGTGCTGCGAGTGCTGGGCAACCTGCTTGATCTGGCGGGTTTTGACTACGAAACGTCCGAAGCGGTTCGCGATGAAGTCCTTGCCGGCAAGCCCGAATTCATGAGCGACCTCGACAATGCCGTCGACTATGTTTTGGCTGATATTGCCATCGCACCGACGGCGGTCACCGCGTCCATGCTCGAGCGCGTTGCCGATGTTCCGATTTATTTCGCCGACGCGCTGGTGCGGCGTGCGTACGGTTGCCAGGCCAGCCCCGATGCCGCGCAGCCGACAGCCCGCATGAATGCGGCTACGCTGGCGCAACTGGCGATAGCTTCAGGTGACAAGGTGAACATCGAATCCGGCGGTTCAGCGCAAACAGCGACCCTGATAGCGCAACTTGATGCCGGATTAGCCGACGGTTGTATCCGTGTCGCCGCAGCCCATGCGACGACCGTGCCTTTGGGTGCCATGTTTGGAAACCTGAGCGTGGAGCGCGCATGATGGAAGCTCAGGTTCTTCAATTCTTCCAGACTCTCTGGGGGCCGTTGTGGGCACCAATCTGGACATGGGTGCAACCGGTCTGGCCCCTGATCTGGGTTATGGTCAAGATTGTGGCGATTCTTGCTCCGGTGGTTGCGGCCGTGGCCTACCTGCCTTATTTCGAGCGCAAGGTCATCGCCTATATGCATGTGCGTATTGGCCCCAACCGTGTCGGCCCGATTGGCCTTTTGCAACCAATCGCCGATGCCTTGAAACTGCTCTTCAAGGAAATCATCATTCCGACGAAGGCCAGCAAGGCGCTCTTCATCGTGGGTCCGATCGTGGCATTAGCCCCCGCGCTGGTGGCGTGGGCAGTGATTCCCTTCAGCGAGGGCTTGGTGCTGGCCAATATCGACGCCGGTGTGCTCTATCTGCTGGCGATCAGTTCCGTCGGCGTCTACGGTATTCTCGTCTCCGGTTGGGCATCGAACTCGAAGTATCCCTTCCTTGGTGCGATGCGTTCGGCGGCGCAGATGGTTTCATACGAAATCGCCATGGGCATGGCGCTGATCGTTGTGCTGATGGTTTCGAACAGCCTTAATCTGTCCGACATCGTTCATTCGCAAGGCAAGGGCATGTTTGTTAACATGGGCGTCGGCGCGCTTTCCTGGAACTGGTTGCCGTTACTGCCAATGTTCCTGGTGTACCTGATCTCCGGCGTAGCCGAAACCAACCGGGCGCCGTTTGATGTAGTCGAGGGCGAATCCGAGATTGTCGCGGGTCACATGGTCGAGTATTCGGGCATGGCCTTTGCGCTGTTTTTCCTTGCCGAATACGCCAACATGATCTTGGTCTCGGCGATGACCGCGATCTTCTTCCTTGGCGGCTGGCTCTCGCCGGTGGGGTTCTTGCCCGATAGTTTCTTCTGGCTGGCGTTGAAGATTTCCGCCATTCTGTTCCTGTTTCTCTGGTTGCGTGCCACCTTCCCGCGCTATCGCTATGATCAAATCATGCGTTTGGGCTGGAAGGTATTCCTCCCGCTATGCTTTGTCTGGATTGTCGTTGTCGGCGCCTGGATGATGTCGCCGCTCAACATCTGGAAGTGAGGCGCCCACGACCATGAGTGCAATAAAAGACTATATCGGCAGCCTCTTCCTCAAGGAACTGCTACAAGGCATGCGGGTGACGCTTGGCTACCTGTTTGCCCGCAAGATCACCATCCAGTACCCGGAGGAGAAGACGCCGCAAAGTTTCCGTTTCCGTGGTTTGCATGCCTTGCGCCGCTATCCAAATGGCGAGGAACGCTGTATCTCCTGCAAATTGTGCGAGGCCGTCTGTCCGGCGATGGCCATTACCATCGAAGGCGCCGAGCGCGTGGATGCGCCCGGCCAAAGTTCGCGTCGCACCACCCGCTACGACATCGATCTTACTAAGTGCATCTTCTGTGGTTTCTGCGAAGAGGCTTGCCCTGTCGATGCCATTGTTGAAACGCGTGTTTTCGAATACCACGGTGAAACGCGTGGTGACCTTTACTACACCAAGCAAATGCTCCTGGCCAACGGTGATCGCTACGAAGCGCAGATAGCCGCCGACCGCGAGCTTGACGCAAGGTACCGCTGAGAGAAGGCCCCGATGGAATTCAAGACCTTCATTTTTTACATGCTGGCGACCATCATGGTGCTAGCCGGGTTGCGCGTGATTACCGCGAAGAACCCCGTGCATGCCGCCCTAGCGCTGGTGCTGGTGTTTTTCAATGCCGCAGGCATATGGTTGCTGCTCCATGCCGAATTTCTTGCCCTCGCACTGATCATGGTTTACGTCGGCGCGGTCATGGTGCTCTTTCTGTTTGTGGTGATGATGCTCGACATCAACATTGACCGTTTGCGCCAGCGTTTCTGGCATTACCTGCCGGTGGGCGGTTTGATCGGACTGTTGCTGGTGATGGAAATGGCCGTCGTGCTCGGTGGCAACTATTTCAGTCTGGAAAGCTTGGTTCCGCCCGAGGTACCCGCCGATTACAGCAACACGAAGACGCTGGGCCGCCTGCTGTTCACCGACTATGTCTATCCGTTCGAACTGGCTTCCATCATCCTGCTGGTTGGCATTGTTGCCGCAGTGATGCTCACCCTGCGCCAGCGCAAGGATACCAAGTACATGCAGCCCGCTGACCAGGTCAAGGTCAGGCGAAACGACCGCCTGCGCATCGTCTCGATGCCAGCCGAGAAAGAATCAGGAGAGTAAGCATGCTTTCCCTCTCCCACTACCTGATTCTTGGCGCGATCCTGTTTTCCATCGGCATCGTCGGAATTTTCCTCAATCGCAAGAATCTGATCGTGCTGCTGATGGCCATCGAGATGATCCTGTTGGCGGTCAATATGAACTTTGTCGCCTTTTCCTTCTACCTGAATGACGCCGCCGGCCAGATATTCGTCTTCTTCATCCTGACGGTCGCCGCCGCCGAAGCGGCCATCGGTCTGGCGATTCTTGTCGTGCTGTTCCGCAACCTCGCCACCATCCATGTCGATGACCTCGACAGCTTGAAGGGATAGATCGATGAAAACAATCTATCTCATCATTCCCTTCGCGCCCTTGGTGGGCGCCATCATTGCCGGCTTTCTCGGCCGGGCCATTGGTCGCGCTGGCTCGCATTGGATCACCATTCTGGGTGTCGCTATTTCCTTCATCTGCTCGGTGATGGTGTTCCAGGATGTGATGGCGGGTGAAACCTTCAACGGCGCCTTGTATACTTGGCTCGAATCGGGTGGCATGAAGTTTCAGATCGGCTTTCTCATTGACCGCCTTACCGCGATCATGATGATCGTTGTTACCTTCGTTTCGCTGATGGTGCATGTCTATACCATCGGTTATATGGCTGAAGATCCCGGCTATCAGCGCTTCTTCAGCTACATTTCATTGTTTACCTTCTCGATGTTGATGCTGGTGATGGCCAACAACTTCGTCCAGCTGTTTTTCGGCTGGGAAGCCGTCGGCCTGGTGTCCTACCTGCTGATTGGCTTCTGGTATACACGGCCGACGGCAACCTATGCCAACCTCAAGGCCTTTCTGGTCAACCGTGTCGGTGACTTCGGTTTCCTGCTGGGCATCGGACTTATCGCCGCTTACGCCGGATCACTCGACTACATGGAGGTTTTCGCCAAGGGCAAGCAACTCGCGGAAACCAGCGTTGAATTGATCCCCGGAAGCACCTGGGCGCTGATTTCCGTCATCTGTATCGGCCTCTTTATCGGCGCGATGGGCAAGTCGGCACAGTTCCCGTTGCACGTCTGGCTGCCCGATTCGATGGAAGGCCCGACCCCGATCTCCGCACTGATTCACGCCGCCACCATGGTAACAGCGGGTATCTTCATGGTCTCGCGCATGTCGCCGCTGTTTGAACTTTCGGAAGCCGCGCTCTCCTTTGTTATTGTCATCGGCGCCATCACTGCGCTGTTCATGGCGTTGATTGCCATTGTGCAAACCGACATCAAACGCGTAGTCGCCTATTCGACGCTGTCGCAGCTCGGTTACATGACGGTAGCCCTAGGCGCTTCGGCCTACTCGGTAGCGATCTTCCACCTGATGACCCATGCTTTCTTTAAGGCCGTGCTTTTCCTTGGCGCGGGTTCGGTCATCATCGCCATGCACCATGAGCAGGACATGCGCCGCATGGGCGGCCTGCGCAAGTACATGCCGATTACCTACCTGACCGTGCTGATCGGCGCTATTGCCAACGCCGGCCTGCCGCCTTTCGCTGGATTCTTCTCCAAGGATTCGATCATCGAGGCGGTTCAACTGTCACACATTCCGGGTGCCAGCTTCGCCTACTTCGCCGTGCTTGCCGGTGTTTTCATTGGAGGCCTCTATTCCTTCCGCCTAGTGTTTTTCGCCTTTCATGGCGAAGAGCGTTTCCGCCACGCTGCTGCTCATAACGACCATGCCCATGATGATCATGGCCACGGTGTTCACGAGCCGCACGAATCGCCAAAGGTTGTAACCGTGCCGTTGATCCTGTTGGCGATCCCTGCCATAGCCTCGGGTTGGTTTATAGGCCCACTGCTGTTTGGCGGCTATTTCGGCGACTCGATTTTTATCGCGCATGATCATTACGGCCTTGCCCACATGCAAGAAAAGTTTCACGGCGTCTTAGCCATGATGCTGCACGCTACCGGTACGATGCCTTTCTGGCTGGCGATTTCTGGCGCGACGACTGCCTGGTTCCTCTACATCAAGCGTCCCGACTTGCCAGCGGTGATCAAAATACGCCTAGCCCCGCTTGTCTGGGTGCTGGAAAAGAAATATGGCTTTGATGATTTCAACGACTGGTTCTTTGCTGGCGGTGCCCGTCTGCTGGGCCGCGGACTGTGGAAGGTCGGGGATCAGATATTGATCGACGGCGTTGCTGTTAACGGTACGGCGCGGCTGGTCGGGCGTATTGCCGGCGTGGTGCGCCTGCTGCAATCGGGCCACATTTACCAGTACGCATTTTCGATGATCATCGGCGTCTTCGTGCTGCTGACGCTGTGGCTGAACCGCTCCTGATGGCGCGCGATAGGAAAAGAGACAGATGAGTTCATCCCTCCTGAGCCTCGCGATCTGGGTACCGATACTCGGTGCGCTGCCCGTGCTCGCCATCGGTTCCGAGCGCCGCGAAGCTGTTCGCTGGCTGTCGCTGGCTGTCGCCATTGCCGGCTTTCTGGTGACGCTGCCACTTTATGTTGGTTTCGATACCCATCAGGCCGGCATGCAGTTTGTCGAACAAGCGACGTGGATTCCCCGCTACAACATCTTCTACCTGCTCGGCGTGGAC
>JFJP01005605.1_pt1 | contig 17686 bp, 19 predicted proteins | sample 431651 | NCBI WGS metagenome assembly JFJP01 (sample SAMN02602958, study PRJNA72255) | Microbial mat metagenome, whole genome shotgun sequencing project. | biome: fresh water; feature: sink hole; material: water; isolation source: purple microbial (photo- and chemosynthetic) mats found in...
TGGCCCACCAATCTTGGGGTGCGCGGCTGGGGGGGTCTGACACGCAGCGGGGCCGGGTGGTGGCGTGGCGCGAGGGCTTTGGCCTGGCCGGGGTGGTGGTGGCCTCGGTATTGCCCACCCTGGCCGGTTTGCCGGCTTTGGTGGCAGCGCTCGGTATGGCGCTGGCGCTGGGTGTGTGGCTGTGGTCGCGGGCCGTAGTGCCCCTGGGCGTCCCCCTGGTTGGCCCGACGGCATCTCCCTGGGCCCCGCTGGGGCTGCGTCCGTTTCGCCGCTTGCTGGCGGTGTACGTGGTCAACGGGCTGGCCAGTGCCGTGCCCGCCACGCTCGTGCTGTTTTTCATCCAGGACCGCTTGCGATGCAGCCGGCATTCCTGGGTGGCTATTTTGTGTGTGCGGCTGCGTCCATTGGCTTGTGGCTGAAGGTCGTGGGCCGTTGGGGGCTGGTGCGCACCTGGGCCCTGGGGATGGGCCTGTCGGTGGCCGTGTTTGGCTGGGTGGCGTTGCTCGGGCAAGGCGATTGGCCCTGGTTCTTACTGGTGTGCGCCTTGTCCGGCGCAGCCCTGGGGGCAGATCTGGTGCTTCCCCCGGCGTTGCTGGCCGGGTTGATCGGGGACGCCGGTGAACGCGGGCGCAGCGAAGGTGCATTCATGGGCTGGTGGGGCTTTGCCACCAAGCTCAACCTCGCGCTTGCAGCCGGTCTGGCCCTGCCGCTGCTGGGCTGGCTGGGGTATGCACCCGGACAGCAAGACCCCCAGGCCCTGTGGGCGCTCACGGTGGCGTATGCCGTGGTGCCCTGCGTGCTGAAGTTGGCCGCAGCAGCTTTGTTGTATGTGTTTTTCCTGAAAAGAGGTTCCCATGAAACGGCGTGAATGGTTTTCCCGCACCGGCGCGCTGGCGCTGTACACCGTGGCAGGTTCGGCCGGGTTGGTGGCACTGGGGGGCTGCGCAGGCCCCACCATCGACCAGTACCGTGCCGACAAGCCGGTGCTGGATCTGCGCGAGTATTTCAATGGAACGCTGGATGCGTACGGGGTGTTCACCGACCGGTCGGGGCAAGTTGTCAGGCGCTTCACCGTGCTGATGACCTGCACCTGGGTGGGCGACGACGGCACGCTGGACGAACTGTTCACCTACTCCGACGGCAGCACCGAGCGACGTGTGTGGCGTCTGAAAAAATGGCCCGATGGCCGCTACACCGGTACCGCTGGCGATGTGGTGGGAGAGGCGCAGGGGCAGGCACGTGGCAACGCCTTCCGCTGGGGCTACACGCTGAATTTGCCGGTGGACGGCAAGGTGTACGAGGTGCAGTTTGACGACTGGATGTACTTGATGGACCAGCGCGTGATGCTGAACAAGGCCGTCATGACCAAGTGGGGCGTGCGTCTGGGCGAGGTCACCCTCAGTTTCGTGAAGCGTGGTGTGTGATGGGCTTCCCTGCTGGCCGACTGGCGCGGCCGAGTGGTCTGGCTGGTGGGGGCGTCCAGCGGCATCGGGGCAGCCACAGCCGTTGCCTTGCATGCGCGGGGGGCGCAGGTGGTGGTGTCGGCTCGGGGCGAGTCAGCCCTCAACGCCTTGTGCGCGGTGCACCCAGGCATGGCGGCGCTGGCGCTGGACACCACCGACGCCGATGCCGTCAGCCGCGCGTGCGACGAGGTGGTGTCGCGCTTTGAGCGCATCGACCTGGTGTTGTATTGCGCCGGCCATTACAAAGCCATGTCTGCGCTGGACTTTGACCTTGCCCAGCACAAACGGCACCTGTCGATCAACTACGAGGGCGCGCTGAACGTGCTGGCGGCCGTGTTGCCTGTACTGCGGCGCCAAGGCCAAGGGCATGTCAGCCTGGTCAGCAGCGTGGCGGGTTTCAGGGGGTTGCCACAGTCGCTGGCCTATGGCCCTACCAAGGCCGCCCTGACCCACCTGGCCGAGGTGCTGTATCTGGATTTGCACCCATTGGGCCTGGGCGTGAGTGTGGTCCACCCCGGTTTTGTGCAAACACCGCTGACGGCGCAAAACACGTTTGCCATGCCCGCCCTCATCACGCCCGAAGTGGCCGCCGAGCGCATGCTGGCGGGCTGGGCCAAGGGGGCGTTCGAAGTGCAGTTCCCCAAGCGATTCACGCTGTGGATGCAGTTGTTGCGCATACTGCCCAACCGCCTGGCGTTCGCCGCTGTGCGCCGCATGACAGGCCATTGACGCCGCCCGGTAACCTCTTGCCCATGACATCTGTTCCACCATCCGCTGCCAACTTCGGCCCCGCTGCCGATCGCGTGGCTGAATTCTTTGAAGCCCTGCAGCCTGCCGACCTGGAGCGTTTGGCCGAGCTGTATGGCCCCGAGGCGCGATTCAAAGACCCATTCAATGACGTGACGGGCGTGCCCGCCATCCGCCACATCTTCGAGCACATGTTTGTCAACCTTCACGAACCCCGGTTTGTGGTGACCGAGCGCCTGGTGCAGGGGTCGCAGGCGGTGCTGGTGTGGGAGTTCCATTTCCGCTTCAAGACCGTGCGGCCCGATGAGGCTCAGTGCATCCTGGGTGCCAGCCACCTGCGGTTTGACGAGGCAGGGCTGGTCACGCTCCACCGCGACTACTGGGATGCGGCGGAAGAACTGTACGAAAAGCTGCCGGTGGTGGGCGGCGTGATGCGCTGGCTCAAGCGCCGCGCTGCGCAGTGAGGCGTAACGCCTGCCTGGTGCCCCTCAGGTGGGGGGCAGGCTGTCGATGAAGCTCTGCCGGGTTGCCAGTTTCTCGACCAGCTTGGCCAGGTTGGGGTGTGCCGCACGCCAGCCAACGGCAGGGAAACGGAAATCCAGGTAACCCAGCGCACAGCCCACGGCCACATCGGACAGGCTGAAGTGGATGCCACTGCAAAAGGGTTTGTCTCCGAGGCCTTGCGCCATGGCTTTGAGGGCCAAGTCAATTTTGCTCAGTTGCCTGTCGATCCACGCCTGGCTGCGCTGTTCGGCGGGCCTGAGGGTCCAGATGTCTTCCATGCGGGCCAGGATGGCGGCGTCGAGCAGGCCGTCGGCCAGTGCTTCCCAGGTTTTGACTTCTGCCCGTTCACGGCCGCCCGAGGGGATGAGCTTGCCCACCGGTGACAGTGTGTCGAGGTACTCAACGATCACGCGTGAGTCGAACACGGCTTCCCCGCCTTCCATCACCAGGCAAGGCACTTTGCCCAGGGGGTTGAACCGTGCCATCTGTGTGTCAGCGGCCCACACGTCTTCCAGTACGAACTGGTAATCCAGTTTTTTTTCCGACATGACGATGCGCACTTTGCGCACGTAAGGGCTGGTGGTGGAACCGATGAGTTTCATGCGTGGGGGAAATGGGATCGACCGAGGAGCGTTTCATTGTAGCCAGCCCCTCTGGGCGGGGGCGGGTGCCTACAATTCACCCCCATGCCTGCCTTCAATGCCCCCCCATCCCCCTCTGCCCAAGTGTCCGCAGTGGCTGCCTTGTCACCCCTGGACGGTCGATACGCCCCCAAACTGGCCTACTTGCGCCCCTACATGAGCGAGCAGGGCTACATGCACCGCCGCGTGCAGGTGGAGGTGGCCTGGTTCATAGCCCTGAGCGATGCCGGTTTTGCCGAATTCAAGCCACTGTCGCCCGGTGCGCGCACCTACCTGCTGGGATTGGTCAAGAACTTCAGCGAGTCCGATGCCAATGCCATCAAGGAGATTGAAAAGGTCACCAACCACGACGTGAAGGCAGTGGAGTACTGGATCAAGTCCAAGTTCGAGGCCCGGCCCGAGCTGGAAGCTGCCGCCGAGTTCGTGCACTTCGCATGCACCAGCGAAGACATCAACAACACCAGCCACGCGCTGCAGTTGCGCGCCGGGCGCGATGTGGTGCTGCTGCCCGCGCTGGACCGCATCGTGCTCAAGCTGCGTGAAATGGCCCATGCCTACGCCGATGTGCCCATGCTCAGCCGCACACACGGCCAGACTGCGAGCCCCACCACGGTGGGCAAAGAAATTGCCAATGTGCTGGTGCGGCTGCAGGCGGGCATTGACCGCATTGCCAACGTCAAAATCCTGGGCAAGATGAACGGCGCGGTGGGCAACTACAACGCCCACCTGTCGGCCTGGCCCGACTTTGACTGGGAGGCCTTCAGCAAAAAAGTCATCGAAAGCCCTGAGCCGCTGGGCCTGGGCCTGACGTTTCAGCCCTACAGCATCCAGATCGAGCCGCACGACTACATGGCCGAGCTGTTCGATGCGATTGCCCGTGTGGACACCATCCTCATCGACTTCAGCCGCGATGTTTGGGGCTACGTGAGCCTGGGCTACTTCAAGCAGCGCCTGAAGGCGGGCGAAATCGGGTCGTCCACCATGCCGCACAAGGTCAACCCGATTGACTTTGAGAACGCCGAAGGCAACCTGGGCCTGGCCAATGCACTGTTGCGCCACCTGAGTGAAAAACTGCCCATCAGCCGCTGGCAGCGTGACCTGACCGACAGCACCGTGCTGCGCAACATGGGCGTGGCGCTGGGTTATGCCGTGCTGGCCTACCACTCGCTGCTGACCGGCCTGAACAAGCTGGAGCTGAACGAAGAGGCTCTGGCGGCCGACTTGGACGCCGCTTGGGAAGTGCTGGCCGAGCCCATTCAAACAGTGATGCGCCGCTACGGTGTGCAGGGTGCCTACGAGAAACTGAAGGAAGTGACCCGTGGCAAAACCGTGACGGCGGAGGCCCTGCATGGCCTGATCGCCGCGCTGGACATCCCGCAGGCCGACAAAGACCGCCTGCTGGCCATGACCCCTGGCAGTTACGTGGGCAAAGCGGCCGAGCTGGCACGCCGGGTCTGAGTCTGTTTCGCAATAAATTTAACAAATTGGCATCCAGCGCTTGATGGTAAAGCGTTTGTAGCTATACAAATATGGCCATCAAATCCACCATTTTCAAAGTCAATCTGCAAATTGCAGACATCGACCACGGCTACTACGCCGACCACGCGCTGACCCTGGCCCGCCACCCCAGCGAAACCGACGAACGCATGATGGTCCGTCTGGTGGCGCTGGCGTTGAACGCCCATCAGTTGCAAAGCGTGTGCAACGGCGACGGCACGCTGGCCTTTGGCGCAGGCCTGTCCGACCCAGACGAGCCCGATGTGTGGCTGCGCGACTTCACCGGCCTCACCCGGCTGTGGGTGGAGGTGGGCCAGCCGGAAGACAAGCCCATCCTGAAGGCTTGCGGCAAGGCCGACCAGGTGGTGGTCTACGCATTTTCTTCGGCGGCCGATGTGTGGTGGAAGGGCATTCAGACCAAGCTCACCCGCCCGCAAAATCTGGCGGTGTGGCGCGTGCCCACCGAAGTGGCCCCCCAACTGGCGGCACTGGCCGAGCGCAGCATGCAATTTCAGGCTACGCTGCTGGAAGGTGTGTTGACGCTGGGCAATGCTGACAACACCGTGTCGTTGGAATGTGTGCGCTGGATGTGATGACTCACCGGAGCTGAAATGGCTATTGAACTGTTCAACCAAAACGGCCATGTGTGCCTGATGTTCTCCCACCTGTCCGACGAGGGTGGGGAGGCGGTGCAGGCCAACCAGTTCCTGGTCATCCACAAAGACCACGGTTGCATCATCGATCCAGGCGGCAACATGGCCTACAACGAAATGTTGCTGACCGTGGGGCGGTACTTTTCGCCGCAGAAGCTCGACAAAATCCTGGCTTCCCACGCCGACCCGGACATCATTGCCTCGCTCGACCGCTGGATGACCAGCACCCAGGCGCAGCTCTACATTTCGCGCCTGTGGGAGCGGTTCGCGCCGCACTTTTGCAAGCCGGGCAAAACGCAGGGCCGCATCGTGGGCATTCCCGACCCCGGCATGCGCATTCCCGTGGGCGAGACCGAGCTGGTGGCGCTGCCCGCGCACTTCATGCACTCGGAAGGCAACTTCCAGTTCTGGGACCCGGTGAGCCGCATCCTGTTTTCGGGCGATCTGGGTGTGTCCATCGTCAGCTCTGCACAGGCGGGCACGCCGGTGATGTCGCTGGCCCAGCACATTCCCAAGATGGAAGCCTTCCACCGCCGCTACATGGTGTCAGGCAAGGTGCTCAAGCTCTGGGCCCGCATGGTGCGAGACCTGCCCATCGACATGATCGTGCCCCAGCACGGCTCGCCCATGAAAGGTGCGGCTGTGTGGGAGTTCATCGAATGGATCCAGACGATCGACTGCGGGATCGATCACCTGACCCAGGCCAATTATTCGGTGCCCGCCTGACCCGGTTCGGCAGGTGTTTCCACCGCCCGTTCCGCGTAGCGGTTGAAGCGCCAGGCATCGCCCTCACGGGTGATGCGGTGCCAGGTGGCCCGTTTGGCTCCGGGGCTCATGGCGGGCCAGTGTTGCACTTCATCGAACGTGCGGCCACAACCCTTGCACACTTCGTCTCCCTGGCTGGTAGAGCAGATGGCAATGCAGGGTGTGTCGGGAGTGGTGTGGTACCACTCCAGCCAGGCGGCATGCGCTTTGCGCGGCATGGTGGTCTCGTCGGCCCAGTCTTCCCGGTACCAGACCATCAAGGCATAGACCTCTGCCAGCGCACGGGTTTGAGGTGGCAGCGCCACTCCGTCGGGTGAGGGGCTGACCTGACGCCAATGGTTGATGGCGGCTTCAATGTCGGAAATGTGGATGGCGGGCATGGGGGCGAGAGCCTAGCCGCTTTTCAAAGGCCCGGTTGAAGCGTCCTGGGTTTTGGGGTGGGCGGGGCGGAAAAACGCCACCAGATCCTCGCGGCGCGCGTTCGCATCGGCTTCGCCCATGTCCATCACCGCTTGCACAAACGCAGGTTCAAACAAAAGGTAACTGGCCAGGGCGGCCGCGCTGCCGGCAGCGGTGCGGCGGGTGCTGAGCGCCCCCAGCCCGACGAGCATGTCTCTGGTGGTGGCGGGCAGTGTGTTGACGTGTGTGAGCGCGAGCGCGTCGAGCGAACTGGAGGGCTGTATGGCCAGCACATCCACCGGTTGGTACGGCATGGCACCCACCACCTGTGGTGGAAGTTGTTGCAGTGTGCGCGTGACGCGTTGGGTTTGCTCCACATCTGTCAGCAGCGTGTCGTTAAACACACTTGCCATCGCATGACCGGCTATGGTGCCCGCCGTGGGTTCGTCGCCGGTTTGGCGCACCATGCCCGCCCTTTGCGGTTGGCCCACGCCAATGGCCAGAATTTTGCGTGCCCCCAGGTGGATCGCCGGCGACAGTGGCGATGTCTGGCGCATGGATCCATCGCCAAAAAACTCGCGGTGTCCGTGTACCCACAACGGAACAGACCGGAACAGAAACGGTATGGCGGCCGATGCCATGAGGTGTTCGATGGTGATGGGCTGCATGTCAGCCCGGCGGTCAGGGCGCCCCCAAGGCTGGCCTGCATGGCCGGGCGACGTCTGGCAAAACGTCCAGTGGACACCCGTGGTGTAGCTGGATGCGGTCACCGCCACACTGTCCAGTGTGCTGTGTGCCAGGTTGCGCTCCAGGCGCGTCAGGTCGATGGCGTTGTGCAGGGTGTCGACCAGCGGTGTGTTGTCGAGCAAGGCGCGGTGGTTGCGCACCTGGCGGCTCAGAGCCCAGCCTGCCAGCAAGCGGCTGACACGAACCCAGGCAGGAGCATCCAGCCGGTATACCTGGTGTGAGCGCAAGGTCTGCCAGAAATCGGCCAGGCTTGTGAGGGCTTGCAAACCATCGTCTGCCTTGCTGGCGAGGTAGGTGACGTTCAAGGCCCCCGCCGATGTGCCCACCAGTGTCTGGAATGGAAAGCTGGATGGGGTGTACCAGGGCTGTCGCTTGAGCATGGGCTCCAACGCCCGCAGCACACCCGCCTGGTAGGCGGTGCGTGCGCCGCCGCCCATCAGCACCAGAGCCGTCAGCGCTCCGGACGAGGGCCGTGCCGGCTGAGGCATCAGGCTGCTGGTGATAACGGTGTCCAGTGACATGGTCTTGTGTCCGGGGGGATTTCAGAGGTCATCACAATCGGCACATGACCCCACAAACTTTATCCGTCTCTCGTGAGCGCTGGCTGTTGGTCACGCTGGCGGGCATCCAGTTCACTCACATCCTTGATTTCATGATCATGATGCCACTGGGCCCGCAGTTCCGTGAGATTTTTGCCATATCGGATGCGCAGTTCGGCCTGTTGGTGTCAGCGTACACACTGGCAGCAGGCGTTTCGGGACTGGCCTCAGCCACGTACGTGGACCGCTTTGACCGCAAGCGGTTGTTGCTGACGATGTACGCCCTCTTTGCCCTGGCCACGCTGGCCTGCGGTCTGGCGCCGTCATACGAGTTCCTCATGGGTGCCCGGCTGGCTGCGGGCCTGTTCGGCGGCGTGCTGTCGGCGTTGTCGCAAACCATCGTGGCCGATGTGGTGCCCTTCGAGCGCCGCGGCCGTGCCATGGCAGTTGTGATGTCTTCGTTCTCGTTTTCCACGGTGGCTGGCGTACCTCTGGGGCTGATACTGGCCAACCGCCTGGGCTGGCATGCCACGTTCGTGGCCATTGCGGTACTGAGTGGTGCGCTGGTGCTGGCCGCCATGCTGACCATGCCTCCGTTGTCCGGCCATGTGGCCGCGGCAAAGGGGCGGTCTGCGCTGAGCGGCATCCGGCAGGTGCTGGCCGATCGCAATCACCTGCGTGCATTTGCGTTTTCGCTGGCCATGATGTCCTCGGGGTTTCTGGTCATTCCGTACATCACTCTGTACATGCGCGCCAACGTCGGCGTATCAGCGGATGACATTCCATTCATTTACCTGGTCGGCGGCGCCGCCACCCTGGTGTCGGCCAGGTTGGTGGGCCGCCTGAGCGACAGGCTTGGCAAGGTGCAGGTGTTTTCTGTGCTGGCAGTGGCGTTGATGGTGCCCTTGCTGGGGCTGACCCTCATGCCCGCCTGGCCTTTGCCCGGAGTGCTGGCTGTCAGCACGGCGCTGTTCGTGGTCATGAGCGGACGCATGATTCCAGGCATGGCGATCGTGGCGTCTGCTGCCAACCCGGCTTTGCGGGGCACTTTCATGGCCTTGAACTCGGCCGCGCAGGCCACGGCCATGGGATTGGCGGCCTTTGTGGGCGGGCAGCTCATCTCCCGTGGCGCGGGAGGGCTGGTGGCCGGTTACTGGCGGGCTGCTGCTGTGGGGTGCCTGTGCAGCCTGCTGTCGGTTTGGCTGGCGCGCAGACTGGTGCTGCACGGCAGCGCACCTCAGCGCACCTCAGCGCATTTGACCTGCGATTGATGCCATGAAATGGCTGCCAAAAACGCTTGCCAGCGCGCAAATTCAAGGGCATAGTGGCTGCGAGAGTGTTTCTTTTGTCGCAGCTTCCCTCAAGGGGTTGCGGCCTTGTCAACCCGGAGAACGGAGACTTTTATGAACTTGACCATCAGCGGCCATCATCTCGAAGTGACCCCCGCCTTGCGCACCTACGTGGCATCCAAACTCGACCGCATTTCACGCCACTTTGACCAAGTGGTTGACATCAAGGTGCTGTTGACCGTCGACAACCAGAAAGAAAAAGACATGCGGCAACGCGCCGAATGCAGTATCCACGTCAAGGGCAAAGACCTGTTCGCTGAAAGTGCCCATGAAGACCTGTACGCTGCGGTCGACGACCTGGCCGACAAACTGGACCGTCAGGTGATCCGCTACAAAGACAAAACACAGGACCACCACCACGACGCCTCCAAAAGGCTGATGTGAGCGAATTGTCCAGCACGGGCTGACTGATCCGTGTTGCACTGCAGCAAGCCGCTTGTTTCGTCAAGCGGCTTTTTTGTAACCAAAGCCCTATTCCGGGGAAGTCACATAGGCATAATCGCGCCTCTTGGGGTTCCAGTGAAACGAAAGCCATGAACCGTTTATCCGCCATATTGCCCGCCGCGCAGGTGTTGGTTCGCGTTGAGGCCACAAGCAAAAAGCGCGCTTTTGAAGAAGCCGGACTGTTGTTTGAAATGCAACACGGTCTTAACCGCGCGCTCATCACAGACAGCTTGTTTGCCCGCGAACGCTTGGGCTCTACCGGGCTGGGTCATGGTGTGGCCATTCCGCATGGCCGAATCAAAGGGCTCAAGCAGCCCATGGCGGCGGTTTTTCAGCTCGAAAACGTCATCGGATTCGATGCTCCCGACGAGAAGCCCGTCAGCCTGATGATTTTTTTGCTGGTGCCTGAGGCTGCCACGCAAAAACACCTGGAAATCCTGTCAGAGATCGCCGAATTGCTCAGCGACAGTGCGCTGCGTGAGCAAATGCAACACGCGTCCGATGCCGGTGCCTTGCACCAATTGATTGCTGGCTGGCAGTCGGCACACGCCGGCGCATGAAGCCCACCGTCATCAGCGCCGATGTCCTGTTCGAGGATCATCGAGAATCGCTGAGATGGCAATGGGTGGCCGGGCTCGGTGCTTCAGAGCGCCGTTTTGACGACCTTGCCGTGCGCGCGGCCCGCTCGGGGGCCGATTTGGTCGGGTACCTCAATTACATACATCCCTACCGCGTGCAGGTGTTCGGCGAACGCGAGGTCGCTTACCTCGCCAACGCCACGCCTGAAGACTGCTCTCGTCGCGTGTCGCGCATCGTCACGCTCGAGCCGCCGGTGCTGATCATCGCGGACAACCAGTCTGCGCCCGATTCGCTGGTGTCCATGTGCGAGCGCGCGCAGATCCCTATGTTTGCCACACACGAGTCGGCCGCCTTCGTGATCGATGTGCTGAGGGCCTACCTGTCCAAGCACTTCGCCGAGCGGCAGTCCATGCACGGTGTGTTCATGGACATCCTGGGGCTGGGCGTGATGATCACTGGCGAGTCGGGCCTGGGCAAGAGCGAGCTTGGTCTGGAGCTGATTTCCCGTGGGCACGGCCTGGTGGCCGACGACGCGGTGGACCTGTACCGCATCAACCAGACCACCGTCGAGGGGCGCTGCCCTGATTTGCTTCAGAACCTGTTGGAAGTGCGCGGCATCGGCCTGCTGGACATCAAAGCCATTTTTGGTGAAACCGCTGTGCGCCGTCGCATGCGGCTGAAACTGATTGTCCATCTGGTGCGCAAGGAAACCATGGAGCGCGATTACGACCGCATGCCCCACGAGCCGCTGTATCAGGACGTGTTGGGTATTCCGGTGCGCAAAGCCGTGATCCAGGTGGTGGCAGGGCGCAACATTGCCGTGCTGGTGGAGGCTGCAGTGCGCAACACCATCCTGCAATTGCGGGGTGTCGACACCTACCAGGAATTTGCCCAGCGCCAGCGGCGCGCGATGGAGGCTGGTCGCTGAGTGGTATGACTGTCAGCGACCGTTCCCACGGTGCGGGCAGTCTTGTTGCAGGCAATTGGCGTACAGCGCCAAAGCATGGTCTTGCAATTTGAAACCCTTGCTTTCCGCAATGGCGTGTTGCCGGCGCTCGATCTCGGCATCGAAAAATTCTTCGACGCGGCCGCAGTCCAGACAGACCATGTGGTCATGGTGCTGCCCCTCATTCAATTCGAACACAGCCTTGCCAGACTCAAAATTGCTGCGTGACAGCAGTCCGGCCTGCTCGAATTGCATCAGCACCCTGTACACCGTGGCCAGACCGATGTCCGACCGATCTTCCAGCAGCACCCGGAACACGTCTTCCGCTGTCATGTGCCGCTGCTTGCTGCGCTGAAACACTTCCAGAATTTTCAAACGGGGCAGTGTGGCTTTCAGTCCAGTGCTCTTGAGTTCTTCAATATTGGTCACGGTGCGGGCTTTCAGTGCAACTTGCTGGGCGTGGTTGGAAGGGCGCTGCCAACCAGGCCCGAAGTTACAATGATTTGATCACAGGTGAAGGCCTGCGGTGCCAAGCCCCTTGCCCATCGAGCCTCTCTCTCAAAGTCCCCATCATGTCCGTATTGTCAGTTTTTGGCCCCACCGGCTGGGTGGCCCGCGGTGCCGGGTTGCTGGTGTTGGGTGTCGTGTTGTCGGGTTGCTCCGGTATGAAATCGCTGGGCGACGCGCTGCCATCCGTTGGCAACATGGTCACCCCGTACCGCATCGACATCATCCAGGGTAACTTCGTGTCGCGTGAGCAGGCTGCTGCGCTATCAACCGGCATGTCGCGTGCCCAAGTTCGCGACATTCTGGGTACACCACTGCTGTCCAGTGCTTTCCATGCCGACCGTTGGGACTACGTTTTCACCTTCCGCCGCCAAGGGCAAGCCGCCCAGCAGCGCAGGTTGACCACTTTCTTCAAGGGCGACGTGCTGGAGCGGGTGGAGTCTGACGAGTTGCCTTCCGAGGCGGAATTCATCGCATCACTCGATCCACGGCCACGCGGCAATCAAGCGCCCGTGCTGGAGGCCAGTGAGGCCGCGCTCAAGGCTTTTTCCGACAAAAGCAAACCTGTTGCGGCAGCTCCCGAGGCCGTGCCGCCCATCACCAACTACCCCCCGCTGGAAGCACCTGTTCCTGCGTCGGGCCGTTGATCAGAACCACACAACCATGACCCTCCATATTTGCGTGGCCGGTGCCAGTGGCCGAATGGGCCGGATGTTGGTCGAGGCTGTCCAGACCGCCGAAGACTGCCAACTGTCTGGGGCACTCGACGTACCGAGCAGCCCGGCTTTGGGCACAGATGCTGCCGGTTTTCTGGGTGCTGAAGCCGGAGTTGTCATCACGTCGGACTTGGCTCAGGGCCTGAGCGGTGCCCACTGCCTGATTGACTTCACCCGCCCCGAGGGCACCCTGGCCCACCTGGCGGTGTGCGCGGCGCAGGGCACTGCGGTGGTGATCGGGACCACGGGCTTCAATGAAGCGCAAAAGGCCGAGATCGCTGCGTTTGCGAAGCGCATTCCCATCGTGATGGCTCCCAACATGAGTGTGGGTGTCAACGTCACGCTCAAACTGCTGCAAATGGCCGCCCAGGCCATGCCCACCGGCTACGACATCGAAATCATCGAGGCGCACCACCGCCACAAGGTGGACGCGCCCTCGGGCACGGCACTCAAAATGGGTGAGGTGATTGCAGATGCCCTGGGCCGCGACCTGAAAGACTGCGCCGTGTACGCCCGAGAAGGCGTGACCGGCGAGCGCGACCCTTCCAGCATCGGGTTTGCCACCATCCGGGGGGGAGACATCGTCGGCGACCACACCGTTCTGTTTGCCGGCACGGGCGAGCGCATTGAAATCACGCACAAATCGTCCAGCCGCGTCACATACGCACAAGGCAGTTTGCGTGCGGCACGGTTTCTGGTCGGCAAGCCCGCTGGCCTGTACGACATGTTTGACGTACTCGGTCTGCGCTGACACCGCCCACCAGCATGATGATTTGGCAACATCTGATGCAAGGGGATGGACTCAGCCGCCTCGTGGTGCTGGTGTTGTTGCTGATGTCGGTCGCCACTTGGGTGGTGGTGTTGTGGAAGGTATGGATGCTGCGCAGCGCTGGCCCCAGCGTGGCGTTGTCGGTGGCCGCTTTCTGGCAATCGGCCAACCTCACCGATGCCACCTTGCGGGTTCAGTCTGCCGATGTGGCCCAGTTGGTGATGCCATTGGTGCGTGCAGCCACCGACACCCTGGCGGCCGAAACAGATGCTGCCACTGGCACCTTGGCCCAGCACACGCCCGCAGAACAGCGACTCACCCGCCTGCTGCGTGATGCACTCGTGGTTGGGCAGCAGCGATTGCAGTTTGGGCAGGTGTTGCTGGCCACTGTTGGAGCCACATCTCCGTTTGTGGGCCTGTTGGGCACGGTTTGGGGTATCTACCATGCGCTGTTGGGAATGGGCGGCGGTGGGCCAATTGCTTTGGAGCAGGTGTCAGGTCCCGTGGGTGAGGCCCTGGTCATGACCGCTGCCGGTCTAGGCGTGGCCATTCCGGCGGTGTTGGCCTACAACGTGCTGGGGCGCTGGGCGTCCCAGATCGAGTCGGCGTTGGATGCTTTTGCCCACGACGTGCGGGCTTGGGCGCTGACGTCTCGGTCGCAACCAGACTGAGCGCACCCCTCATGGCTTTTCATGGCTTTGACGGAGGCGGAGCGGGGCAGGGTGCCGCTCACAAGGGCTCTGGCAGCCACAGCTACACCCGGCCCATGAGCGACATCAACGTCACCCCGCTGGTGGACGTGATGCTGGTGCTGCTGGTCATATTCATCATCACCGCTCCGCTGATGGCCAGCTCCATCCGGCTGGATTTGCCGCAAACGGCGGCGGCCCGACCCTCTGAGTCCGAGCGCAAAGTGACCCTGGTGATCGCCAAGTCTGGAGACGTTGCCGTGGACGACGCCGTTCTGGCCGAGCCAGCCCTGCTGGCCCGGTTGCGCACCGTGGCCCAAGTCCACCCCGATACCGAGGTACAACTCCGCGCCGATGCCAGCGTGCCTTATGGGCGGGTGGTGGAAATCATCGGGTTGGCACAGCAGGCTGGCCTGAATCGGGTGGGCTTTGTGGCCGATCCGGGTGTCGGGCCAGTCAAACCTTGACCACCTAAAATCCCGGCATCGGCGGTGGTCCTGTTTCCCGCCGCCCTCGCTCAGCCAGCGCCGCACGCGGTGCCTTTTTTCCAGATTGCCCATCCCATGCAAGACAAATTCAGCCACCAGGACGTGGAGCGCGCTGCGCACAGCCACTGGATCGCTCGCGATGCCTACCGCGTGACCGAAGACAGCACCAAGCCCAAGTTCTACGCTTGCTCCATGCTGCCCTACCCCAGCGGCAAGCTGCACATGGGCCACGTGCGCAACTACACCATCAACGACATGCTCACGCGCCAGTTGCGCATGAACGGTCACAACGTGCTCATGCCCATGGGCTGGGACGCCTTCGGCCTGCCTGCCGAGAACGCCGCGCTGAAAAACGGCGTGCCCCCGGCCAAGTGGACGTACGAAAACATCGCCTACATGAAGAAGCAGATGCAGGCCATGGGCCTGGCCATCGACTGGAGCCGCGAAGTCGCCACCTGTGACCCCACGTACTACAAGTGGAATCAGTGGCTGTTTCTGAAGATGCTGGAGCGCGGCATTGCCTACCGCAAAACCCAGATCGTCAATTGGGACCCGGTGGACCAGACCGTGCTGGCCAACGAGCAGGTCATTGACGGCAAAGGCTGGCGCACTGGCGCGCCGGTGGAAAAGCGCGAAATTCCCGGCTACTACCTGAACATCACGGCCTACGCGCAGGAGCTGTTGGACCATGTGCAGATCGGCAACGACAAGGCCACTTTGAATGGTTGGCCCGACAAGGTGCGGCTGATGCAGGAAAACTGGATCGGCAAGAGCGAAGGCGTGCGTTTTGCCTTCCCGCACAGCATTGCCGGGGCCGACGGCGCGCTGATCGGCGACGGCAAGATGTACGTGTTCACCACCCGTGCCGACACCATCATGGGCGTGACGTTTGCCGCAGTAGCACCTGAGCACCCGATTGCACTGCACGCTGCTGCCAGCAACCCCGCCTTGGCTGCGTTCATTGAAGAATGCAAAACCGGTGGCACCACCGAGGCCGAGCTGGCCACACAAGAGAAAAAGGGCATGGCCACGGGCCTGTTCGTCACCCATCCGCTGACCGGGGCGCAGGTGGCCGTGTGGGTGGGCAACTATGTGCTGATGTCGTATGGCGATGGCGCGGTGATGGGGGTGCCTGCGCACGACGAGCGCGATTTTGCGTTCGCGCTTAAATATGGGATTGAGATTCGCCAAGTGGTGGGCGTTGGCGGTGCACCGTCGCCAGAGGCGGGGGTGGCCGTTGACGGCACGGGACATACCCTTACGCCGTCCACAGCCCCCCCCGCCTCTGGCGACTCGTTGGTGTTCGATGCGACGCAGTGGGCTGACTGGTATGCAGACAAAACCGGCTCGCTGGTGTGTGTCAATTCCGGTGAGTTGGACGGGCTGCCATACAAAGTCGCTGTGACCAAAGTGGCCGAGTTGCTGGCTGCCAAGGGCCTGGGTGAGAAGAAGACCACCTGGCGTCTGCGCGACTGGGGCGTGAGCCGCCAGCGCTACTGGGGCACGCCCATTCCCATCATCCATTGCGATGAACACGGCGCGGTGCCGGTGCCCGAAAAAGACCTGCCGGTGGTGCTGCCGCAAGACTGCATCCCCGACGGTTCGGGCAACCCGCTGCACAAACACGAAGGTTTCCACGCCGGTGTGACCTGCCCCATCTGTGGCAACCCCGCCCGCCGCGAAACCGACACCATGGACACCTTTGTGGACTCGTCCTGGTACTTCATGCGCTATTGCGACCCCACCAACGCCGACGCGATGGTGGGCGAGGGCACCGACTACTGGATGCGGGACCAGAATGCCGCTGTCGGCGGCAGCGGCATGGACCAATACATCGGCGGCATCGAGCACGCCATCCTGCACCTGCTGTATGCGCGCTTCTGGACCAAGGTCATGCGTGACCTGGGGCTGGTGAAGGTGGACGAGCCATTCACCAAGCTGCTCACGCAGGGGATGGTGCTCAACCACATCTACAGCCGCCGCACTGCCAAGGGTGGCAAAGAGTATTTCTGGCCGTCGGACGTGGAGCATGTGTTTGACGACGCGGGCAAGATCGTTGGAGCCAAGCTGCTGAAGGCCGTGGCCAGTGCCGACGGTGAGTTGCCCGTGGGCACGGTCATCGACTACGAGGGCGTGGGCACCATGTCCAAGTCCAAAAACAACGGCGTGGACCCCCAGGACCTGATCGAGCGCTACGGTGCCGACACCGCCCGCCTGTACACCATGTTCACCGCACCGCCCGAGGCCACGCTGGAATGGAACGACTCCGCCGTGGAAGGCAGCTACCGCTTCCTGCGCCGGGTGTGGAACTTCGGCTACAAGCTGTCCAATATCGATTTCGCAGCTGCCAACGCAAGCCCATCAAGCGCCATGGGCATAAATGACGTTGAATTTGGCAAAGAGGCCAAAGCCCTGCGGCTGGACATCCACACCGTGCTCAAGCAGGTGGACTACGACTACCAGCGCATGCAATACAACACCGTGGTGTCGGGGGACGACTTCAAGGCTTTCGACAGTGCCGGTGCTGCTGTGGCCTTGGCAGAAGGTTTTGGCATTCTGCTGCGTTGCCTGTACCCCGCCACGCCACACATCGCTCATGCCCTGTGGAGTGAGTTGGGCTACGCCGGACAGTTGGGTGACTTGCTTGACGCCGCCTGGCCCAAAGTGGACGAAGCCGCGCTGCAACAAGACGAAATCGAGTTGATGCTGCAAATCAACGGCAAGCTGCGCGGCTCGGTGCTGGTGAGCGCCACGTCGAGGCCGCCGCCCTGTCCAGCGAAGCCTTCGTCAAACAGGCCAACGGTGCACCGGCCAAGAAAGTCATCGTGGTGCCCGGCCGTCTGGTCAACGTGGTGGTCTGAGCGCGCCATGGCCCACAACTCTTCGCGTCGCCACGGGCTGATGGCCATCGCCGCCGTGGCGCTGCTCGGGGGTTGCGGCTTCAAACTCCGGCAAGCCCCCACGTTTGCCTTTCGCACCCTGGTGGCGCCGTTGCCCGACGGTTCGCCCCTGCGGCGGGAGCTGCGCACAGCCCTCGTGGGCGCTGGCATTCAGGTGTTCGATGCGATGCCGCCGCCCGGTGCGGCCACACCCGCAGACGCCGTGCTGGACGTGCTGGCCGACCAGCGAGAAAAATCCGTGGTGGGCTCCACTGCTGCGGGCCAGGTGCGTGAATTCCAGTTGCGCACGCGTTTCCGCTTCAGGCTCAGCACGCCCGCAGGCAAAGTGCTGATCGAGGACAGCG
>JFJP01038453.1_pt2 | contig 17682 bp, 12 predicted proteins | sample 431651 | NCBI WGS metagenome assembly JFJP01 (sample SAMN02602958, study PRJNA72255) | Microbial mat metagenome, whole genome shotgun sequencing project. | biome: fresh water; feature: sink hole; material: water; isolation source: purple microbial (photo- and chemosynthetic) mats found in...
CACTTCTGCCCATGTGACTTTCCCGTGGGGCTTTCCCGATGCTCTCCCTTATCAGGTCCGGAACAGTGCATACGTGAAGTTCATCAGTTGGAAAATCGAGTTCGAGTTGTTCTCCTTTTTTTCTGACAATAAGGTTCCCCATTACCCGTGACCGGAAAACAACCTCATCGCTCTGCGGCTCAAGAATAGTAAGTACAACGAATGCCGAAGCGAGGGTGGCGTGTCCGCACAGGTCCACCTCGGTGACCGGTGTAAACCACCGTATAAGCCATTCACCGCTTCCCCGGGTGATGAATGCCGTCTCGGCAAGGTTGTTCTCCATGGCGATATTCTGCATCGTCTCCGGAGCTACCGGGTCAGTGAGAACACACACGGCGGCCGGATTCCCTGTGAAGGGTCCGGTGGTGAAGGCGTCAACCTGGTACATTGGGATGGTAATCATAATGTCATGATTGGTGTGCGGATCAAAGTTATTAATGTTTATCCGTAATATTAACAACGGAAGACTTTAAGTATTGCATACCTTAGTGTCATGATTGATATCCGTGATACAGGAAAAGGTACTTCTGTTGTTAGGCTTACACCGGCACGTTGCAATATTTATACAGTCACACGGAACAGCAGAACCATACTCATTGATACAGGCATCTCCTTTGACCGCAGCCGGATAGAACATGCCCTGGCCAGAAAAGGGGTGGTGCCGGAAGCGGTTGTGCTGACGCACACGCACTTTGATCATGCAGGCAATGCTGCATGGCTTGCACGGGAATATGGCTGCGAAGTTGTGGTGCAGGAAGCGGAAAGTGAAGCGCTGGCTCTGGGAGAGACACCGATACCTGCCGGGACACATGCACTGACACGTGGACTGGTCAGCCTGGGTAAGAAGGTAGCTCCGGTTTTTAAGTATGAGCCCTGCCAGGCTGATCATGTATTCGGAGAAACCTTTGACCTGAACCGTTTCGGCATTAACGGTTACATGATCCACACTCCGGGACACTCACCAGGGGGTGCCACGGTGGTTATTGACGATATCGTGGCCCTTGCCGGCGACTCGGTCATTGGCACTATGCCCGGTAGTCCCTTCCCCCCTTTTGCCGATGATGTGGAACTGCTCCTGACAAGCTGGAAGAAGATTATTGACACCGGATGTGAGACATTCCTCCCGGGCCACGGAAAACCGGTCAGCAGGGAAGAACTGATCAGGGAGTATGAGAAGCGGTCAGGACTGTTCTGAAATAACGTCCATGTATGATTTATTGTATTCTTCTCCGTAAGTGCTCTTATAATCCTTAAGATAATTTGAGTAAAGCTGTTTGGATAGAAAAACCTTCCCCATCCCATTGTAGTACCTGCATTTAAACATCAGGGCAAGGTCGTTTAGCGGATCTACCATGAAAAGCGCATCTGCAATTGAATTTAATAATTCGGGGTGCATTTTTTTATCCAGCTGGTCAGCATAATCTGAGAGGATAGTAATGGTGTAATCGGCAACCCCGGCTTTTACTTCATCAAGCCAGCTGTAAGTGCATTCAGGTAAAAGTGGCCCTTTCCTGATGATTGAGATGAGTTTTGAAACATCCGTTTCCCCTATCGTTTCACGCCTGATAATTTTATTATACTCCAGAAAATCAACATATATGTCTTCAAAGTCAATTGTCCATTTTCCTGAACGGTTGGCAAGTATATAGACTCCCAGTGTGTCCAGTATCTGTCTGAGCTTTGCAAAATATACCGATCTGTTATTCCTGGCGCTCTCTTCATTTTTATCGAACCAGAGTATCTCTTTAAGGGCGGATGAGGTGATGCCCTCTTCGGGCTGTTTGCATATTAAAAGGAGGAAAAGTTCCTTAAGCATGGGTGAGAAGTGCGCGTTAATCTCTTCACCGGCTTTATTATAAATCTCAAATCCTCCAAACATATTGACAGAACTGACTTTCATCTGTACCTTCTCTGATACCTTTTCATTTCTTATCATTATCGATAAGGACTGATCTTGTCTGTTTTTTCTCTTCAGATATTTGTTTCTCAGGTGTATAATGACGAAGAAGATTATATCGGCAACGACCAGCATCAGTAAGAGAATGATTTCAGTATAATTCATCCTGTCCGATGCCCCGTCAGATACAGATACAGAATTAATAACCATATCATTCTCATTACGATTGTCTGTTGTGTCCCCGCTTTCCTGAAAGACTGAGACAGTATACCGGTCTCCCCGCCTGAAACCCAGTCCTTGTACTGATATGGTTGTGTCAGCAACAGTAAGCTGAAACAAATCAGGGGATGAGTTTATTGTGGCTGTTATCTCGGTCCAAGGCTGAGAATTAAAATTGTAGCCCGGGGTAATCTTATGCACAGTCACCCCTGCTGTCAAAAAAAATACAAGGGTTTTATTTGATCCGTAATCGGCCATCAGGTTCACTACCTGCCCTTGCCCCGTTGAAACTCCAAATATGATTAAAGGATAGCTGACAACATTACCTGAAAAAGATGCTCTGATTCTGATGTGAATTTTCTCTTTCAGAATAACCGACCCGGAATCTTTTGCCGGAATACTCTCTGCAGAGCCAACCTTGCTTAACAGAAAAACCATCAAGGTAATCAAACAGTGTATATAAAGGCGTTTGGTCATCCGGGCAGGATTATCGTTTTTAACTTATTGGTCTTCAAATTTAAAAAAAATAGCATTAAGCAAATATTAAGCATAACATTAATCTATTTGTTTATTGTTTGAGTGTACTTTGGAATCAAATTTCTCTTCAATGATATATGTTGGAGGAATAATAGCAATTCACTTTGTAGCCCTGACCGTGTTTATGCTTTACAGGAGGTATAATCCGTCAGTTACCCTGTTGTTGATGGGTATGCTGATGTTCTTTCTGGCTACACTACTTGGTGTGGCCAAGCCATTGGAGCTGGAGCAGAGCAGCGGTCTGTTGTTTTTTGACTTTTTTAGTTTTGTGATATCCAATTTTACCGGGAGGTTTGCCAGTACAGGTTTGCTAATCATGCTGATAGGGGGTTATGTTGAGTATATGAAGAAGATCAAGGCCAATGATGCATTGATTTATGTTTCTATGCAACCGCTGTCGATTCTCAAGCAATATCCGTACCTGGCAGCAATAATGATTATTCCGGTCGGTCAGATACTCTTCATGGCTACGCCTTCCGCGGTTGCTCTTGGATTGTTGCTCATAACAACTATTTATCCGGTTCTGATAAGCCTTGGGGTGAGCAGATTAACTGCAGTATCTGTTATTGCGGCATGTACGGTTTTTGACATGGGGCCCACATCAAACAACGCGTATGTAGCAGCCAGCACCATCCAGGCAGACACCCTGTTTTATTTTGGCAGACAGTTGAGGGTAACGCTGCCTCTGACTATTGTAATGATGATGCTCCTTTATGTTTCCAACAGGTATTTTGACAGAAAGGATGATGGCGGAGTAATCAGAAGTGGAAGACATTCGGATATTCAGGAATTGATAAAGTCCACTCCGCTATATTTTGCCTTGCTGCCTACTCTGCCACTTATTTTTACAATCATTTTTTCAGAGTCGATCAATCTCTTACAATTTGGAATAAAAGTTGACATTGCCCCTCTGATACTGGTTTCGTTGCTTATTTCATCAATAGCCTACTTTTTCAGGAGTATGTCACTGAGGCAGACTTTTGCTTCATTTACTCCATTCTGGATAGGTATGGGTAGGACTTTTACTTCGGTGATTGTTCTCATTGTCTGTGCGGAGATTTTTGCGCTTGGCCTGATGAATCTGGGCCTGATAGACATGCTTGCAGCAATTGTACAGACTCTGGGATTGAACTCCATTTTCGTTACTATTCTGATGACCATTTTCACCTTTGCTGCTTCGCTGATCACCGGAAGCGGTGTTGCATCATTCACTGCAATCAGCGGTTTTGTTCCCGAATTCGCTGCAAACTTTGACATCTCTGCCATCAACATGATGGTACCGGTACAGCTTTCGGCAGGGCTGGGGAGGGCTGCATCCCCAATTGCTATTGTAATTATTGCAATTTCCGAAATAGCCGGAGTCTCTCCTTTCGATGTTGCCAGAAGAAACATTCTTCCCTTCCTGGCAATAGCATTTATGATTGTTGCATTATCGTACCTGCTTATCTAAAAAAGATTTTATCCGATGAAAAAGAAGTTCGCATTCTTATTGTTGTTTTCAATCGTTCCCATACTTGTTCTGTCGCAGCAACCTGCTTTTATTACAGAGAAATATTTCCCGGATCCCGGGGTTCAGTTTTACACACCCACTCTTTCAATTGCAGATGACAGGTTTGCGTCATATGATGAGATCATGAAATGGATTAATGACAGTATTGCCGGACATACTGGTGCACGTATTGAAATTATTGGTGCAACGCCTTTGGGCCGTGATATACCTGTGATATATCTTTCGCATGGCTCAGGCTCATCGGCCGGCAAAATAAAAGTATGGATGCAGGGCCTGTTACATGGCAATGAACCTGCGGGTGGGGAAGCCCTTCTCTTCCTGGCACATGAGTTACTGACCACTGAGGAAGGATCCGCTTTTCTTGACAATATGGACATTGCAATCTTGCCTGTTGCAAATATGGATGGTTATATTGCCATGAACAGAAGATCAGCCGGAGGGTATGACCTTAACCGTGATCAGACAAAGTTTGCCGATCCTGTAAGCAAAATAATTAAAAAAGCCTATATCGACTGGCAGGCGGATGTTGCATTCGATTTTCACGAATACCAACCGACGAGAAGAGAGTTTTCCGACCTTGGCAAAAATGGAGCCTCTGCCTTTTATGATGTGCTTTTTCTGCCTTCCGGGTACCTGAATATTCCCGAGGGTTTACGCAGAGCTTCAAAGGAGATCTTCCAGGCAGAGGCTGAGCAGGCGTTGGAGAAGAATGGTTATACTCATAATTTCTATTTTACGGCAGATGTATCCGGGGAGGAAATGATCCTGAACAAGGGAGCGCAGAGCCCTCACTCAAGTTCTACCTCTTTTGCCCTTTCCAATTCAGTCTCAATGCTTGTGGAAACAAGGGGAATAGGTCTTGGGCGAACCTCTTTCGCACGCAGAACACATAGTTCATATATTGTTGCCAGGGCGTTTCTTGAGAGTGCGCTTAATCATAAAGAAGAGGTGCAGCGCATTGTTGCGGAGGCCAGAGAGGCTACAATCGCAGCCCGTGATGATATTGTTGTTCTCAACGCTCCGTCGTACTATAATACCGGCGTGAAATTTATTGACCTCGAAACGGGAGAACTTCTGACTATTGACCTTAAGATAAAGGATGCAGAGAATCTGTCCCCGGAGCTCGTCCGGCCGCGACCGGCAGGTTATGTTCTTGAAGCAAGCTGCAAGAAGGAAATTGAGATTCTTTCACTCCTGGGGTTGCAGGTTGAACAGCTTAAGAAAAAGAAAAAACAGACTGTTGAAAGCTTCATAGTTACTGAATATGAGGAAGATGTTACCGAATGGGAAAAGATAAAGACAGTGTCAGCAAAAGCAGAAATATTCAATCAGAAGAAGGTCTTCCCAAAGGGATCATACTATGTTGATCTGCATCAGAAAAATGCCAATTATGCCGTATCCCTCATGGAGCCGGAGTCATTGAACGGTTTCATCTCGTACAGGATTTCCATGGCATCATTAGGCGATACCATTAGTTATCACAGAGTTATTAAAAAATGACAACCAGATTATAACCTAAAAAACTATCAAAATGAAGAAAACATTTGCACTTCTATTATTTCTTTTCTTCTGTTCCATGGCAAGCGCCCAGATCAGGGGAAAAGTAACGGATGGTGACAGAGATGAACCCTTTGCAGGTGTCACTGTACAGGTCATGGGAACACAACGCGGGACGTTTACGGATGCCTCCGGCATGTTCTCCATCAACGCAGAGCAGGGAGAGACACTCACCTTTTCCTTTATCGGTTACAAGGCTGTTGAGTACCTCGTTGCAGGAACCGGGAGCGTTAACATTGTCCTTTACCCGGAGGAGACACTGCTTGATGAAGTCGTTGTGGTCGGATACGGTGTTCAGAAAAAAAGTGATGTCACCGGTTCGGTGGCTTCTGTCAGTCCCGAAACACTTGAAAGCCGTCCCAGTTCGAACCTGATACAGTCGCTCCAAGGCTCTGTAGCCGGTCTGAGCATCAGCATCACCGGTTCCAACGCGGAGGGATCGGCAACAACCACCCGCATCAGGGGCAGCCGGTCAATTACTGCCTCAAATGCTCCGCTGATAATACTGGACGGTGTGCCATACTCGGGCAACTGGTCTGAAATTAACCCTAATGACATCGCTTCAATGGAGATACTGAAGGATGCCTCCTCTTCGGCTATTTACGGGGCAAGGGGCGCCAACGGGGTTATCCTGATACAAACAAAGAAAGGCAAGGACGGAGAGAAAGTGTTAGTCTCCTATGATGCCAGCATCACCTCTGCATCCGCAATCAACATTCCAAAGATGATGGATGGACCAACGTTTGGTGCATACAAGCTTGAGGCCGGACTGGTTCATACCTTAACCGAGGCGGAGATGTACGCTCAGAATGAAACAACGGACTGGGTTGACCTTGCTCTCAGAAACGGATTTAATCAGCAGCATAACCTTTCATTAAGAGGCTCCGGGAATAACTCAAGGTATTTCATTTCGGGTAACTATACCTCAAATAAGGGTATTGCGAAAAACGATGATTTCAGTCGTATCATGCTGAGAATAAACTTTGACCAGACGGTGAACAAATACATCACCATCGGTACCAGCACCCAGTACGGATTCTATGACAGGAGCGGCAGGGCCGCTGATTTCGATGATGCCTTTACAATGAACCCGCTGGGTAAGGCATATACGGATTCAGGAGAACTGCGTCTTTCCACATGGGAAGATGCGAGCTATTCAAGGAACCCGTTAAGCGGACTGAATGAGGTGGATGTAAACCACAAGAATGTACTGGTTTCAAACAATTATGTCGACATAAATCTTCCCATTGAAGGATTAGCCTACAAGCTTAATACCGGCTATACCTACCAGACACAGGCTGAACAGAATTATCAGGGTCGCAATACTTACGAGGGTCTTCTCAGCAACGGCGCGCTGAGGCTCACCAACAATTACCAGGTAGACTGGCTGGTTGAAAACATACTCTCCTACACAAGGCAATTCGGTAAGCATAACCTTTTTCTTACCGGACTTTATTCAGCACAGGGGTACAAGCAGGAATCAAACGGTATAGAGGCAACAGGATTCCCAAGTGATGTTATGACATTTTACCAGCCTGACAAGGCAAGTTTTATGCTTCCTTCAGCAGCTCAGGACAAATCAAACCATCTCTCACAGATGTTCAGGGTCAACTACGGTTATGACAGCAGATATCTCCTGACTGCCACCGTGAGGCGCGACGGTTTTTCGGCTTTCGGTGCTGACAGAAAATATGGGATTTTTCCTTCACTTGCCATCGGATGGAACATTACAAATGAATCTTTTGTAAAGGATTCGCCGTTCAATGAAATTGTTAATAACCTGAAGTTAAGGGCATCATGGGGCAAAAACGGGAATGAGGCAATCTCTCCCTATTCAAGCCTTCCAAACCTCAGGAGCCTTGACTACCTGTCAGGTGATCACAGTCCGCTATTCGGGTTTTATCCCTCCAGGCTGGCATCAGCATTGCTCGGATGGGAAACAACTACATCCACCAACTTCGGGTTTGACTTTGGAATATTGGATGACAGGATTACAGGTTCATTTGATTTTTATCTGACCAACACCTTCGATCTGTTGCTTTCAAGGTCAATACCGCCAATTAACGGTGCAAGTGAAATACTTGAGAACGTTGGCCAGACAAAAGGGAATGGCATAGATTTTCAGATCTCCTCTGTCAATATTGACAGTGACAAATTCAAGTGGACAACCAACCTGAGTTTCGTTCAGAACAGGACCGTCCTGGTTGACGTTGGCCTATATGGTGAAGACGGGGAGCCGATAGATGATATAGCAAGCGAATGGTTCATCGGTAACGACGTAAATGTGAACTATGATTACCTCTTTGGCGGCATCTGGCAGGAAGGTGAATCTACCGACACTGACAAGACCGCCGGGTTCATTGAATACATCGATGTAAATGAAGACGGTGATATAACACCTGAAGAGGACAAGCAGATAATAGGCAGGCGGACGCCACTGTTTACTGCGGGTATGAATAACACCTTCTCCTACGGGAATCTCTCCCTTTCAGTCTTTGTTAATGGTGCGGTAGGTGAAACAAGGCCTAATTTTCTGCTTACCCCCATGACTCTCTCTTACAGGCAGAATCAGCTTGACAAGGTTTTCTGGACTTCAGAGAACCAGATAGAAACATATCCGGCTAACGTACCGGATGGCTCAGTGAACGTAAGAAGAATGAACTTCTATGAGAAGACTGATTTCCTCAGGATTCAGGACGTCACTCTTGCATACATGTTCGACAGTAAACTAATCGGGAAAGCCGGTTTATCCAGGCTTGAGGTATATACGAGTATAAGGAACCTCTACACACTCACCAACTGGTCAGGCCTGGATCCGGAATTTACTTCAACCGGAGCGGTACAAAGAGCCATTCCACAGACAAGGCAACTCACATTCGGAATCAGGACAAGTTTCTAATAATCTCTAAACTGCTATAAAAATGAAAAAGATAGTATACTTTTTAATAATGGTCTCTGTCCTGGCGATTTCTTCCTGCAGCGAGGATTTCCTGACAGAAAAACCTGTAGATGACATCTTTGCTGAAAACCTCCTGGTCAATTACAGTGGTTTTCAGAACATGCAGAACGCTATGTTCGCACTGGTAAGGGATGAGTATGACCGTGGTGACAGGTTCTACGGCGGCACCTCCTTCGGCAGCATCCCCTTTGCCAAACATGTATTGTTCAGCGCCGGTGCTGACAACTCATGGGGTAACAACAGGCATACCAGCTTCAGGCACATCAGTTTCCCCAAGAATATTACAGATATGGAGGATGTTGAACCGTTCCAGGCACTGTTTGAGTGGTTATATAAAGTGATTAACACCACAAATATGATCATCACCAGGGCCGAAAATCAGGATATCGACTGGCAGGGTGGATCTGCAGACGAAGACTTGCAGAACAAGAATACAGTGATTGCCAATGCAAGACTGGTGAGAGCATGGGCTTACCGGCACCTGACCTATTCATTTGGCGCGGTACCGTTATCCACAGAAGAGATTACAGGGAGCAACTATCGGACCGACTGGGAGCGAACACCTGTGGCAGAGATACGTACTTTGATGGAGCAGGACCTGCTCTTTGCAATTGCTGAACTTCCGATGAGAACGGAAAACAATACGGTTCCGTCAGAGGCAGTGGCACGTCATTATCTAGGCGAATTGTACCTGGCAATGGGAAGACCTGAAGATGCAAAAACGGTTCTGCAGCCCCTTGTTGAAGGCACAGAATACTCCCTGATGACAGAGCGATTCGGAAAAAATGCATCTAACCCGGGTCATTCATTCATTGATCTCTTCCGCTCACCTCTCTATTCTGACGGCAATATGGAGGTTCTCTGGGCATTCCCTAATACCGAACCCGAAAATGCAGCTACAGGATACTCTCCGAACACATTCATGAGAAATATGTGGAGGAACTACTACTCCAGTCTCTCTGATATAAGCAAATTAAGTCATCCTGATTATCCCGGACAGACCATCAAACTTTTCTGGTCACTCAACGCGGGTAAAGGTGCAGGGCGACTGGCCATCTCCCTCGGTGCGTTTAATTTATATAAGTTTAAAGATCAGGATGCCATTGATGTAAGATATGATACTAATTCCTTCGTATGGCATCTCTATTTTCTAAACACTGATAATCAGGTCTATGAAGTGCTTAAAAGCGGTGCAAGCCTGATAAACCTCAAGCCAAATAGCGCAATGAGCAATGATACTGACCCCACTATTAAGCAGTATAACTGGCCTTCCACTAAAAAGTGGGACTATGTCAATCCTATCTTTGAGCAGGCAGACGCTGACAATGCCTATAATGACATGGTGTACCTGCGTCTGGCAGAGACATATCTTCTTTATTCCGAGGCTTTGTTCAAGCTGGGACAGGGTGGAGAGTTGTGGCTCAACAAGATCAGGGAGCGTGCACTGGCAGTTCCCATAGATGCCTCTGAGATGAGCATTGAGATGATCCTTGATGAGAGAAGCCGCGAGCTTATTACCGAAGAACACAGAAGGCACACCCTTATCCGACTCAGCCAGGAGAACGGAGGAGATGAAAGACTGGCCAGTAACATCTTCAAGACAAGGGTCAGGACGTACAATGAGGTCTCCGGCAGGGAGGTCAGAGGAATGTGGGATGATGAAACACCTGTATTGCTTCCTATCCCACAGGCATTTATTAATGCGAATTCAGGAAGGGTAATCCAGCAGAATCCCGGCTACTAGTACATATGGCGGCAACTGGATTTATACTCTGCATTGCAGTAATAGTTCTTACTGCAATGCTGCTGTACAAACGGTTTAATCCGCAGGGTGTTCTGATCTTTGCCGGACTGTTCATGATCAGTATTGCGGCTGCTATGGGATTAAATCCCATAGCAGTCTCAAAACCCTCTGGCAGTGTTGTGTTTGATATCGTTCAGGAGATTGATGATGGTTTTGTCAGCAATGTCACGAGAATAGGGCTGATGATCATGACCATAGGGGGTTATGTTGCATTCATGAATAAGATAAAGGCCACCGACTCTCTTGTTTATATAGCAATAAAACCCCTTGGATTCTTTAAGAAGTACCCTTACCTGGCATCAGTTATTGCTATTCCAATCGGACAGCTTCTCTTTATGACGATACCATCAGCGGCAGGCCTGGGCCTGCTGCTAGTGGCCTCTTTTTATCCTGTGCTGGTGAGCCTGGGATGCAGCAAACTGACGGCACTTTCTGCCATAGCCGCTGCAACAATTTTTGATCAGGGTCCCGGCTCGGCAAATACAGCCATGGCGGCTTCGCTCATAGGTAAATCGAATATGGAGTACTTTGTCACCGACCAGCTTCCGCTGGTTATTCCTACTACCATCGTAGTGATGATACTTTACTATTTCAGTAATAAGTATTTTGACAAGAAAGATCTCAAGAGGGGCCTGACGACCGTTTCCACTGATACCGGGCAGACAAAAAAGCCGGAGGTACCACTTATTTATGCAATCCTTCCAATGCTGCCACTTCTCCTTCTTGTCATCTTCTCTGATTATGTAGGACTGTTTGACATTCATCTCAGCACCACTGTGGCCATGCTCTTTTCCCTGATAATTTCAGTGGTATTTGTGATGATCTTTAAAAGGAATTTCCGCAGTGTCATGGATATGCTTGACAGCTTCTGGAAAGGGATGGGTTCAGTTTTCAGTACGGTGGTCACACTGATTGTTGCGGCGGAGATTTTCTCCAAGGGACTTATTGGACTGGGGTTCATTGATACTCTGGTGACGGGGTCTACCCATCTGGGTTTCTCGGGGGCTGCCATCTCAATCTTCATTACCATCCTGGTTTTTCTTGCAGCAATGCTGATGGGAAGCGGTAATGCAGCCTTCTTTTCATTCGGACCACTGGTTCCTGATATAGCTGGCCGGCTTGGAATGACTGCGCCCGAAATGATCCTTCCGATGCAACTCTCAGCAAGCATGGGAAGAGCAACATCGCCTATTGCAGGTGTGATAGTTGCAATTGCCGGGGTTGCCGGGGTTTCTCCTGTTGAGCTTGCAAAAAGGAACATGCCACCCTTGATTGGCGGGTTGATAGTGCTGTTGTTATTTCATTTCATTTTTTAATCACACATTATGGTAAAGATTGTAAAGGGAGGTGAAGTATACGCTCCTATAAAGCTGGGGAAAAAGGATATACTGATTGTTAACGGCCGGATTATTGCCATTGAAGACTCAATCACAGTCAGTGAGTTATCACCGGAGATAATTGATGCACGTGACAAAATCGTCTGCCCTGGCTTCATTGACCAGCATGTACATATTACCGGTGGAGGAGGCCAGTTTGGATTCGCTTCTTTCATACCCGAGCTCTTTGCCGGTGATTTGCTGGCCGTTGGCACAACTACGGTCCTGGGACTTCTTGGTACTGACGGGTTTGTCAAGGAGCTGAGTACTCTTTACAGTAAGACAAAGGCCCTTGATGAAACAGGTGTGACTGCCTACATGTTAACGAGTTTTTACGGACTGCCTGAAAAAACACTGTGCGGCTCCGTTGCTGAAGACCTTATTTTTATTGACAAGGTTATCGGGTGCAAATTGGCGATCAGTGACGACAGGTCTTCCTTTCCAACCCAGCATGAGATACTCAGACTGATCAATCAGATCAGGCTCGGAGGATTTACTTCCGGGAAAGGCGGAATACTGCATATTCATCTCGGTGCTCTGGAATCAAGGATTGATGATCTGCTGGCGATTGCAGAGAAATTTCCGACCCTGATTTCCTATATATCGCCAACGCACTGCTCGCGCACGCAAAAGTTATTCAGCGATTGCATAAAATTCGCAAAGGCCGGAGGCATGATTGATATCTCAACAGGCGGTACAACCTTTACCAATCCTCACAAAGCAGTTAAAATGGCACTTGATGAGGGTGTGCCGCTTGATAATATGACTTTCTCAAGCGACGGCAGGGGAGGGGTTAAAAGAGAAAACCCTGCAACAGGTGAAATTACATATACTCCGGCACCGCTTGATCTGAATCTGAAAGAGATGGTCAACCTCGTAAGGAATAATATTCTGCCTCTGGAAGATGCACTCAGGCTTATCACCACCAATCCGGCAAAGAACATGAAAATCAAACGTAAAGGGACACTGAGACCAGGTTTTGATGCAGACATGGTTATCCTTAATGAACAGCTTGAGATAGACCAGGTCATTTCCATGGGAATCATTCGAGTCAATAACCGGGTCAGTTGATTAATAACCAATTTTTTTACATATGCTGAAATGGCAAAAAATATGAAAATATCTTTTTCAAAATCATTTCTGGCCTTCGGAGCAGCGTTTCTGGTAATGTTCACCTCAGCCTGTATGAACTCATCAGGAGAGAGGAACGCTGACCCGAAGCAAGGTATCCTGAGTTTAGATTCAGGGCCGCTGTTAAATAAGGGGGAGATCAAAATTCATTATTATTTGCCTGCCGGAAAGACCGCGGATATGCAACTGCAGTTCGTCATGCACGGAGCAGGCAGGAATGCAGATGATTACCTGGAGGGCTGGAAAGCCAGGGCTGATGAGTACGGTCTTATCATTATAGCACCTGAATTGACCAAAGAGTCATTCAGCTCAGAGGAGTATATCGGGGGAAGGTTTCTGGCTCCGGAAGGAGATATTGCCGATCCTGCATCAACCACATTCTCTCTGATCGACAGGATTTTTGAATTCGTCAGGGATGAGCTTAAACTTCAAAACCGCACCTATAACATCTACGGACATTCCGCAGGGGGGCAGTTTACCCACAGGTTCATGCAGTTTTATGCCAGTCCATATGTTGATAAAGCCGTGGCTGCAAACGCCGGTTGGTATACATTTCCTGATGATGAGGCTGAATATCCCTACGGCATTAAAGGACTCTTCCATGACAGTGACAGCCTGCGAAAAGGTTTCTATAGCGATAACCTGACAATACTACTTGGCACTGCCGATACCATCAGGGATAAAGATCTGAGGCAGACGCCCGAAGCTGATCTTCAGGGCCTGACCCGGCTTGAAAGGGGAGAGCAATTCTTTGATTATAATAAGGCCAGGGCTGAAGAGACGGGTTTTCAGTTCGGATGGCAAAAAGTGTATGTTCCCGGTTCAGGACATGATCATACGATAATGTCTCCGGCAGCTGCCGATTTTTTATACGGCCAAATGGGGCTACCGGAAGTGAGATGAATATACGGGGATACGGGGGAAGAAATCAACCGGCAGCTTAGCAATTAGAATGAAACTCTGAAAGCACTCAGCATGAAGTTTAAAAATAACAAGTGGCTCACAATTGGCGGATTGCTGGTAACAGGCATTCTCGTCGGAAATTTGACCATGGACGATCCTGGCAATAAGCTGGGAATCGCCATTCTGATATTTATCGGGGGGCTTTGGGTAACCGAGAAAATACCACTGGCCGTTTCAGGCTTGCTTGTTCCTATCATAGCTGTCCTCTTCAATATCTTTGATGCAAGGGAAGCATTGTCGCACTTCGCAAATCCAGTGATCTTCATTTTTATCGGAGGGTTTGCATTGGCTGCTGTCCTGAATGAACACGGACTTGACCGGTGGCTTGCCAGCAATTTAATTCACCTGGCAAAAGGAAGAAGATGGGTGGCAGTAGCCTCAATACTGGGTGCCACTTCATTACTCTCGATGTGGATGAGTAATACTGCCACAGCAGCCATGTTCCTGCCGATAGGCATGTCACTGATAGATAAGAAGTACCCCAGGGCCCGCACATTTGTAATACTTGGAATTGCCTTTGCTGCAAGCATAGGAGGGATAGGCACCCTGATAGGCAGTCCGCCAAACCTTATTGCGGCAGCAGCACTTGATATTGATTTTGCCACATGGTTCAAATTCGGATTTCCAGTAGCACTGATACTTTTCCCATTGTTGCTTTTTACCCTGAAAGTTGTTATCAGACCGGAGAAGGATTTTCATCTAAATGAGATGGATAAAAAAAACCATACCTGGGGCAGGAACCAGACATGGGCTGCCGCCTTTTTCTTTTTCATCGTGGTACTGTGGATCGGCTCCAAACCTATCGGTGACCTGATGCATATTGATAATTTCGATGCCGTGGTGGGTGTTCTGGCTGCGGCCCTTGCACCAGTATTCGGGCTCACCACCTGGAATAAGCTTCAGGGTTCAATTAACTGGGGGATACTGCTTCTGTTTGGTGGCGGATTATGCCTGAGTGCCATCCTGTCAGAGACGGGCACCTCTGCAATGATTGCCAACAGTATCCTGAGAAATATCCAGGAGGGTCAGGGCTTGCTGCTAATACTTCTTGCAACAATATTTATTTTAGCTCTTACTGAAATATCAAGCAATACCGGGGCTGCAGCCATTACAATACCCATTATGATGGAGGTGGCCATGCAATTTAATCCTGAGTTTGTGCTTCCGATGGTCATGGCTATCGGGATTGGTGCAAACTGTGCCTTCATGCTTCCGGTGTCCACCCCGCCGAATGCCCTGGCATATGCTACTGAGGAGGTTACGGTGAAAACCATGATAAAAGCAGGCGTTCTGCTTGATCTGCTGGCTATCCCGGTTATTTGGTTCTGGGTCACCAAAGGACTGATCTTCTGAGATCAAAATGAGCTGAAGTTCTCAAAGAGCGAGGCTACCGGCGAGGTAAGTTACCGTCCTATTTCCTGCGCACAAATCTTAGTCAGTGCCGTCACAAGTACTGCAAATCGATAACCGTAAGATCTTTTGCTCCGCTGCAGGAGATAACCAGTTATTAGTCAGAGCTTAAGCTTTATGTTGATTTTTGCAAGCAGGGCGGTCAGCCCGGCCATGAGAAGTGCCCAGACAACTGATCCCAGAACAACCACGAGGGGCTCTGAAGATTGTTTATAGATAAGCACCGGGACGGCTGACAACCAGATTGCGTGGTAGAGGATATCCGGGGCGAGGTAAGTGGTAAGCGAGTGCTTTCCTGCGGGCCTGACAAAGCCTGCCCACCTTCTCCACTCCTTCACATCTGCCAGCCAGTAGATCATCGCAAAGACCAGGAAGCTTATCCCGCTGCAGATCATGCCCCAGCTGGGGGTTGCCATTATCTTTGATATGATGAACCAATTCCTCAGGATAAACCCGATGGCCAGGGATAACATTCCAAGGGTTATAAATACAATTATTATGCGGTCGCTGCCGTACTCCTTCATTTTCCGTAGAATGACGCCGGCAAGCATCCCCGTCAGCACTATCAGGGGAACATTTCCCTGGATAATTATACCCATCGCCGGCCTTAGCGGATCAAGGAACCCGAGAACACCTGAGGCATCGAGGATATTTACGGTCAGAAAGAAGATGACTGCAATTGCCGTTCCGGCTATTGAATCGCGGGTTACGAGGTAGATCAATGATGAGACGAGGTAGCCCCAACCGATCAGTCCCAGTATTCCCCACCATCCGGTTATGAGCCATCCGGGGTTATCCGCGGGGCCTGATCTGAAGATTATTACGAGGAAGATAAGGGCAGCCACTCCCACCGCTCTCATCATCATGAACAGGACTTTTCCCCTGCCCGCCGGATAGTCGTTCCAGACAAAGAAAACCGAGATATACATCAGCAGTGCCCACAGATTCTCACTCATTCCTGTGGTTTCCGGGTTGACTCTTCCCGTGTTGAGCATCAGTATACCGATGATGAGCAGGCTAATAGTACGGATAATTATATGCAGGAATATTTTCGATATCGGTTCTCCCTTGTTTATCCTTCCCGACAGGGCGAAAGGGATTGCCATACCCACAATGAAAAGAAATCCCGGAAAGACCCAGTCGGCGAGTCCCATGCCGTCAAAGTCGGCCTTCATATGGCCCAGCCACGCTGGCGCCACATTCATGTTTAGGTCGTTGACAAACAGCATCAGCACCAGGGTCAGTCCCCTCATGATGTCAACAGAGGCAATTCTGGATGTCTTTTCCATAATGACAACAATTTATGAACTATTCTTCCGGCTAATTCACTGTCGTAAAAATCAGGGAGGGAACTGGTCTTATAATTCAGTTCTCACACCTGATATTGAGCCTTTGTAAAAACGGCCATTTTTATTGATAAGCATTTTCCCTGGCTGCCCATACCCCATTCCTGTATCGATACCAATTACCTTATTGCCAAAAAGGATTATGATGTTTTTTTGCGTCGTGTGTCCGACAACAATATGCTCCTTGCCATAGAAACCCAGTATGGAATCCAGACTGGTTATGCTTAAAGCTGAATCTGCAAAATATCCCCTGTACCAAACGGGACCATCGTTTCCGCTCAAGAGATCCAATTCTTCATCTTCAAGGTAAGGATCAATATCCTTGCCGACAATCCTTTCAGAAAAGATCTGATTAATCTGTTTGATCTTCATGGCTTTTTGAACAAGTTCCGGTGAAGCTCCTGCATGAACAAACAGGATATTATTTATTGTGATCATTACCGGCTTTGCGCGTAGCCACTTCCCAAGGACTGAATTTTCCGAATACAGATCGGAATAGTTTGCTCCGGCAATGGCTTCGACTTTCCTGTATTTTTCATGAATGTACCTCAGGTCACCTGCAAGAACCATCAATTCATGATTCCCAAGTATGAAATGGACCATTCCGCCGTCCTTTACAGCCTGTTTTTCAAGTTTAAAGAGATGCCAGAGGATTTCCGTCACCTTATCTCCCCTGTCAAAAGCGTCACCCAGGAATACCAGATGACCTTTACCGAATTTCCAGTTCAGGTCTTTATCTATAATTCCGTTTGATAGCAGCTGGTTAAGTGGCGGTAATTGGGCTTCATACTGTACACCTTAGACAGCTCCTTGTAGTTGTATGAAAGATCCGCCGGAAGCATTATCTCATTAGTGTTGCCGGGTAACAAATATCCTTTCCGGAGCATACTGCTTTCAATCCATATGACTCTGATAGTATCATTCGAGAGGAAAT
>JFJP01029774.1_pt1 | contig 17680 bp, 20 predicted proteins | sample 431651 | NCBI WGS metagenome assembly JFJP01 (sample SAMN02602958, study PRJNA72255) | Microbial mat metagenome, whole genome shotgun sequencing project. | biome: fresh water; feature: sink hole; material: water; isolation source: purple microbial (photo- and chemosynthetic) mats found in...
AAAAAACACACACCTCACAAGGAAACCAAATAACCAGACGATGGGAGTAGCGTTCGATGACTGAGCAGAAAACCGAAAAACTACCGCAACGCGCGGCACGTTTCTTCCGTGAAATTCGCATGGAACTGAAAAAGGTCATCTGGCCCACCAGGGAACAGCTCGTCAACAACACGCTCATCGTGTTCGCTGCCTGCCTCCTGATAGGCGCAATCATCTGGATTGCAGATGCCGGTCTCGGTCTCCTCTACAGTGCCGTGTTCGGGAATATCTGATCGGCCGTCCGGGTTCCCGCGAAGGGGGCTCCGAATGGCGTCATGCCCGAACCGTGATGGAAGGAGGGACAGGAGCACTGTCTCCGTTTCAAGATGACAGAAGAGGCAAAATGGTATGTCGTTCATACCTATTCAGGGTATGAGAACAAGGTGAAGGCCAATCTGGAGAAGATCGTGGAAAACCGCCGCATGCAGGACTACATCGTCGATGTGGTCGTGCCCATGGAGGAACAGATCGAAATCAAGGATGGCAAGAAGAAGGCGACACTCAAGAAAGTCTTTCCGGGCTATGTGCTGGTAAAGATGATCATGTCCGACGATTCCTGGTACGTCGTACGCAATACGCGTGGCGTCACCGGTTTCGTGGGACCGGGGTCCAAACCGGTTCCTCTTTCCGATGATGAGGTTCGCATGATGGGTGTCGAACAGTTCGAGACGGTTGTCGACTTTGCAGTCGGCGACAGCGTACGGGTTGTCGAGGGCCCGCTGGACGGCTTCATCGGAAGTGTCGAGGAAATCAGCCTCGATAAGAAAAAGGTGCGTGTCTCCGTTTCCATGTTCGGGCGTGAAACCCCTGTGGAACTGGAATTCACACAAATCATCAAGCTCTGAGTCTGTCCGGAAATCCGCCTGGCGGGTTACGGCCGGACACAAGTCGCCGGAAAGGGATTCCTGCTTTTTCAAAAACGGCTGGCTGATTTGGCCATTGTTGTCTGAAGTCCATAGAGCAGCAGGTTATGTCTTTCCGAGACACAAAATCGAATAAAGACGCATCCGCGTTTTTAGAAAATGCCCGAAAGGGCAGCCGTGAAAACTTGTTTTCACAAGGCGAGCATACTGGGAGGTGGACAGACATGGCAAAAAAAGTTATGGGTTACGTGAAGCTTCAGCTGAACGCTGGCAAAGCGACACCCGCTCCACCGGTAGGACCAGCCCTCGGCCAACATGGCGTCAACATCATGGGTTTCGTCAAGGAATTCAATGAACGCACCGCCAAAGAAGTCGGATTGGTCATTCCGGTCGTCATCACGATCTATTCGGATCGTTCCTTTACCTTCATCACCAAGACTCCTCCGGCAGCCATCCTCATCAAAAAGGCCTGCAAAATCGAATCCGGTTCTGCAAAGCCCAACAAGGACAAGGTCGCCAAAATCACCCGCGATGAGGTGCGCCGCATCGCCGAACTGAAAATGCCCGACCTGAACGCGGCCAACGTCGAGACTGCCATGAGCATGATCGCCGGCACCGCACGCAGCATGGGCGTTGTCGTTGTCGACTAATGAGCTCCGGTTGCATGACCGGAACCGGAACAGTGGGAGGGAGAAATCCCGAAAAGAGACCACGAAGGAGTGTTTGATATGAAGAGAGGCAAGAAGTATCTTGAGAGCCTCAAGGTAGTCGACAGGACAGCCCTGTACGAACCCGCCCCGGCTTTTGACCTGGTCCAGAAGGCGGCACGCGCCAAGTTCGATGAAACCGTCGAAGTCCACATCAAGTTGGGTGTAGACTCCCGTCATGCCGACCAGCAGGTCCGCGGCGCCGTCGTGCTTCCGCATGGTACCGGCAAAACCGTTCGCGTCCTGGTGTTCGCCAAGGGCGAAAAAGCCACCGAAGCCGAGCAGAACGGAGCCGATTATGTTGGTGCCGAAGATCTCGTCACCAAGATCCAGAAAGAGAACTGGTTCGAGTTCGACGTTGTTGTCGCCACCCCGGACATGATGGGTGTCGTGGGCCGTCTGGGCCGTGTCCTGGGTCCGAAGGGTCTCATGCCGAACCCGAAGGCCGGTACCGTCACCATGGACGTCACCAAGGCCATCGCCGAAATCAAGGCCGGTAAAATCGAGTACCGTCTGGACAAAACCAACATCATCCACTGCCCCATCGGCAAGGTCTCCTTTGGGACGGAAAAGCTGCGCGACAATTTCCATACGCTGCTTGAGGCCGTCACAAAGGCAAAGCCCTCTGCCGCCAAAGGCCAGTATTTCCGTTCCGTCACCGTGGCATCCACCATGGGCCCGGGCGTGAAGATCAATCAGCAGAAGCTCCTCGACTAAGGTGCGGAAAGAGATTACCTGCTCTTTTTCAGAAAAGAATGGCGAGTTTGGCCATTGTTTTCTGAAATTCATAGAGCAGGTTGTTTCTTTCCAAGACCTAAGGCGCCAAAAAGAGCAGGTTGTTTTTTTCCAAGCCAAGAATCTGTCAAGAGAGCATTTGAAGTTTCCTGTCCAGACGGGTTTCAGCCCGTCCCGGATGAAAGTCTTGACACAGGAACCCTGCACGGGGTATACTGTACCCCGTGGCAATTTCATATGGACCGTAGACAGCAGGAGCCTTCGGGCATAACGTTCATCATCCTGCCGAGGCAAGGATTCAGGTGTTTTTGAACGCCCTTCCCTGTTCGCGGTATGAACGGGGAAGGGCGTTTTTGTCGCCATTGTGCAGGCTTTGGCGACAGTTCCTGCAGATGGCTGCTTGCAGACATCCGGGGTGGACTGCCGGCTGCCGCGTGTCCGATGCCTATGCCAGAATGATGAGAAGAGGAGGTAACAGAATGCCAAGTGAAAAAGCATTGCTGCAGAAGCAGGAGCAGGTCCGCGAACTCGTCGAGAAGTTGAAAAAGGCGAAGGGCGTGGTTCTGGCCGACTACCGCGGCTTGACAGTCGAACAGGACACCAAGTTGCGCAAGACCCTGCGTGACGCGGGCATCGATTATCAGGTCATCAAGAACTCGACCATCCATTTCGCAGCCCAGGAAGCCAATCTGACAGAGTTGGAACCGTTCCTGAACGGACCGACCGCCGTTGCGTTCAGCCTGACCGATCCGGTCGCTCCGTCCAAGATGCTCACGAAGTTCGACAAGGATTTCGAGAAGTTCAATCTGAAGGCTGGTGTCGTCGAAGGAAAAGTCATCGATGTGGATGGGGTGAAAGCCCTTTCAAACCTGCCCTCCAAAGAGCAGCTCATCGCACAGATGCTCGGCAGCTTGAAAAGCCCGCTCACCGGGTTTGTCAACGTACTCAACGGAAACCTCCGCGGACTGGTCGTTGCACTCAACGCCATCGCGGAAAAGAAGCAGGAAAACTGAGTCGCTGTTGCGGACGGTTTTCGGACGGTGCTCCCTGGGTGCCGTATTCCATACCCGGGCGGCCTGAAAGCGGGCCGCGCAAGATGCCGGCCTGAAATGGGCCGTGACATGAATGAATCAATGGAGGTATTTGAAATGTCTGAGAAAGTATTGAAGCTGATTGAAGATGTGAAGGTCCTGACCGTGCTTGAGCTCGCCGAACTGGTGAAGGCCCTTGAAGAAGAATTCGGCGTATCCGCTGCCGCTCCCATGGCCATGATGGCCGGCCCGGCCGCCGCCGCTGCTCCCGCTGCTGTTGTGGAAGAGCAGACCGAGTTCAATGTCATCCTGAAGGAAGCCGGCACCGAGAAGATCAAGGTCATCAAGGTTGTCCGCGAAGTCACCGCACTTGGCCTGAAGGAAGCAAAGGACGTTGTCGAAGGCGTGCCCTCCACCATCAAGGAAGGCATCTCCAAGGATGACGCCAACGCCATTGCCGCGAAGTTCAAGGAAGTCGGCGCTACCGTCGAAATCAAGTAAGGCGCCGGAAGAAAATTACCTGCTCTTTTTCCGAAAAGAATGGCAAGTTTGGCCATTGTTTTCGGAAATTCATAGAGCAGGTTATTTTCTTCCAAGCCCTAAGGTCTTTTCGGCGACGTATGCATCCATGTCCATGAAAACCCGATCCGGAAACGGATCGGGTTTTTTTCTGTTCAATCCTTGCATCGAAATGCGTAGTATGATATAGTACAACTAATATACACGATGCGAAATGGAAGGTGCGACATGACGGAGAATACCCATCTGCAGACGAACAGCGACAATCACCTGGTCATCGGTGGATGCGATACGACCATGCTTGCCGCTGAATACGGAACCCCACTTTATGTGATGGACGAACAGGCCATCCGTGAAAACATCCGGATGTACCGAAATGCGATGAGCCGTTATTACGGCAACGAAGGCCTGGTTCTGTATGCAAGCAAGGCCTTCTGCACAATGGCCATGTGCCGCATTGCGCATCAGGAAGGCATCGGTCTCGACGTTGTTTCGGGCGGTGAACTCCATACGGCGCTGCAGGCCGGTTTCCCGATGGACCGGGTCTATTTTCACGGGAACAACAAAACACCGGGAGAATTGATTCTGGCGTTGGAGTCCGGCATTGGCCGCATCGTGGTGGACAACCTCCAGGAACTTGCGCAGCTGGACAAACTCGCTTCCGAAATGAGCAAGACGATCAATATTTCTGTTCGGGTCAAACCTGGCGTGGATGCGCATACCCACGACTTCATCCAGACCGGCAGAATCGATTCCAAATTCGGGGTGGCGCTGGAAAACGGCGAAGCCTTTGCATTTGCCGCCAAGACGCTGGAAATGCCGAACATCACCCTGACCGGACTTCACTGTCACATCGGGTCTCAGATTTTCGATCTGGAGCCGTTTGATGTGACGGCAGGCGTCATGCTCGGATTCATGGCCGAATTGAAGGAAAAGCTGGGAATTTCCATCCGGGAACTGAACCTGGGAGGCGGCTTTGGCATCAAGTACACGGAAGATGATGATCCGGTTGAGTATGACCGCTATATTGAGTCCATATCGAAAACAGTCAACCGCATCTGCACAGAAAAGGGAATTGAACGCCCGTTCATGCTGATGGAGCCGGGCAGGTCCATTGTGGCACCGGCCGGCATCACCCTGTATCGGGTGGGAACCGTGAAGGACATCCGGGATGTGCGGAAATATGTGGCCATTGACGGCGGCATGTTCGACAATCCCCGATATGCGCTGTATGAGTCAAAGTACACGTTCCTGCTGGCAAACCGGATGAATGCCCCGAAGACCGATCTCGTCACCGTGGCCGGGAAGTGCTGTGAATCCGGAGATCTGCTCGGCAAGGATGTGACCATGGCGGATGCGAAGCCTGGCGATTTGATGGCCGTTCTCGCCACAGGCGCCTACAATTACTCCATGTCCATGAATTACAACCGCAATGCAAGACCGGCTGTCGTTCTGGTGCGGGATGGAAAGCATCGCGTCATCGTGCAGCGCGAAACCTACCAGGATCTTGTCCGCAACGATCTGATACCGGACGACCTTGTGCCATAGGATTTGTGTGTGCGCGCACCACAGGGGGACTCAGGAGCGCCCGGGCATTGACTGAAAATGATGATGTATGCGAATCCGGATGCATAAAGCCCTGCACGGCATGCCTGCAGGGCTTTCCTCCGCTCATTCGTTTCTTGACACCTGTCGTCCAAATCAATATGATGGTTGTATCCATGCTGCCGAAGGCGGCACCACTGCATGCAGTCGGGTTGACTTCGATTGCATTCACCCACAGCATCGCGAATGCGGAACCGGTTTCCATGCATTTGCCTTTCCCATAGGAGGATCCCGTTTTGGCAAAACCTATCGTGGCAGTCGTTGGACGGCCCAATGTCGGAAAATCAACTTTTTTCAATTATCTGGTTGGAAAACGTGTCGCCATCATCGAGGATACGCCGGGCGTCACGCGGGACCGGATTTATGCGGAAGCCGAATGGCGCGGCCGTTCCTTCATGATGATTGATACGGGCGGCATCGAACCGCACTCCGATGATTACATCAAGACACAGATGGTTCGCCAGGCGCAGATTGCCATCGATACGGCGGATGTCATCATTTTCATGGTGGATGTGCGCACGGGTCTGACCGCGGCCGACGAGGAAGTGTCCGTCATGCTCCGACGTTCCGTGAAACCGGTCATTCTGGCCGTAAACAAGGCCGACAGCATCGGAGCCATGCCTGCCGAAGCCTACGAGTTCTATAATCTGGGCATGGGGGAAGTATATCCTGTTTCCTCCATTCACGGACTCGGTACCGGCGACCTGCTGGACGCCGTGTATGATCATTTTCCCAAGACGGAGGACACCACGGAAGAAGAGGACTGCATCAAGGTTGCCATCATCGGCAAACCGAATGCAGGCAAGTCTTCTCTCACCAATCGGCTTCTTGGCGAAGAGCGCGTCATTGTCAGCGAGATTCCCGGTACCACCCGGGATGCAATCGATACGTTCCTTACGCACAATGACAAGAAATACATGTTCATCGACACAGCCGGCATACGCCGCAAGAGCAAAATCGACGAAGGCATCGAGCACTACAGCACCATCCGCTCCTGGGCAGCCGTGGAACGGGCCGATGTCTGCATCATCATGATAGATGCGAAGGACGGCGTCACGGAGCAGGATACGAAAATCGCCGGGTATGCCCATGAACAGGGCAAGGCTTCCATCATTGTGGTCAACAAATGGGACATCATGGAAAAGTCAACCGGCACCCTGGAGAAGTACCGCAAGGATGTCGTTGAAAAACTGGAGTTCATGAGCTATGCGCCGGTTCTGTTCATCTCCGCAAAAACCGGGCAGCGTATCGAGCGATTGTATGAGCTGATCGATTATGTGAATGAACAGGCGTCCTTCCGCATTCAGACAGGTGTCCTCAACGATGTGCTCAACGAAGCGGTCGCCATGGTGCAACCACCATCCGACAAGGGAAAGCGCCTGCGCGTGTATTACATGACGCAGACCGGTGTCCGTCCGCCAAGTTTTGTTTTGTTCGTCAACAGTTCCGAATTGATGCATTACTCCTATGAACGATATATCAAGAACGCGCTGCGGAAAAACTTCGGGTTCGAAGGTACGCCCATCCGCTTCACCATCCGGGAAAAGGGGGAGGACTGAGCATGCTGGCTGTCGCACTGATCCTTTCCGTCCTGATCGGATATCTCCTTGGCAGCGTCAATTCTTCCATCATCATCGGCAAACTGCTGCATGGAAAAGATGTGAGGGAGCTGGGCAGCGGCAATGCCGGCGCCACCAACACCCTCCGTACCCTGGGCAGGAAAGCGGCCATTCTGGTTCTGATCGGCGACATCCTGAAGGGACTGATGGCCTGCCTGGCCGGTCAGCTTCTTGGGGAATTTCTTGGGGGCGGTGGGGTGGAAGGCGCCATCACCGGAAAGTGCCTGGCCGGGCTCGCAGCCGTCCTCGGTCACAACTGGCCCCTGTATTTCGGCTTCCGTGGCGGGAAAGGCGTTCTGACCAGTGCCGCCGTGCTGTTTTATCTCGCGCCGATGCCGGCATTGGGTTGTCTGTTGGTTTTTGTGGCCGCGCTGGCCATCTGGAAGACCGTTTCTCTCGGCTCGATGCTCGCTGCCGTGGTTTTCCCGATTTTATCACTTCTGCTGCAGGAACCCGTTCAGATTCTGCTGGTGGGCAGCACCATGGCCTTGCTGATCCTTGTCCGTCATCATGGAAACATACGCCGCCTTCTGGCAGGGACCGAACCAAGGATTACCGACAAAAAGGATAAAACGGCAAGTCCGGCCTAGCCGGGTCAGAGTCAAATCGTCTGAGACGCAGGGAGCACAAAAAAATCAAGGAGAAAAGCATCCATGGCAAAAATGACCATCCTCGGAGCAGGCAGCTGGGGAACAAGCCTGTCCGTTCTGTTGTCCGGAAACGGACATGAAGTGACCGTCTGGTCCTGTTTTCCGGAAGAAGTCGATATGCTGGAACGTCTGCGTGAACATAAGGATAAGCTGCCCGGGGTTCTTGTTCCGGCAAATGTCCGGTTCACGGGAAATCTGAAGGAAGCCGTTTCCGGTGCGGAGCAGGTTGTCCTTGTTGTCCCATCCCAGACCATCCGGCAGAATGCCCGTGCCGTCGCGCTGATGCTGGAACCGGAAGCCATACTCGTCTGCTGTTCCAAAGGACTTGAGGAGGCCACCGGCATGCGTCTGTCCGCCGTCATCTCCTCGGAAGTGCCGGACCATCGCGTCGTCGGTCTGTATGGACCCAGTCACGCGGAGGAAGTGGCCATCGGGATTCCGACGACTGTCGTAGCCGCATCCCCCGACCGGGAAGCGGCGGAGGCTGTTCAGGACGCCTTCATGGGACCGACATTCCGGGTATATACCAGTTCGGATCTGGTCGGAGCGGAAATCGGTTCAGCACTCAAGAATGTCATCGCACTCTGCGCAGGCATCTGCGACGGCCTTGGGTTCGGGGACAATTCCAAAGCGGCGCTCATGACACGCGGCATCACGGAAATCGCCAGACTTGGCACCGCCCTGGGTGGAAATGCGAAGACTTTTTCCGGTCTGACCGGCATCGGCGATCTGATCGTCACCTGCACCAGCAGGCACAGCCGCAACTGGAATGCAGGATATCTGATCGGGCAGGGGGCCACCCTGCAGGAAGCCACCGACAAAGTCCGCATGGTGGTCGAGGGGGTTTCCGCCGCACGTGCCGCCAGGAAACTGTCCGAGCAGACCGGTGTGAGCATGCCGATCGCCGATGAGGCCTACCGCATTCTCTTCGAGAAGAAGAATGCGATGGAAGCGGTGCGCGATCTGATGACCAGAAGCCGGAAACACGAATCGGAGGAAGCCGGCTGGTGAGAAAGTGCGGCTTCCTCCGAAAACCGTGTTTCATGAAAAGATAGAGAAAACGGTACCGCATTCGGTGCCGCGGGAGACTGGATGAATGCTGATATCGTCAATCCGGTTCTGGAGGCAAGCACCAAAATCCTCAAAATCCTGCTCTTTCAGGATGTGACACTCGGAAAGCCCGTCATGGCCAAGAGGCATGTGCTGCTGGACACACTCGCCATCCTGTTTTGGATCACGGGCGATTTTCAGGGTCGTTTCCTTTTTTCGATGTCCCGACCTGCCGCAGTCCGGATTGCATCCGCCATGATGGGAGAGGATGCAATCCGGCTTGATGAGTTCGGAAAAAGTGCGCTCGGTGAAATGGCCTCCATGATTCTTGGCCGATGCGGCATTCTGTTTTCTGAACGGGGCGTCGACATCCGAATCGGATATCCGACCATCATCGAGGGTGCCAACGTGCATTGCGCACCACTCGGCGGAGAAATGGAAGGCCGCATTCTTCGCATTCCGCTGCTTTTCGAGAATGGGGACACCATGGATGTCCGTTTTGAGCAAGGTACGCAATACGGACGTTTCTAGCGAAAAATCAGACCGTCACATTCTTTCCGACGATCAGCGGCCAGTCGCGGTCTCCCTGAAGCTGTTTGCCGGCTGTCACCACCACATCCTTGTCAAGAATCGTGTTTTTCAGGGATACGCCTTCGCAGACCACGGACCCCTGCATGACGATGCTGTCCCGCACGACGGCGTCTTTCATGATTTTCACGCCCCGGAAGATGATGCTGTTCTCGACAGTTCCTTCAATGATGCAGCCATCCGCGACGATGGAATTGCGCACGTCCGCTTCCTCATTGTATTTTGCAGGGGTTTCATCCTTCACCTTGGTGAAAATGCGGCGCCGGTCCATCAGCAGTTCGGCACGGACTCTCGGATTCAGCAGCTCCATGTTCGACCGGTAGAAAAGCTGGATCGTGCTGAGAGGCCGCCAGTATCCATGAAAACAGAAAGACTGGATATTCATTTTCTGCACGTTCCGGATCAGCACGTCGTTGACGAATTCCGTATGGCCGTGGGCGGCACAATCCTGCAGCAGTTCGACCAGTAGCAGCCGGCGGAGGACATAAACGCCCATCGAGCAAAGGTTGCCCTTCGGATTCAGCGGTTTTTCCTGCAGATCCGTGACCCGGCCGGTTTCGTCGACATCCACCATGCCGAGCAGGCGGCGTTCCGAAACGGAGAAATCATCCAGGGTATGCACAGCCATTGTGACATCTGCACCTGAGGAAATGTGCGCGTCGATCATCGGCATGTAGTCCATGTTGTAGATGGCATATCCCTGTGTGATGACGACATATTCCTCGTCGCTCTTCAGCAGGAAGGTGAGGTTGTTGTACATGGCGTCCGCCGTGCCTTTGTACCAACCCGTTCCGACTTCGGACAGGTAGGGGGGGAAGATGAAAAGGCCTTCGTTCTTGCGGTCCAGATCCCATTCCTTGCCGGAACCGAGGTGGTCGACCAGCGAACGGAAATTGTACTGGGTGATGACTCCGACATTCACGATGCTTGAATTGACCAGATTGGAAAGAACAAAATCTATGGCGCGGTATTTTCCACCGAACGGGACCGCCGTGATGGAGCGTTCGAGGGAAAGCTCCTTCAGCCGATTGTTCTTGCCGCCTGTGAGGATGATGCCCATGGCTCTTTTCATTCGTTTGCGCCTCCCTTCATGACATAGCCGCCTGAGGGGATCTCAATCGTACTGAAATCGCCCGGGCTCAGCCCGTTGTCGATGACCACGTTCTGTCCGATGAGGGTACCGTTCGGCACCACGGTATTCGAGCCGATCACCGAAATTCTTGCCTCATAGACCTTTGGATTGTACTGGCTGGGCGCATAATCCCCGATGCCGATCCGGACCTGGTTTCCCACAACGGAATTCTCGCCGACGATGGCGCAGTGAATCTCCGTGCCGTCTCCGATGATGGTGTCGGACATGACGATGGAATCCTCCACAAAAGCGCCTTCCTGAATGCGGACACCAGGGAAAATGACGGAATTCCGAACGGTTCCCTGTATCATGCAGCCTTCGGCGATGACGGATTTTGTGACTTTGGCATTCTCGCCGATGTAGTGGGCGGGATAAACCGGGTTCGGCGTATAAATCTTCCAGTATGGATCGAAGAGGTTGAAATCCGGCACACGTTCCGTCAGGTTCATCGTGGATTCCCAATAGGCCTGCAGGGTGCCGACATCCTTCCAATATCCCTCGAACCGGTAAGCCACCATTTTTTTTCCGTCTTGCAGCATGTTCGGCAGGATGTTCTTGCCGAAGTCGTGTTCGGTGGCGGAAGCGACATGGTCGGCCGTCAGATACTCTCGCAGAACAGACCAGTTGAAGATGTAGATGCCCATGGAAGCCAGCGTGCTCTTGGGCTCCTTGGGCTTTTCATCGAATTCCACGATATGATCGCGTGCATCGCAGTTCAGGATGCCGTACCGGCTGGCTTCCTCCATCGGGACGTTGATGACCGAGATGGTCGCATCCGCCTTCTGGGAAGTATGGCGGGCCAGCATGCTCGCATAGTCCATCTTGTAGATGTGATCGCCGGACAGGATGATGACATAGTCCGGATTCATCTCATCGACATAGTGGATGTTCTGGAAGACCGCGTCGGCGGTTCCCGTGTACCACTCTCCTGATTCACCGCTTGTATAGGGTGCCAGGATGCTGATGCCGCCGTTCATTCTGTCAAGATCCCAGGGTTTTCCGATACCGATGTGCGAATTGAGCTTGAGGGGCTGGTATTGCGTGAGAACGCCAACGGTGTCGATGCCCGAGTTGATGCAGTTGCTGAGGGTGAAATCGATGATGCGGTACTTTCCTCCGTAGAGGACGGCAGGTTTTGCAATGTTCTGGGTCAGTACGCCAAGACGGCTGCCTTGACCGCCTGCCAGCAGCAGTGCAATCATTTCCTTACGCGGCATGGTGCATTCCTCCATCTCTTGCGTGGATTGGCACGAAATGTGTCTTCGCTTGATTATCCCATATCCATCATCCCGTAATCAATCGGGAATGCAGGTCGCCGGAAAGAAATTACCTGCTCTTTTTCAGAAAAGAATGGCAGATTTGGCCGTTGTTATCTGAAATGAATCGAGCAGGTTATTTATTTTCTGGACCGTAAGTGAAAATCGGGCGAACGCGGCAATATCTCGGTAATAAAGGAAGGGTCCACCGGGAAGACCAAGCCGAAATCATGATTCTTCCCGGTGATTGCGTGATTCTCCCCCGGATGCGGGGTATGATATAATGATGATGGCTGACTCTCGGATGATGACCCGTCTTGCGGGTTTTAGACAGGGCGCCGGTGGTGTGGGGAGAATTCATGCAGGGAGGCGTCCGATGGATTTTGACATGCTCAGGAAAGCGGCAATTGCCGCAAGGAACATCGCATACGCCCCATATTCGCATTTCCGGGTCGGAGCCGCGCTGCTGGCGGACGATGGGCGGATATACAGCGGCTGCAACATAGAAAATGCTTCGTATGGCGCCACCCTCTGCGCGGAGCGGACCGCCATCGCCAAGGCAGTATCGGAGGGAGCCCGCCGCATCCTGGCAGTTGCCGTCATCGGAGACAGTGAAGGAGAGACAGCTCCCTGCGGCATATGCCGGCAGGTTATTGCGGAATTTGCGGAGTTGGACACGCCAATCCTGTGCGGAGACCGGGAGGGCGATTTCACGACCCATACCCTGGGAGAACTGCTGCCGTTCGCATTTACCCCTGCGGATCTGGCTTGAAGGGACTGCAGTTGAATTGACTTCCGTATCGTTTTTGTCCCAGCCCAGCATCCATATTCCGATTTTTGCGAAAAAAAAAAGGCATTTCCATAGACACCCCAGCGTACAACCAACATTCACTTTTTTGGTCAGTACCTGTCCGTCCGGACGGACAACTCCGGAGAAAGAGGCATCATGTCCTTCAAGTCAGGCTTCGTCACCATCGTCGGTCGGCCGAACACCGGGAAATCAACCCTGTTGAATCTGCTCACCGGAGAAAAAATCGCCATCATGTCCGACAAACCACAGACAACCCGTCATGCCATCCGCACCATTGTCGGCACGGAAGATTATCAGGCCGTGTTCATCGACACACCCGGCATGCACAAGCCCCGGAACAAACTCGGGGAATACATGATGGGCGCAGCCGTCAGTGCGCTGAAAGACGTGGATGCCGTGCTCTGGCTGGTCGAGGCGACGGATGCGAAACCGGGCCCCGGCGATCTGCATATCCTGGAACTGTTGAAACAAGCCGGGTGTCCGGTTGTTCTCATCATCAACAAGATCGATCGGGTGGACAGGGAAGTCCTGTTGCCCGTCATAGAAACATACAGCCTCCTGCACACATTTCAGGCAATCATCCCCGTCAGTGCGCTTCAGGCGGAAACCCGAAGCATTGTCATGTCGGAAGTGGAAAAACTGCTGCCGGAAGGCGAACCGTATTTCCCGCGGGACACGCTCACGGATCAGCCCGAACGCGTGATTGCGCAGGAAATGATTCGGGAAAAGGTGCTACGGCTGCTTTCGGATGAAGTCCCTCACGGCACCGGGGTCGAAGTGTTCCGATACAAGGTAAATCCTGTGAACAAGGTGCTGGAAATCGATGCGAACATCTATTGCGAGAAGGACTCCCACAAGGGCATCCTCATCGGGAAGGGCGGTGCCATGCTGAAAAGAATCGGTTCCATGGCCCGCGCGGACATTGAGAAAATGACTGAAGGAAAAGTGTTCCTCCGACTTTGGGTGAAGGTGCGCAATGACTGGCGGGACAATGATTTCATGCTCAACGAGCTCGGGTACAAGTGATGCTGGTCAAGACAAAGGCCCTTGTGCTTCGCGGCATGCCGCTCGGGGATCAGGATCGCCTTCTGACGATGCTGTCCGCGGATCTGGGCGTCATCACCGTTTCAGCCCGGGGGATCGCCCGCAGCGGCGGCAGGCTGGCGGCAGCCGCACAGCCTTTCATGTACGGTGAATACGTTCTCTTTCAGGGAACTTCGCGATACAGTCTCAACGAGGGAGAGGTGATCGCATCCTTTTTCGATCTGCGGGCTGTACGCCTGACGTCCATGTCCGCCGATGCGGGAATGGTGCCCGAAGCCGCACGTGAAGTGCTTGAACTGACCCTTCACGCGCTGCACCGGCTGATGCCGAACGGGAAAAACCCGATGAATCCGGAGTTGACCGAAGCCATATTTCTGCTGAAGATGCTGCAGATATCCGGTCTCACTCCGCACCTGACAGGCTGTACGGTCTGCGGCAGCACCGCGATCGATCGCATCCGATTCAGCTTTCGTCATGGGGGGTTCCTCTGTGAAACCTGCGAATCGACGGATTCTTCGTCCATCCCCGTGAGTACCGGTGTCGCAAAGGCCATGCTGTATACCTTGTGCGCACCCATGACTTCCTTGTTCCGTTTCGATTTGTCTGCCGTGCAGGTTGGTGGTTTCCTGAATCTGGTGGACCGATACGCTTCGGAACGGTGGGAAAACAGACTGCATCACAAAGATTCGATATATGGGGGAAAATGATATGAGGCATTTGTTCAGCTCCGGCGAAATCCTGAACAGGCAGAATGAAAAGAAACTTTCAGAAGGGTTGTTCATCGGAGACACGCTCGAGTATGATCTGGTTGCGGCTGAAACCCCTTTCATCTGCCACGGCGAGATGGACGGGCGGAAGGTATCCGTGGAATTCCATCTGGATGCCGACAGTTTCCAGCAAGCGCAGTTCCGCCACATGCTGGGCATACTGATGCAGACTGACATCTTTGAAGGCGTATGGACGGGATATATCCTGCGTGAAGGGGATGCCTGATCCCGTCTTCCGGGTGCATGTCCGCTTCGGATGCCGATTTGCCGGTCAGACACGGGAGAATTGCGGTGGATGAACAGAAGCTGCGTCAGCTGCTGAAACAGGAGGAGGGGCCGAAGCTGGATTTCAAGCTGGTCCTTCACCTGTCGACAGAGAGTGAAAAAAAGGAACTTGTGAAGGATGTGATTGCCATCGCGAACACACGCGGCGGCCGTGGACATATCCTGTTTGGCGTGGAGGACAAGACGAAGCGGCTGGTCGGCATGGAACCGGGAGACTTTCACGAGGAGCAGATCCAGCAGATCATCTACAACCGGAGTGATCCGCCGGTGCCGGTTCAGGTGGAGATCGACAGGCTGGATGGCGTGCATATCATGACCATCACCATTTTCCGGAGCCACCATCGTCCGCACCAGATGCTTCAGACCGGTGCGTTCTACATCCGTCGCGGTTCCACGACCGATGTGGCAAGGCGGGATGAACTGGCCGGCATGATGCAGGAAAACGGGCTTTTCAGCTTTGAAACGGTACCTGTTCCAGGAGGTGAACTGGCGGATCTGATGCCGGAACGACTTGCGGCGTATGTGGGAATGCCGGATGCCGAAGGCAAGTATCCTGCGATGACGCTTCTGGAAGCGCTCGGATTCATGGCTGATATCGGGAACGGCCGCATGGTTCCGACTTTTGGCGGTCTTCTCCTGTTCGGGCGTCATCCGGAGGTGTTTTTTCCCCATCATCATATTCGGATGACTTGTGGGGAATGGGTTGAAACCATCCATGGCTGCATTCCGGCCATGCTGGACAAGGCGATGAAGGTTGCCGGAACCTTGATCGGAAACCCGGACTGGCCGATGGAAGCGCTGGAGGAAGTGCTTGCCAATGCCCTGATGCACAGGGATTATCTTGACTGGGGCCGCGGCATTGAACTTGACGTGACTGCCAGGTCGATAGAGGTGGTCAATCCCGGTGCCTTGAAAGACGGCAACAGCATGGTGCGGTATCGCAGCGACCAGCACCCGGTGCGCAGAAATCCCTGGCTCTATCAGCGGCTCATGGGCATTGATGCCATGCACAGGTTCCACCGGACACGCATGGGAACCCGACGCATCATGCAGGAATTATCCCGGTTCGGTCCTGTCCGGTTCATCAATCTTGGCGAACAGAATCTGTTCAAGGTGCTGATGCCCGGTCCTGGACCCTAAGTCGCCGGAAAGGAATTACCTGCTCTTTTTCAGAAAAGAATGGCAGGTTTGGCCATTGCTTTCTGAAGTTCATCGAGCAGTTTATTTCTTTCCAGGATCTAAGCGCGAGCCGGGTTCCGACAGAAGAATCAAATGGCAGCCGATGGTGCATGAAAAGAGGGATGAAAGTGGATGCAGATTACAGCAGGATTCTGAAACCCTGGGATGTGGTGCGTGTCATGATCCGGGATTCCGGCAGCTGGCTCACGGATGTCGTATACCGGCTCCGTCCGGCACAAAGTCAGATCGATGTCGGGCTGGATTCCCTGCAGGAAGAAATGCAGCCAAGGCCCGGCGATCCTGTACGCATCAAGCATGTTGCCGAAACCAGCGAATTGCTGATTCATGGGAATGTCATCGCCAGCCTGACCAGTTTCCCGCCATCCCTGAGTGTGACGATTCTGGATCAGCAGGCATATCCGTATGCGCGAGACGCCAAGCGGTACGATGTGAATCTCTCTGCCATCCTGAAGGCGGATTCTGCCCATGAGAACGGAACCTTCGCCAGCATCAGCAACATCAGCGCGAGCGGCATGTCGTTCTCCACGCACATGGAGATTGGGGAACTGCTCGGACTTCGGGCAACGGAACCGGAGCAGCTTCGTGTGTATACGGAGATTTTCGTTCGTCCCGATAAAATTCTGACACTTGAAGGCAGTCTGGTCAGAAACAGCATGACGGAGCGCGGATATGACTATGGCATGCGGTTTGCGCCCGGTGCGAACAAACGCCTGCAGATGTATCTCTTCACCTTGGAAGATGAGGAGACCGGGCAGCGGCAGCATCATCTGAGCCTTTTCGACACGCACCGGGATGGGGGAGGAATGTGAACATGCCTCATCCGATCCGAACAATGGAATCATGCCGAACCAGGTTTCATGCCGATCAATGTTTATGCTGAAATAGGTTTCATGTCGAACCAGGTTTCAAGCCCGAAATGGGTTCATGCCAAAACAAGATTCATGCGGATTTGATGAAACAGCAAAAAAAACAGATATGGAGGAACGTGCATGAGCCTGGAACAAAGAGCCATCGTGTTGATTGAGGATATCTTTCGAGGTGCTGTTGCGGCCGGCCGGCGCATGCTGTATGAATTTGAAGTGTACGGGGTTCTGGAGGCGCTGGGCCTTTCCGTCCCGCATTACGCGTTCGTGCGGGATGTCACGGAAGTGAATGAGGCCTTGCTGAAACGTTTTCATGGCGGTGCCGTCGTAAAGGTGGTATCACCGGATTTGGCGCACAAGTCCAAATATGGCGGCGTGAAACGGATTTCCAGCCTGGATCCGCTCTTTCTGCGGTTTGTGCTGCACAACATGAAGGAAGAGGTTTTATCCCATTTTCCCAAGGACAAGCGACCGGTCATCGACGGGTTTCTCATTGCCGAAACCATCCCCTTCACCCTGGCGCTGGGGAATGAAATCCTGATCGGCGTGAAGGAAGATTCCGGGTTCGGTCCCATTCTCACGCTGTCCAAGGGGGGTGAGGATGCCGAATTCTTCGCCCTGCACTACGATCCTGCGAATCTTCTTGTGGCACCCATCGCCAGGGATGAGGCGCTCTCACTGGTCCGCGGCACGAAAATCCGTCATAAATACGAACAGTTCGGACAGATGGATGCCTGCGCGAAAATCGCGGAGGCGCTGTACGCGATTGGATTGCTGGCCAGCCATTTCGCATTCACCTCCCCGGATGCACCTTCATTCCACATCCGATCCATGGACGTGAATCCTTTCGTGTTTTCCGAAACCGGCCGCTTCGTGGCAGTGGATGGTTTCATCGAGTTTGCCGTGGCGGAAGAAC
>JFJP01000302.1_pt1 | contig 17679 bp, 19 predicted proteins | sample 431651 | NCBI WGS metagenome assembly JFJP01 (sample SAMN02602958, study PRJNA72255) | Microbial mat metagenome, whole genome shotgun sequencing project. | biome: fresh water; feature: sink hole; material: water; isolation source: purple microbial (photo- and chemosynthetic) mats found in...
TTGGTGGCAAAAAAAACCTTGGATTTAATGTTCAAGTTTGGGATCCATGCAAGGCTGCGGAAGCGCAACACGGGGATGTGCTCTGGATCCAACCGCGACAGCTCGCTCGCCCTGAGGGCGATCTACATCCGCTTGCAGGTGTTCCTAAGCCTGATTTTGGATTTCCATGTCAGGTTGTTTTCTCAGCGTCAAAGAGCACGGGATGCTTCGCTTTGTATTTCACCGACAGGCTTCTTCCAGGAGATGAGGGCCCAGCGGATGACATCGGGATGGCGGAGGGTCCAGCGCCCCCCGCGATGGACGAGTTCCCGGTCAAGGTAGGCCTCCAGGCGCACTTCCTCCGGGGAGTCCAGGTTCCCAAGGTAGGTGTTGTAGAAGTCTCGGGCCTCATCCCTCGAGGCAAAGGCCCATTCCCGTTCGGTGTCAATGAAGGTGACATTGGCGTAGATGCCCATCTGGTGCAGGAGATTCACCACATAGATGTAATCGGGCCCCTTCGGGAAATTGCGCCCCACCGCTTCCATGGCTCGCCGGTCCCTAGGACCGTCGCCCACGATGGAGGTAATGAGGACCCTGTGTCGGGCGGAGGCGTCGAGCTTGCGAAGGGCGGTCTCCAGGTCATCCACGACGAGACTCCGGGAGGCGATGGCCACGTCATGGACGCCCAGCCCCAGGGTTTCCCAGTCATCCTCCCATGCACCCAACTTGGTCTGGATGTTCGTGATGCCATGGTTGAGGGCGCACCGATCCAACTCCCGGAGCATGCCCTCGGAGAAATCCACGGCCGTTATCCTGCGGACAGAACCAGCCATGGGGAGGGCCAGTGCACCAGTTCCGCAGCCCACATCCAGGATGGTCCATTCAGGCTCGGGTTTCAGTGCCTCCAGGAATGCCTTGGCGTAGGCGCTATCCAAGTTGCGCTCACCGAATGATGGGGCCCGTTTATCCCAATAGCGGCTGGCCTTTTCGGTGCGCTGCCAACGCCGGGCTGCGGCTGCCTTCCATCGTTCGTTCCAATCCAGGTGCGTGAGCCCCTCGCAGAGTTCGGTCATGCCTCGGCTCTGTCCAGAATCTCGTAATAGGCAGTGCCTGAGGCGCAGGGCCGACACATGGGGCCATCTGGCCCTGCCACATCCCGGGCATCCAGGATCATTTCCTCACATCGGGTGCAGGCCACCGCACGGATGGGCCTACCCGGCAGGTCTCCTGGGTCCAGCGCCACCTTCACCGGGATGGCCTTCAGGAGGTCCCGGTCCGAGATCGTCCTAAGGCGGGCCAGGACGGACTCAGGCGACTCGGCGGGATCCGGGCGGTCCAGGGTGGAGATGCGCCAGGCTTCGCCTGTGGAGATGCGCAGAAAGGTTGCGGCCATGCGGCCGTAGTCCTTCAACTTCATCGAGCGTCGCCCTGGGCGGCACCCCGTAACGGAGGTGATAGCGTCCGTGGCGCAGCGGTCGATCTCCACGAACACGAGCAGATCCTTGCCCTCTGGCCCCTTTGGTTCCCGAATGCCCAGGAGATCCAGCCCGAGAAGGGCCATACGCACCCCAATCACGATGCCGCCGCAGATATGACCGTGGAAAATCTTGGCCTCATTCAAGTGGCGATCGAGGTCCAGACGATGGTCCTTCACGCCCTTCCCAAAGATGGCTTGCGCCGCTGATTGCGGTACGGAGAGTGGATGCGGTGGCAGTGGTTGTGACATGGGATATCCAAAAAGGCTGCCGATGTATGATACGCCACCCATCGGAATTCATCGATTAGTCGCGCTACGGGTAGAATGGCCCCATGAAATCAACCTCACATGGATCCCCCACGGACTCCGAGCCTCAGGCCGGTCCGGGTTTGGACTTCAAACTGCGGATACGAAGCAGTGGGATCTTCGCCATGGGCCCCGGTAAGGCAGCCCTCCTGGAAAAGGTGGGCGAGTGCCGATCCATTGCTGGTGCGGGGAGAGCCCTTGGGCTGAGCTACTGGAAGACCCGGCACCTAATCGACGAGATGAACGCCTGTTTCCAGGCACCTGTGGTTGAGACTACGAAGGGCGGTAATCGTCGCGGCGGTGCCGAACTGACGGCCATGGGCCGGATTGCCTTGGATCGCTTCCGAGTCTTAGAGGCACAGGCCAGACAAGCGGTGGAGGCTGGATTTGCCGCCTATGTGGAACTGCTGAAGGATAGGCCGGATGCCTTGCCAGGAGTATCCCCGGAAGCCTGATCATCGAGGACACCCCGATTGAAAGGGTCGCCTAACCTTTGTTTCCCGATGTATGATCATTCAAACATCGAACGGCCAAACGGTTATCCGGGCCTGAAGCCCTGATTCCTCGGCCACAGGCGGGAAGCCACTGGAAGGGGGAGGAGCATGGAGCAGGGCATGGATGTGATGGACCGCCGGCGGGCCTTCGGCACGGCTCAGGTGGTCTTTCTCGCTACCCTGGTGGCTTTAGATTTCGCCTTCGGCTGGGTGGCCAAGCCGCTGATGCAGGCGCTAGGCCTGGCCAGCTTCCTCCATGTGGAAATGATCCCTCCGGTCATGCTGCTGCTTCTGGCGCGGTTAACCCTAGACCGATTCGGCACCCTGGTGGCCTACGAGGTCGCATGGGCCGTGGTGGCTCTGGTACTCATGCCCGGGACCGTGGTGCCCGGCCCCCTCAAGCTCATCCCGTTCCTGCTCCAAGGCCTAGTTCTCGATGGAACCTTCTCCCTGGGAGTCCGTTCGCCTCGCATCCGCGTGGTGGTTGCTGCCGTTCTCGGGGGCCTGACCGGCGCGATCTGCCAAGGTCTCATCCGCGTCGCCCTGGGGCTACCCTGGGCCAAGGCCACCCAGGTCTACATCGGCCTCCAGCTTCTCGGTAGCATCGCCGTCCACGTTGCTGGGGCACTCCTCGCCCTGGCCGTTTGGCGGCGGGTCCAGGACCACCCAGCACTTCAGGGCCTCCGGGTGGGCCCTTGATCCAGGCCGAACGCCTGGATTACGTCGCACCGGGCGGCACCAAGCTCCTGCGAAACATCGGCCTCGCTGTGAAGGCTGGGGAACGTGTGGGGATTCTAGGGCCATCGGGCTCCGGAAAATCCACTCTGGCCTTCCACCTCTGCGGTCTCCATGCCCTGGCCTTGCCAGGCCGCACTTCGGGGACCCTGCGCCTGGAAGGCCGAGACGCCCTCGGGGGTGGACGCCGCGGCTTTGCGGGGCTTGTGCTCCAGAATCCCACCTCGCAGCTCTTCGGGCGTACCGTCGAAGAGGAGGTGGGATTAGGGCTCAGGGGCTCCGAGGCCCCCAAGCGCCTGGAGCATGCCCTTGTGGCATCCGGCCTTGCGGAACGACGAACCCAGGAAGTTGCCACCCTCTCACTGGGCTGGAAGCAGCGCCTATCCATCGCCGGAATGCTTGCCATGGATCCCAGGGTCCTGTTCCTGGATGAGCCCACCAACTACCTCGACGAGTCCACTGCCTCCAACCTATTCGAGCGGCTGCGGGGCCTGGAGGGAACCACCCTCCTCGTGGCGGACCATGATGAGCGCCGCCTCGCAGGGTGGGCGGACCGGATCTTGCGGATCGAGGAGGGGGTCCTGGTACAGGACATCCCCGCACGGAACTTCACACCCCAACCTCCCCTGGCCTCGCGTATCCCGGAAGGAACGCCTGGTGAAGGACTCCTCGAACTGGAAAACGTCACCTTTGCCTACCAGAAGGGGGTGCCTGTTCTGGAAAACCTCTCGCTGTCCCTGCGGGAGGGAGAGACGGTGGCCCTCTTGGGCCCCAATGGATCAGGCAAGACCACCCTTCTGCGCCTGGCCAAGGGACTGCTGCAACCCCGATCTGGTGCGGTGCGCCTGGCTTCGGGCGGGGATCCCATGCGTGAGGTTGGGTTGGTGTTCCAGAACCCCGATGACGCACTTTTCGCGCCCACCGTGGTGGAGGAGGCGGCATTCCTCCCCACCAACCTCGGTTTGGATCGACCTCAGGTTCGAGCTCTGGAGGCCCTGGACCGTTTGGGGATCGCCGCCCTGGCAGGGCGGGCCCCCTTCACCCTGAGTTATGGCGAGAAACGTCGGCTGACCCTGGCTTCAGTCCTCTCCGGGGAGGGGCGGATTCTGTGTCTGGACGAGCCCACCATAGGCCTGGATCGAGCCAACCTGGGAATTCTGGCCGACCTGTTGTCCGGTTACGTCAGGCGCGGTGGGGCCGTGCTGTTCGCCACCCACGACGAGGCCTTTGCCGCTGCTGTCGCCACACGGACAGTGCGGCTGGGTGCCGTTGAGGCCGTGGCATGATCCGCGAACGGGGTCCGGCCGCCATCCGACTTCTGGCTTTTCTGGCTGCGGGGCTCACCCTCTCCGTCCTCACCCGGCCTAGCCTCCTGTATGGTATCGCTGGCCTGCTGGGAGTGGTCGCCCTGGTGCGGGGGTTGCCCCGCTCGCTGACGAAGGTGCTGGCTTGGTCCATCCTGGCACCCCTGCCAACGCTGGTCGTGCTCTTCGTTTGCGCCGGGCGGGAAGCCACTGGGGCCTGGGGGACCGGGTGCGTCTGGGGTCTGCAACACCTCCTGCCCTACACCACCCGCCTAGCGGCTCTCATGCTCCTGAACCTGCTGTATGTTCACGCCACCTCCCTTCCCGAACTCATGGGCGCCCTGCGCGCCTTCCCCATCCCCCAGCGGGCTGTCCTCCTTCTGGCTACCCTGATCCGTTTCCTCCCCACAGCCCTGGAGGAGGTGCGCCGAGTGTTGGAGGTGCAGCGGTGTCGCGGCCTGGCTAGGCGGCGGCTCCTGACGCCCACAGGACTCCTATCACTGGCGGTGCCACTCTTTCTGGCCCAGATCCAACGCAGCCACGATCTGGCCCTTTCTCTGGAGATCCGCGATTGCGCGGATCCTCGCACCCTCGAGGAAACCCCATGAACCCGCCCATCCTCCAGGAGATCCTGGCCACCGTACCTGACGACGGCACGAGGGTGGAGGACATCCAGGTCTACGCCAACTGGATCATCTCGAAAGCCCAGCGTCCGGCCATCTCCACCCTTTTCCACGGCATGCCAGGACTGCCCCCCCGGTCCTGCGGCACCTGGATGGGGGACTACCGTGGCGCAAGGCCTGCTGGCCTATGGACATCGTCGAACTTTTTTCTCGGAATGCTGACTGTAAAAAAATAGCTAAACCACAGACACGGAGGTGACAGAGAACGGAGAAGCGAGAGGTCAGAGGGGAAATTTACCCACTTTCTGTTGCTCGATCTTTCTCCGTGCCCTTCTCCGTGGTTCATCTTTGTTTTTTTAAATTTTCAACTGCATTATTTGGATTGAGCTATTCGAATGCCCACAATCTGTTTGCCATTTTGTGGATTTCTCCGGCCCTTCGGATCTCTTGCGGTCTCAGTGCCCTATCCTTGAAACTGAGGTTGGAGGATCCTTTGGCTCGACGCCCCTGCTGTAAACGTGTTGAAGAAATGCCCGGTGTGAACTATTTCAAGCCTAGGGCAGTTCCTCTATCCGCCTTGGAAGAAGTCACCCTGTCCATTGAGGAGTTGGAGGCGCTCCGTTTGGCCCACAAAGAAGGCCTGTATCAACAGGAAGCATGTGAGCGCATGGGAGTCTCCCGAGCAACCTTCGGCCGAGTCCTGGACGCAGCCCATCGAAAGGTTACAACGGCCTTGGTGGATGGTTGCGCCCTGCGAATTGAAGGCGGCTCATTCTGCATGGTTGGGCCGGAACTTTGTGAACGTTGCCCGGCCAAACTCACCGGCGACAGCATCGGAACGGAATCCGTTTGCGACCACTGCCCAATCCGGAAGCAAGCGCGCTGACGGCATCCATCCTTAGCCATTCGATCGAAGCTGAAAAGCTGGCATGGTCTTGTCCACCCTGGCCTGAGACTCGCGGGCCAGCCAGTAGGCCGAAGCTAACAAGGCCCCGCAGAGAGGCTTGTCGCGAACACATGTAGCCTCCCGAATGGAGCAATTTTTGGGGTGATCCGGTAACCAAAAGGAGCAAATCGACTACAAGGAAATGAGCTTATACCCAGAAATGTCAACCTCCGTAATCCCCCGCTCGACCATTGAGTTTGCTCTGCATAATTCTCAGAATCTCAGCGTCCACACCCGCCATGCCATGCTGGGCAAGGCGACCCAAGTTGGCCAGAGAGCTTTCCCCGTTTTCGCCTACGATTCCGTCTGTGGCTGGAATTCCAATTCCCGCCAGAGCCAGATTTGCAGACCGAAAAGCAGCATCAACCCCCGTCATCGTTTTCATGGCACACCCGATCTTTGCGCCATCGCAAATCATTCCGGCGACATTTCCTACCATATTCGAGACGGCTAAACCGACCTGATCAGCGTTCCCACCCTCCAAATGCACAAGGGCAGAAGCAACGCCAATGCCAGCGGCATTCGCCGCACCACAAATGGCAGATAAGGTACCCAAGTGCCAAGTTGCAGCGGTTGTCATGAGGCAAGCAAACGCAAGAGCCTCCTCAATTTTATCTTCAGGATGCCCCGATTCTCGGCCCCAAAGGCTCACCGGAACCGCAACGGTAATGCCTTTATTGCCTGAGCCGGCCAAGGTCATCACCGTAAGGGATTCCCCCGACATGCGGGCAAAGACCCCGGCGCTCACAAGGCGAGAAAGGCGTGTCTGGGAATCCTGTCCTGCCGGGGCGACAAAGCCAGAAGGTAACCGCGATAAGCCATGGCGCGCAATTGCCAGGTTAAGGGTCACCCCCTCCTGGAGCCGCTTCCGGTCCTCCAAATTCAACGTCTTGGCAAGATCCATCAGATCCTGAATAGAACTCGCTGCCACCTGCTGACGCACCGAAGGACCTTCCTGTGCCCGGGGATTTGTTTCTGCGCCACCAACCAAATGGCCATCCTTCTCCAGGCGGGCCAAATGGGAGTGTTCCCGTTCCAAAACGGCTCGGCCGACACCTGTTTCCCGAACCACAGTCACATCCACCAGCAGGCAACTTTGCTGAGCATCCACCTCCACATGAACACCATGCTGTTCCAAAAGCATTTTGGCGGTTTCGATCAAGGCGGGATTCGTTCCCTCGAAACTTCGCAATCCCAGGGAAGCGTCTGGTAAGTGCGCTCCCAAGGCCAGAGCCCAAAGAATGCCCGTGGCACGATCCGAATTGGGAAGGCCTACTGCATAACAGTTTTTGTAGGTGCGGGGATCACAGACCAGCCGGATTTGGCGGACCTGACCACCACTCTGCTCGGCAGCCAAAGCCGCCGCCCAGGCTACGGCGGCAGGTTCGGTACAGCCAAGCGCAGGCTTCCATTCCGCCGCGAGAAAATCTGTCATGCGCATGGTGTCGCTCCCCAGGCAACCGAATGCCTATCCACCACCATCGTGCTGCATCGTGGCTTCACACGCCAGCAACATCCCGAATCCTTTGATGGAATGGATTCACAGCATTATTTTTGGTCATATGCTCATTTTATCGCTAAAATAGTGACTCACATGGTGTTGCTGATCGAGCTTTAAGATCACGCTGAGGGGGATAAAAATGCAGAGAACCCATTGTGCAATCTTAGAAACCATTGGAAAGACCCCCCTGGTGGAGTTGAGACAACTCAGCCGAGAATCCGAGTGCCAGATCTTTGCCAAACTGGAATTCCTCAATCCCATGGGCAGCATCAAGGACCGCGTTGCGCGGTACATGATCGAGGCAGCGGAACAAAATGGGCGAATCAAGCCAGGCGACATGATCCTGGAAAACTCCTCCGGAAATACGGCACTTGGCCTTGCGCTCGTCGCGATTCAGAAGGGCTACCGCCTGAAGGTAGTAGTCCGCGACCGGATCAGCCGAGAGAAACTGGATCAACTCCGGGTCCTGGGTGTAGAGGTCCACCTTGCGGATAGCAGCCTACCGCCCGAACATCCCGATAGCTATAACCGCATCACCCCGCGTCTGGCGCGAGAAACACCCAACTGCTATTTCCCTGATCAGCACAGCAACCGCGAGAACAACGCGGCCCACTACCACGGCACTGGCCCCGAAATCTGGGAGCAGATGGAAGGCCGCATCGATGCCTTCGTGGCTGGGGCAGGCACGGGTGGCACCATCGGCGGCGTGGGCCGCTTCCTGAAAGAACAGGATCCAAAAATCCAGGTGATCGCCATCGATCCCATGGGCTCCGTGTTCCATGACCATTTCCGTGGGCGCAAAGATCTGACTTCCGGTCCCTATTTAGTCGAAGGCCTCGGGGACGAATTCCCCATTGCCACCATGGACTTTGAGATTCTCGATGACATCCTTCAGGTAAAGGACGAAGACACCTTCCTGGAGGCTCGCGCCTTCGCACGAAGTGAGGGACTCTTGGTGGGCGGTTCCAGCGGTGCGGCCATCTGGGGAGTTCGCCAAGTGGCAGCCAGGCTTGGTCCCAAAGCCCGCATCGTGACCGTATTCCCCGATGGAGCCTCCCGCTACCTCAGCACCGTCTTCAGTGACGATTGGATGCGCTCCCAGGGATTCCTCGCATCCGAAGTGTGACCAAGGTTGGGTTGACGAATAGTGAGCATATGCCCATTATCGAGATAGAGGTTTCCCATGACCACTACACCCATCCACACGATCGCCATCACCAGTGAAGGGCCAACCCTCGCGGATCCTGTGGATTCACGATTCGGTCGCGCAGGCGGCTTCGTCATCGTAGATCTGACATCGATGGCCACGACTTACGTTGACAACGGCTCCTCCCAAGTTCTAGCTCAGGGTGCTGGCATCCAGGCCGCTGAGAACCTAGTCAAGGCGGGTGCCCAGGTTTTACTCACTGGCCATGTGGGCCCCAAAGCCTGGACCGCGCTCCAGGCTACGGGTGTAAAGGTAGTGCAAGGCGTCGAGAATATGACCGTCGGCGAGGCGGTGACGAAGTTCAAGGCTGGGGAATTCACCTTCTCCGATGCCCCCAGCCATTAGGAGCCCTCATGATCATCGCAGTCGCTAGCGGCAAGGGAGGAACGGGCAAGACCACGGTTTCAGCCGCCCTAGCCTCGATCTGGAAACGCCCGGTATTGGCGGTGGATATGGATGTGGAAGAGCCGAACCTGCACCTCTTCCTGAAACCGGAATCCGTGCGTAGCGAAGCGGCCTATTTGGAAGTGCCCGTGCTCGATAAGGCCCTCTGCAAGTTGTGTGGAGCCTGCGCCGAGTTATGCCAGTTCAAGGCCATCAGTCTCATGGGAGCGCACCTGTTGATCTTTCCAGACATGTGCCACGGGTGCGGCGGTTGCATGCGAATTTGCCCCGAGGGCGCTCTCCAAAAGGGGCAGCGGGAACTGGGCGTGGTAGAGGCGGGCATCACCTCTGAAGGGATTCCCTGCTTAACGGGCCGCCTGCGCATCGGCGAGGCCATGAGCCCACCGCTCATGGGCAAGGTCCGCCAGCGGATGCAGGCCATGGCTGAGCAAGACTTTCGCGACATCATCATTGACGCCCCTCCGGGTGTTAGCTGCCCAGCCATGACAGCCGTGCAAGATGCGGACGTCATTCTCTTGGTAACCGAGCCAACCCCCTTCGGACTCCATGATCTTCGCTTGGCCTGGCAGGCCTTCCACCCCCTGGGCAAACCCATGGGCGTCGTGATCAATCGCGCTGGCGTGGGCGATGACCAAGTCCAAGCCTTCTGCCGAGAAAAGGGGCTGCCGCTCCTCACGGAAATTCCCTTTCGCCGGGATATCGCCGAGCACTATGCCCACGGCGGCATCTTGACTCAGCTCGATGCGGGCATGAAGGCCACGTTCGAAGACCTGGCACAACGGCTGGAACGCATGGCCTGCGAGGGGCAGGGGGTGAGCCATGCGTGAACTGGTCGTCATAAGTGGCAAGGGGGGCACGGGGAAAACCTCTCTGACCGCAGCCTTTGCCCATCTGGCCGAAAAAAAAGTGCTGTGCGATCTGGATGTGGACGCTCCCGATCTGCACTTGATTGCGGAGCCCACCATCCAGCGAAGCGGCCCTTTCCTGTCGGGCCATGTGGCGGAGATTGATGGGACCGCCTGCACGAGCTGCGGCACCTGCATGGAAGTCTGCGCCTATGGAGCCATCCAGAATGTTGATGGGCGATTCACCGTTGCTTCCGGCCACTGCGAGGGCTGTAAGGTTTGCGTGGCCTTCTGCCCCGAGCAGGCCATCGATTTTCCGGATCGCCTCTGCGGCACCTGGTACGAGAGCGAGACCCGCTTTGGCCCAATGATCCATGCCCAGCTCGACCCCGGCCAGGAGAACTCTGGCAAGCTGGTGACCCTCCTCAAGGCCAAGGCCCGGGAACACGCCCAGCAGAAAGGTGTGGACCTGATCGTGAGCGATGGCGCGCCGGGCATCGGCTGTCCTGTCATCAGTTCTCTCTCTCAGGCCACCCTGGTGCTGCTTGTGACTGAACCCACGCCCTCGGGCCTCCACGATCTAGAGCGGGTGGTGGACCTCTGCCGCCACTTCCGCCTGCCCTCTGCGGTGCTCATCAACAAGGCCGACCTGAACCAGGGCTATCAAACCGCCATTCATACCTTCTGCCAGAGCCGAGACATCCCGGTAGTGGGCCATCTCCCCCACGATCCCGAAGTGACCCGGGCCATGATCCGAGGCCAGGCTGTCACCGAAGGCCCCGAGACCCCCTTTGGCGCCCAGGTGCGCCAGATCTGGGCCAACCTACAGCCCCTCCTGGGCGCACCGGCCCATACCTGAACCAGATCCCCACCGAGGAAATGCAATGAAGCACTACGACATACTCGTGATTGGCGGCGGCCCTGCGGGAATCACCATTTCCAAGGTTCTCCACCGGAAGAAGACCGTGGGCATCATTCGCCCCGAAGATCACTCCATGATCTATTGCGCCATGCCCTATGCAATTGAAAAGATCATTCACCTTGAGAAGACATTCAAGAAGGACAGCATCGTCACAGATTCAGGGGCGGACCTCATCCGGGACACCGTCGTCCGAATCGATTTCGATCAAAAGCAGGTCCACACCCAGACGAACGAGGTCTACGGTTACGGCAAGCTGGTCCTCGCAACGGGAGCCGTGCCGGTGCTCCCACCCATCCCCGGCAAGAACTTGAAACGGGTGATGACCTTCAAGACCGAAAACGATCTCCGCACCATCATCGACTATTGCGAGCACGGCAGCATTTCCAAGGCCGTGGTGGTGGGCGCAGGCGCCATCGGGGTCGAACTGGCCCAGGCCCTCAAGGCCATTGGTCTTGAGACCCACTTGGTCGACATGGCCAGCACGATCCTGAGCGCCATGATGGACAAGGAAATGATCGAGGACGCCGAAGGGGTGCTGACCCGCGAGGGTATCCACCTTCATCTCAACAGCAAGGTGGTGGAACTGCGGGGCGCTGACGCCGTGGAGCACGTGGTTCTCGATGACGGTCAAGTCATCTCCTTCCAGGATGCGGAGGATTGCAGCATCAGCGAGGATTTCATCGAGCAGCAGGGCCTGGTTGTGTTCGCCGTGGGCATGAGGGTCGAAAAGGAGCTGTTCGAGGATACTGGGCTCGCCCTGGGCCGCGACGGCATCATTGTCAACGGCAGGATGGAAACAAATCTCCCGGATGTCTATGCCGTGGGAGACTGCGCCCAGTTTGTCAGCGGCATCACCGGCGAGGTCATTTCGGGCAAACTGGCCACCAATGCTGTGCCCATGGCCAAGGTATTCGCCCAGAACCAACTGGGCGCCGACAAGAGCTACCCAGGTTTCTTCAACGGAGCCGCCACCAAGATCGGCCCCTTCTTTGCGGGGGGCACAGGGCTCACCGAAAAGGCCGCCAGTACCACCCTCGAGACGGTTACTGGGCATTCCGAATTGACCACGATCTTTCCCAATATGCCGGGCGCCAAGAAAGTCAGGATGAAGATGATTGCGGAGAAAGGCACCCTGCGGATCCTCGGCGCGCAGTTCCTGAGCGGAGAGCCCGTCACCGACAAGGTGGACGTGATGACCCTGGCCATCCAGAGCGGGCTGACCGTCACCCATCTCGCCGAATTCAGCTATTCCTCCCAGCCCTACCAGTCGTTTTTTCCGGCCAACAACCTGATGGTGGCGGCCGCAGAGGACATTCTCAGCAAGCTCAAGTAACAGCCTTTCCCAAGGAGTTCCACCCATGAACCAGGCACGCATCGCTATCCCCTCCACCCTGCCCGGCGGTCTCGAAGCCGGCGTCGGCGCCCATTTCGGCCACTGCGATCTCTACACCATCGTGGATGTCAAAGAAGGCCAAGTCGCCGGAGTCAGCACCTTGCCCAACGTTCCCCACGCCCAGGGCGGCTGCCTCGCGCCCGTAAACTACCTGGCCCAGAACGGTGTCACCGTGCTCATCTCCGGTGGAATGGGACTGCGTCCCCTCATGGGCTTTAACCAGGCGGGCATCGAGGTCTACCGAGGCGCCGAGGCTCCCAGCGTGGACGCCGCAGTGCAAGCGCTTCTCCGGGGCGACCTCCAGCGTTTCAGCCGCGAACACACCTGTGGCGGCGGTCACGCGCACTGAGCCACGGATCTGGGATCGATCAACCAGGGGAGAAGAAATCATGAACATCGCGATGATCACCCAACGGGAGGCCGCACTGGCGGCCTTCCGGGACGGACTGGAGCAGCGTAGCGCCCGGGTCGAGTGCTTCGCCGATGCCTGGGGTTTCCTGCAGGCGGCCCGCGCCAAGAACTGGAACCTCGTGATCGTGGATGACCTCACCCTGCCCTTCGCCGACCTGATCGAAAAGCTCTTGGAAATCAACGCCAGCCTCAACACGGCCGTGCTCACAGAGCTGGATGAAGCAGCCTTCCATGAAGCATCCGAGGGGCTGGGCATTCTCTCGGGGCTGCCCAGCAGGCCTGGACTGGCCGATGTCGCCCCCTTGCTGGACAAGCTCCAGGCCGTGGGCGGATTGGATCCGGTCATTGAAACGGCCCAGAGTCACCTGGATGCACTGAGGAACAAACACCACCCACGCTGTGTGGTGTGCTGGGATCGCCATCCCTTCGGCCTGAAAGTGGAGTTTCGCGTGACCGGGGAACACACCGTGGAAGGCACCTTTGGCTGCGGCAAGTTTTACGAAGGTTACGAGAACGTTCTCCACGGCGGCATCGTATCTACGCTGCTGGATGGCGCCATGGCAAGTTGCATCCTGGCCAAGGGCGTGGAGGCCTACACGGTGGATCTCCGCGTGCGCTACCGAACCGCGGTGGAAACGGGCATTCCCGCCACGATCCGCGGTGAGTGGGTGAGTGGATCGGGTCCAGTCCACCTCCTTCACGCCACCCTCGAACAGGCGGGAAAAGTCCGCGCCAGCGCGAGGGCCAAATTCTTTGAAGGCACGCCTAACCAGCCCAGCCAACCCATGCCAGGGAGCGGCAGCATCAAAGCCCTGCTGAGCCAGGCACGCAAGCGTCTCGCGTGAAAGCCCTCGCCGCAATTCGTACCCTTCACGATCAGCCCCTCCCAGAGCTGGTCTTCCAGGCCATGACCGTGCATCGCCAGAAGTGGGATCCCACTCGCCTCCAGCTCTGCACCCTGGACAGCCTGAGAACAGGCGCGTGCAGCGAGGACTGTGCCTACTGTGCCCAGAGTGCCCACCATGCTGCGGATGTAAAAATCGATCCATTAAAGGATTGCGAAGCTGTCCTGGTGGGAGCTCGAAACGCTCGTGAAGCAGGCAGCACACGCTACTGCATGGCGACCTCAGGCCGCAGCCTGGAGGAAGGTGCGGATTTCGACGCCGTGCTGGAGATCATCCGGGAGGTGCGCGCCCTGGGCCTGGAGGCTTGCATGAGCCTGGGACTTATCACGGAACAGCAGGCACACCGCCTCAAGGCCGCCGGATGCACGGTCTACAACCACAATTTAGACACCAGCCGACTCATGTACGAGCGCATCGTGAGCACCCACACCTTCGACGAGCGGCTCGCCACGATTCGTGCTGTGCAGAAGGCTGGGCTCCAGGTCTGCTGCGGCGGCATCCTCGGCCTGGGAGAGACGCTGGATGACCGCATCCACTTTCTCCACGAACTCACCTTGCTGGATTCGCCCCCGGACGCCATTCCCATCAACATCCTGGTGCCTATCCCAGGCACACCGCTGGAAGGCATGCCGCCCGTGCCCGTGATCGAGATCATCCGGGTCATCGCCACGGCGAGAATCTTGTTCCCCTCCAGTCGCATCCGCCTCGCGGCAGGTCGCAGCAGCCTCAGCCAAGAGGCCCAGGCTTGGGCATTTCTCTGCGGAGCCAATTCTATTTTCACTGGGGAGAAACTGCTGACCACGCAGGGCACTGCGGCTGGAGCAGACCAGAAACTGCTTCAGATGCTTGGCATGACACAGGATTGCTGAGCCAACAAAAGGAAGTTTCTTCAACCAAACGAGCATATGACAAATAGAAATCTTTTTCGTTAACATTCCCTTGGAGCCTATTTGCGCTCATCGCACCCGGTGACGCGATGTTCAGGCACCCAGGAGAAACAAGATGCCCGTGCCCTCTGCCCTCTCAACTGCAACCGCGTTGCTGCTCCCTATGACAATGCAGACCCAGCCCCCCTCCACCCAGGCCAGTCTCCTGGAGGGACGCGTGTGGGATGCCGTCACTCGACTGCCCATGAGCGAGGTCCTCATCCGGATTCCCGACCTCAAGCGCGGCACCACCACAGACCCCAAAGGCGCCTTTCGCCTGGACCACATTCCCCCAGGAAAATACCTGGTGGGGTTCCACAAGAAACGCTTTGAGGCAAAGCATGTCTGGATCACTTTTCCCATGCCTCATGCGCTGGAAATCCAGCTGGAGCAGACCATCCCAGGGGCCGAAGTGACGGTATCCGCCACCCCTTGGGCCACCCACCCCCTGGAAACGGCCCAGCAGACAGGGTCCATCACCCAGGAAGAGGTGCTCCTCGGCTCGGGCATGTCCCTTGGAGAGGCCGTATCGGAACTGGCTGGGGTGCGCAATGTCTCCACCGGGGATGCCTCGGGCGTGCCCATGATCCGCGGCATGGTCAACGAGCGGGTTCGGGTCCTGGAAAATGGTGTGGGTGTGAACTATCAGGGTTTTAGCCGCCGCCACATGCCCACGGTCGAACCCCTGGATGCTGATCGGGTCGATGTGGTGCGTGGTCCGGCCAGCGTGCTCTTCGGCTCCCAGGCCATCGGAGGCGCCGTCAACCTGGTCCCCGCGCCCCTGCCCGCCACGGGAGAAGGCACCACACTCTTTTCGGGCAAACTGGCCATGGGCGGCACCTCGGCCAACGATAGCCGGGTTGGCCGAGTGATGCTGGAGGGTGCCCAAGGAGCCTTTGGCTGGCGGGTCGCAGCCACCGAGCGGGCTGGCGAGGAAACCCGAACGCCCGCTGGGGATATTCCCAATACCGACTTCCGCTCGGGCGCCTGGTCTGCAGCTGGGGGCTTCTCGACCACTTGGGGCCAGCTCACAGGGCGAGCCCGGCACTTCGGCAACCGTTTCGGGTTCTATGTTCCGACTTCCCCTCAATTCCGCCTGGACCTCCAGGATGACCTCCAGGCCCTCGAAGCAGCTCTGTTTCTCCCCTTTGGGGTGGCTGAGTTGAGCACCACCCGCCAGGAGAATCACCGCAGGGCCTACCCCAACGGTCAGGAACATCCCTCAGGGGTTGACATCGTGCTGGAGACCTTGACCCACCGAACCCGGCTGAAGCACCTCCCCGCCCACGGACTCACGGGGGATCTGGCCCTGGAGCTCATCGACCAGACCAACACCTCCAAGGCCCTCACGCCCACCGGCATGAGAACCCTTCTGCCCAATTACGGCACCCGAGCCTGGGCGGTGTCCCTGTTTGAAGAGTGGCGACCCCAGGGCGAAGACCACCAGGGCTGGATCCTGAGCCTGGGCCTGCGCCACGACACCCGGAACCTCACCATCGACCCGGATCTGCGCCCCGGTCTCGCTGCGGGCCTAAAGAGACACTACCAGGCCAACACCGGGTCCCTTGGGGCGGTCTACCAGTTCACACCGGTGTATTCATTGGCGGCGACCCTCGGCCAGGGCTGGCGCCATCCCTCCGAGTTCGAACTCTTCGCCGCCGGGCCCCACGATGGGGTGGCAGCCTACGAACTCGGCAACCCGAACCTGAAGGAAGAGCGGAACCAGAGCCTGGATCTCTCTGCTCGGATGGAGCACAAGCGCCTGCGGGGCAAGCTGACCGTATTCAGCAACCGCTTCGACGACTACATCTACCTGTATGAAACAGGTCTCCCACCCATCGGAGGTCTGTCGGTGCTGTCCTTCACCCAGGCCGATGCGAAGATCCAAGGCCTCGAGGTGGAAGCCACCGTGCCCCTCCCCGCTAACATCGAGTTGCAAGGGACCTACGAGCGTCTTAATACACGCAATCAAGCAACCCAACAGGCCCTACCCTTTGCCCCCCCGGATCGCGCCGCGCTGGGAGCCCGCTGGAACCTGGGCTCTCGGGATATGAACCCCGTCGGCCACCTGGAACTGCGAGCCACCTGGACGGGACCGGGCCGCCCTAGCGGCAAGGATGAACCCTTTGGCACTCGCGCAGGTCAGCTCATCGAGACTTCAGGTTATGTGCTGTGGAACCTCGCTGGCGGCTTGGACTGGAGCTGGGGAAAGGCGCGCTGCAGCTCGAATCTGTCGGTGTCAAACCTGTTCGATAAGCGCTATGTGGATTTCCTGGACACCTACAAACAGCTATTTCCCGCCCAGGGCCGTTCCATTCGGATCACGCTGACCACCTCCTTCTAAACAGAAACGGAATCTCGCCATGCCGATTGGATCCATCATCCTCGCCAGTTTTGTTGTGGGCCCCGGGAGCGTCTTCCTGGCCAGCCTAGTGCTGCGCCTGCCGGAGGACACCCTAAAACGGCTGACTCCGAGGGTGCTCAGCTTCGCGGTGGGTGCCCTGTTGGCCATGGCCCTGCTGCGGATGCTGCCCCACGCCCTGGCGCACGGGGCAACCATGCCGGTGCTGCAGACGGCCCTCGTGGCGATCCTACTGCTGTTCCTAGCAGAACGGTTCCGGGTCCTGCGGCACTGTCACGAATTCCACTGCCAGGAGCATGCGGATCTGCCGTTGCGGATCTTCCTGGGCAATGCCTCCCACGCCCTGGTGGACGGCATCGCCCTGGCCCTGGCCTTCCAGGCCGGGAGCATGGCGGGTTGGGTATTCACCCTGGCCCTTGTGGCCCACGAAGTACCCAAGTCCATCGTGAGCCTCATGCTGCTGAAGGAAGGGCGCAATAACGCCGTGGCCCTGCTCTGGAATCTCATCCCCAGCTTCTTCACCCAAGTGGGCGCCCTGGCCGCGGGCATCAGCATTGCCTTTGTGAAGCCAATCACACCCTATGCACTGGGGGCGGGCGCAGCCTTCTTCCTTTACCTCGCTCTCGCCGATCTGGTGCCCAGGCACCGCAGGGCCACCGAGAAATCCGAAGCCGTCTGGCAAGCGGTCCTGGTGGTAGCTGGCGCTGTCCTCATCTGGCTCTTGCCAGCCCACTAAACCTGCCCTCTCTTGTGAGCATTAGCGCAAAATAGATACCGGCAGGAGAATTGAATATGCAAACCACCGACACCCTCTCATTGCGCCTTCCTGATGGATCCATCCGTCAGCTTCCCGAGGGTGCCACCGGGGCCGATCTGGCCCGAAGCATCGGTCCTCGGCTACTCGAGGCGGCCCTGGCCGTCCGGGTGGACGGCACCCT
>JFJP01038412.1_pt1 | contig 17679 bp, 12 predicted proteins | sample 431651 | NCBI WGS metagenome assembly JFJP01 (sample SAMN02602958, study PRJNA72255) | Microbial mat metagenome, whole genome shotgun sequencing project. | biome: fresh water; feature: sink hole; material: water; isolation source: purple microbial (photo- and chemosynthetic) mats found in...
TCACTGCCAGCAACGGCACCAGTATTTTTTATATCCACGGTAAAAGTCAAGGTTTCGTCTGATTCTATTGTGTATTTTGATAATTGCAAATTTGAATATTCAAAAGTGGTGTACGATAACCCAAATCCAAAAGGATATCGGGGTTTGATTTCGCTTTGGTCGTAATGGCGGTAGCCCACAAAAATTCCTTCGGAATAGGTTACTTTTAAATCCTTATCGGTATCAAAGTAGCTGTTAAACGTTGGGTTGTCTTCAAATTTTACTTCAAAGGAGGCCGGAAGTTTTCCTGATGGATTGGTGATGCCAAACAATATTTCAGCTGCAGCTAAATTTCCTTCTTGTCCAGGATACCAGGCATGCAAAAATCCTCTTATGCCATTTATCCAAGGTTCCATATTTACGTTTCCGCCTGAATTTAGTAACACAATGCAATTGGGATTTACGGCCAACACGTCACTTATCAAAGCATCCTGATTATAGGGCATTTCAAAAGTGCGGTCGAATCCTTCGCTTTCAGTATATGGATCAAACCCAACCGATAAAATGACCACATCACTTTTTTGAGCCAAAGCGAGGGCTTCTTTTCGTATACTTTCCGGATTAAATGCTTTTCCAGCTTTTGGAATCACATTGAAGCGAATTGCAGCACCACCACCTCCCTGATAGTATTCCAAACTAATTTTGTATTCCTTTCCGGCTGTTAATTTTGCTTCCGTGGTTCGGGAAGTTTCAGCTTGGTTTTGCCAATTTTCAATTACCATTTTGCCATCAAGGTACAAACGGTAGCCATCATCTCCGGCAACACCCAGAATATAGGTATCTGTTTTTTCAGGTTTGAAGTAGCAGGTAAAACGGACCGAAAACTCAGTTTCCGGAGTTCCTTCAAAAGTCATTTCATTGATTTCGAGGTTCAACTTTGGATAGTTTTTCGATTTGAAAACCTCCCCTTTTAATTGCGTACCGTGATAAAAATCGGCACTAACTCCGGCGATATCTTGACCATTTTCTTTTGTATAGCAGGAATACGATTTAAAAAACTCAGCCGACAAGCGTTCTTCTGTTGCAAGTCCTCTTGCAAAGGTAACTTGAATATCAGGTCCTGCTACTTTTTGAACCGCTTCGTAGAGCGACAGCGGATGCAACGGCTCAACTTTTGAACTTCCTCCGCCACCAGTAACTGCAGGATCTCCATTAGGCCCAATAACTGCAATCGATTTAATGGTTTCCTTTTTCAAAGGTAAAAATCCGTTTTCGTTTTTCAACAAAACCATTCCACCCCGGGCCGATTCCAAAGCGGTTTGCCTTACTTGAGCGGAATCCAACACATATCCTTTACTAATATCAGGGGTTTCAAAAAGTCCAAAACGGGAATACGTTCTTAATATCCTGATAATTTTTTCGTCGATTATTTTTTCGCTCAACGTTCCATTTTCAATGGCTGGTTTCAGCGTATCAGGGTTCATAAATTTACCCGAAGGCATTTCCAAATCAAGGCCTCCCTTAGCGCAAGCTATGCCATCATAAGTAGAAGTCCAGTCGGACATTACATAGCCATCGAAGCCCCAATCGTGCTTGAGCACTTGATTAATTAAGTAATCGTTTTGAGAAGCATGGATTCCATTCACCAAATTATACGAAGTCATAATGCTGGCTACCTTTCCTTGCTGAACAGACGCTTTAAAGGCGGGCAAATATATTTCATGAAGGGTGCGTTCATCCATGTCGGAAGAGGTATGGTGACGACTAAAATCCTGGTTGTTGGCGGCATAATGCTTAGCAACAGCCATAACACCCTCGTTTTGCATGCCTTGACTGTAGTAACTGGCTAATTGTCCTGCCAAATAGGGATCTTCGCCTAAATATTCAAAATTACGGCCGCAAAATGGAGCCCTGTAAATATTCATGGCAGGCCCGAGCATTACATGTACATTTTTTGCTCTTGACTCACTTCCAATCGCTTTACCGGTTGCGTAAGCTAATTTTTTATCGAATGAGGCTGCCAAACCAATACTGGCTGGATAGGCAGTAGATGCTCCATAATTTCTTACTCCCAAAGGCCCGTCGGCAAAGCGTATTTCAGGAATTGAAAGCCGCTCAATAGCCCGAATGTTAAATTCTTTATATCCGCCAATAAAATCAAGCTTTTCGTCAAGGGTCATTTGTTTTACCAAGGATTCTGCTTTTGCAGTGTCCGCATCCTTTTGCTGGCATGAGCTTAACGTCATAGCAGTGATAGAACCGGCTGCCAAAACAAGTACAATATTTCTCATAATCTTTTTTTAAATTATTTTTTGTTTAAAAATAGTGGTTTTTGCTATATATCCAATTTGAAAAAGCCACATTGAACGATTCAACACAATTTCTATTCAGCTTTGAAATCGTAACTTGATAGAATTAATTCATTGGTTTTTATTAACTTTATATACCGATAATCTCAAAATTTGCGATATGAAAAATAGTTATAGATTCGCTGTGGTTCTTTCAGGCTCCGGAGTATATGATGGTGCAGAAATACAGGAAGCTGTTTTAACTCTTTTGGCCATAAACAAAGCCGGTAGCACTTATCAATGTTTTGCTCCCGATATTAAACAACATCATGTAATCAATCATTTTACCGGAAAGGAGACTCAGGAGGCAAGAAACGTATTGGTGGAATCGGCTCGTATTGCACGCGGAAAAATAAAACCTTTGAGTGATTTTAACGCCTCGCAATTCGATGTTTTAATATTCCCAGGTGGGTTTGGAGTAGCAAAAAACCTCTCCACTTTAGCCTTTGAGGGTTCAAACTGCTTGGTAAATAAAGAGGTTGAAATCGCAGTATTGGAAATGCATAAAGCCAATAAACCCATTGGAGCCCTTTGCATTGCACCGGCTTTAATGGCACGGATTTTAAAAGGTGCTACCGTTACCATTGGTGATGACAAAGAAACTGCGGCTACCATTGTTAAAATGAATGGAGTGCATCAACCTAAAATGTACTATGAAATTTGTATTGATACCAAGTTTAAACTCGTTACGAATCCTTGTTATATGCTCGATTCAAATATCAGTCAAATCGAGGTAGGAGTGGCCAATGTTGTAAATGCTTTAATAGATTTAGTGAACTAACCTAATATGTAAAAAATGAAGTTATTATCTATAATGCGACATGCAAAATCGAGTTGGGATTACCCCGATTTGACCGATGAAGAAAGGCCTTTGATTGAAAAAGGAATTAAAAGAACAGAGAAAACATGCAGTTTTATTAAATCAAAACTATTAATACCCGAGGTTATTTATTGCAGTCCGGCTATTCGAGCAATGGAAACGGCCCGTTTGGTTGTAAAACAATTAAATTTGGCCAACCAACCTGTTTTTGACGAGACTTTTTACCCTGGAAATCCGGAATATTATTTTTCCCATATAAAAAAGGTGGACCAAAATCTTCAGCACATTATGATAATAGGTCACAATCCGGGAGTTAGCAATTTTGCTTGTGAATTGTTATCGAATCAAATTGCGGAATGGATACCAACATCGGGTTGCGTTATTATCCAATTGGAAATTCGGCGTTGGGACGAACTAGCTCCCGGTAAAGGAGTCCTAACGTATTATATTGAGCCCAAAAAACTATAAAAGGTTAAATTTTCAAGCTTAATAAATGGAACAAAAAAAGAAAAATTTACAATTAGCAATTGGATTAATTAGAATTTATACTTTTGGGCATGGCAAATTTGAAAGTAAAATATACCGATAGAGAACTTAGTTGGCTGAGTTTTAATGCGCGGGTATTACAAGAAGCGAGCGACAAGACGAACCCGCTGAATGAGCGCATTAAATTCTTGGGTATCTATTCAAACAATCAGGATGAGTTTTTCAGGGTTCGGATAGCATCGCTTTACCGAATGATTGAACTGAATAAAAAAAATGTTGAAAACGATGTGTCGAATTTGCAGCAGATTTTGGCTGATGCGTTAGCAGAAGTGCGGAATCAACAAAATACTTTTGCACAAATTAATAGTGAATTAATTGAAGATTTAAAGAATCAAAATATTTTCCTTATCAACGAACCCCAACTTGATAAAGAACAAGGAGAATTTGTAAGGCTTTATTTTCGTGAAAAAGTAAGGCACCACCTTTTTCCAATCATGCTCCGTAACTTTACATCAGCCAGCTTTCTAACGGATCATTCCATTTATCTTGCCATAATTCTTGGGCGCAGCGATAGGCCTGATTTTTATACCTACGCTATAATGGAGATTCCCACCAATGCAGTAAACCGGTTTCTGATTCTTCCTGAAAAAGAAGGAAATAAATATATCATGATGCTTGATGATGTGATACGCTTTTGTTTGGATGAAATTTTTATCCGGTTCAAATACGATAGCTTCAAAGCATATACTTTTAAATTTACACGCGATGCAGAGTTAGATATGGATAACGATGTGTCGAAAAGTTTTGTGGAATTAATGGCAGAAAGCTTAGCATTAAGAAAAAAAGGTTCCGCGCTGCGTTTTGTTTACGATAGAAACATGCCCAAAGAATTGCTCGATGGGGTTACCCAAAAATTGCGTTTTTCGTCGAAAGACCACATGGTTGAGGGTGGGCCGTATCATAATTTTAAAGACTATATGGGTTTTCCAAATTTGGGAGGCCCTGAATTAGAAAATCCCAAAAGACCCGCATTACCTCACAAAGATATACCAGAGGGGAGCAGTATTCTTCATGCAATTCGTGAAAAGGACATCATGCTGCATTACCCGTATCAAAGTTTTCAGTATATCATTGATTTACTTCGCGAAGCATCCATCGATTCAAAAGTTCGATCGATTAAAATGACCATTTACCGGCTTGCCAATCCGTCGAATGTTATAAATGCCCTAATAAATGCAGCCCGCAACGGAAAAAGAGTTACGGTATTTATGGAACTTCAGGCCCGTTTTGATGAAGAGGCAAATATTTTTTGGTCAGAAAAACTTCAAGAGGCGGGTGTGAGGGTTCTACGGAATATTCCCGGGTTAAAAGTACATTGCAAACTCATATTAATAAAGCGCAAAGAAACAACAGGGTACAGGTATTACACAAATATTGGAACGGGAAACTTTCATGAAAAAACAGCCAGTATTTATTGCGACAGTACTTTGTTAACGGCAAACCCTGAAATTACGCTGGAAGTTGACAAAGTTTTTGATATGTTTGAAGCAACTTATCGTCCCATCCATTTTAAAACATTGATTGTTAGTCCGTTTAGCACACGGAACTTTTTCCTTAAAATGTTGAACCTTGAAATTCGGAATGCCTTATTAGGCAAAGAGGCTTGGGTTATAATAAAACTAAATAGCTTGGCTGATTTGCCGTTGATTAATAAATTATATGCTGCCAGCGAAGCCGGAGTTAAAATTCAATTAATTGTGAGAGGGATTTGCAAATTGATACCCGGAGTTCCGGGATTGAGCAGCAATATAAGTGTGCACAGCATTGTGGACAAATATCTGGAGCATGCCCGGACCCTTATTTTCTGTAATGGTGGAGATGAAAAATATTATATTTCATCTGCCGATTGGATGGTTCGGAATCTCGATAATAGAATTGAAGTAACCGTTCCAATTTTTGATCCATCCATTCAAAAAGAACTCAAAGAACTGTTGAATATTCAATGGGAGGATAATTGTAAGGCACGGATTATTGATCCGGAAATGTCGAACCGATATTACCAAAACAATAAGCCAATGGTGAGGGCTCAAGAGGCAATTTACCAGTATTTAAAAAGTGTACATAATAATAAGAAGAAGGGGTAAAAAACAATGATTTTTTCAGCAATAGATATTGGTTCAAACGCCGGAAGGCTATTGGTAGCTACTGTTCATGAGAAGGATGGGAAAGCAGTTACCGAAAAAATTACTTTAGTAAGGGTTCCGTTGCGGTTGGGATTCGATGTGTTTGATAAAGGATTTATAACTCCTGAAAAGGAAGCATATTTAGTTCGAACCTTTGATGCTTACAATCAGCTAAAAAATGTTTACCAACCCATTGATTGCTTTGCTGTTGCCACTTCAGCTATGCGCGAAGCAAGCAATGGTGCGGAAGTGATTGAGCAGGTGAAAAATGGGTCCGGGATTGAGATTCATTTAATTACTGAAAGACAAGAAGCGGAAATTATTGGATCTGCAGGAAATACCAATTTGAGTAAGCCTCACCCGCATTCGCTATATATTGATTTAGGGGGTGGAAGCATAGAAATAAGCTGGTTTAAAGAGGATTTGATGCTGGCAAATGCTTCTTTTCCAATTGGAACCATTCGGTTGCTTTTTGATAAAGTTCCTCCATCGGAATGGGATAAACTGAAAGTTTGGTTGCATGGTTTAAAATTAGACGAACAGCCATTTAACTGTATATGCTCCGGTGGAAATATTAATAAACTTACCAAACTTTTTGGAAATCTGGAGAAGAACACCTTATCGTATTCTCAATTGACGGAAGGACATGAAATATTGGAGGGATATTCGCTGGACGACCGCATTTCCAAAATGGGGTTGCGCCCCGACCGTGCCGATGTAATTGTTGAGGCGGCCATCATCTTCAAAAAATTAATGAAACTGGGAAAAATTAATGAGTTACAAGCCCCAAAAATTGGTTTGGCCGACGGTTTAATTGTAGAACTTTATAAAAAACACATGGGAAGGCCCAATCTACTGAGCCAGTTTTAGATTATCACAGATTGGTTACAATGTAAACTTCAATAAATCTTTAGTTTTGAATAGAAAATGGAAACAGTATTTAAAATACTCTTTCCATTTTTCTATTTCCCCAACTTTTCTATTCTTTAAAAACTAAGTGGTTTATTTCTCTTTTGAGCAATACTTTTTTATTACTGGATACGCATCTTCGAGTCCCAGCTCACCGGCTTTGCTCATATCAAGGCATCCTTTTTCACTGTCTTGCAGGTATATAAGGGTAAGACCCCTGTTGTAATATGCTTGGGGCATTTCGGGGCCAACCGCTATGGCATTTGTGTAATCATTTATGGCACCGGTAAAATCTTTAGTCATGCATTTTACATTTCCCCGGTTATAATAGGCAAAACCAAAATCGGGATTCAGTTCAATGGCTTTATCCAAATCGGATATTACTTCCTGATAATCGGTAAATTCCTGATTCATTGACTTTTCTTCGCGCACTGATGTGGACTGACCCTCAAGGGTTATAACCTGTGAATAATCTTCCATGGAATTAATGTATTCAACCATTAAATAACGGGTATTGGCCCGGTTAAAATAAGCCAGATCGAAACTTGGTTCCAGACCAATAGCTGCTGAATAGGCTTTTATTGATTGATTGAAGTTTTGAATGGTGCTATTCAACAACCCCTGATAAAAATAGAGATAGGCATTGAATGAGGAGCGCAGCTTTTCCTGTTCCGTGGCATTAAGCAGTGAACGAACGGTGTCCACATCCATTTTTGAGAGTTGGCTCGATACGGTAAATGTAGTTTTGAGGGGATTGTTCCGGTTCAGCTTTTCGAGGTTCTTCAAATAAAAAGTAAAATTTTCGACAGGCATTCCTTCTTGTTTTTCGGTAATAACCAGAATGGGTTTCAAATTGATAACGATTCGTCGGTTTTGAATTTGACCATCATCCATATTGGCGCGGTAAAAATCGGAATCGAACTCAATAATCTTTTTAAAATTGTACGAAGTATCCATGTATTGAGCCATGGCACTGTCTTCATGATTTTTTGCCTGGTATTGGTCTATTTTCTTTTTCGCTGTTTCTTTGTCATCCATTGCACCAATTATATCACCCACCAAGTAACGGGCCGATGACCTTGCCTGATATGCTTTAGCAAAATCGGGAAATATTTCAATGGCTTGGCTCCAATCCTGAATGGCTCCATAATAATCTTTCATTTCATATTTTACGCCACCCCGATTAAAATAAGGCAATATATTTTTTGGATGCAATTCTGCTGCTTGAGTGTAATCGTTTATGGCGCCCTGATTATCGCCAATCTCAGCTTTTAGAATGGCACGATTGAAAAAAGTAAGTGCATTTTCAGGATTCAATTCCAGCACTTTATTATAATCCTGCATCGTTCCTTCCAAATCTTTATTGTTATACTTTATAAAGGCCCGTTGAAAATAATACAATGTATTGTTTTCATCCATTTCAATGGCACGATTCAAATCAACCAAAGCTTCGTTGAATTTTTTCTGTTCGGCCAATGCAATAGCTCTGCGGGCAAAGCCATCAGGACTGTATGGATTTAGCTTAATCCCTTCAGTAAAATCTTTTATAGCTCCATCAAAATCCTGCTTGCTTAACTTGGCATATCCTCTTTGCAGGTAGGCATAAGGCAGTTCCTTATTAATTTTAAGCGCTTGATTAAAATCGGCAATGGAACGGTCGAATTCTTTCATTAATAATAAAGTAAAACCTCGGCTCACATAATTATCCGGATTTGTTAAATCTAGTCTAATGGCTTTATTAAAATCTTCCATAGCATCCTGATAATCCTGCATGGCGGCTTTGGTAATGCCCCGGAACCGATATCCTTCGCTAAAATAGGGGTTCAGCTCTATCACTTTATGGAAATCGGTATAAGCACCCTGATAATCGCTCAGTGAGTATTTGGCATAACCCCTGTAGTAATAAGCTTCCAGCAAATCGGGTTTTATTTGAATGATGGTATTGAACCGCTGAATGGCAGTGGTATAATTTGAATTCATCAAATCACGGTGTCCTTCAATCAGATAATGTTGTATATCGAATTGTGCATTCGAAAGCAAGGCGCTGAAGCTAAATGCAACTATGAATAGAAATTTTTTCAATGAATCCATGATTTTAATGCGAATAAAAAATAGTTTTCCAGACTTTCCCACAGCAACCAATCCAATATCTGATAATGCTTTTAATAAATCAGTGAATTCGCTTAATACGCTGCTCAGTTTCAATTTTACACAAAAATAGTAGTTTTAAAATACTATCATTAAAGGAGCTAATTTTAAATGTATCGTCAAACAGAACATATAACGATGATAACTGTTTTTAAGTGCCTGCCGATACAAATAATAAACCATAAAAGGTAGATGTATCAAATCAAGTAGTATTTTTGATACGAAGATAATCGCATAAATTTTAACTTTACAATCATGAACCACCTTGAACCACATATTATAGTTATTTTCGGGGCATCGGGCGACTTGACCAAACGCAAGCTGATTCCTGCTTTGTACGATTTATACCTCCAAAACCTGTTGCCCGAAAAGTTTTTTATTGTTGGGGTTGGCCGTACCGAACTTTCGGATGTTGGTTTCCGTGAAAAAATGGCCGGTTGGTTACCCAATGATAGCGCAAGTGCAGACAAAATAGAATCGTTTTTGCAAACCACCTCTTATGTATCCATCGATACCGGGAATGCCGACGATTATCATATCCTAAAAGATAAGCTGAACGAATTGAGAGCTGTGGCCGATATGCCCGAGAACTACATCTATTATCTGGCCACTCCGCCCGTTTTGTACGAAAAAATTGCGCAAGGATTGACTCTTGCCGGCATAAACAAAGATGTGGAAGATGAATCGTGGAAACGCATCATTATTGAGAAGCCGTTTGGGGTTGATTATCAGTCGGCCAAAGACCTGAACAAAAAGCTGATGTGTTATTTCAAAGAAGCTCAGATTTACCGCATCGACCATTATTTGGGTAAAGAAACAGTTCAGAATATCTTGGTAATGCGGTTTGCCAACGGAATTTTTGAACCGCTGTGGAACCGGAACTACGTGCATCATGTGGAAATTACCTCATCGGAAGATTTGGGCATTGGTGGCCGTGGCGGCTATTACGACAAAGCCGGTGCGCTGCGTGATATGGTTCAAAACCATTTGTTACAATTGGTAGGCATTGTAGCCATGGAACCGCCCATTCATGCGGAGTCAAAAGCAATCCGCAACGAAATGCTGAAAGTAATGCAGAGTTTGCGCCCAATCAAAGAAGAAGAAGTTCCACAATTTGTAATCCGTGGGCAATATACTGGGGCTACCTTAAAGGGAGAGCATTTGCCCGGTTACCGCGAAGAAGAAGGAGTTACACCGGAAAGCCGAACGGAAACCTATGTGGCCATGAAGTTTTTCATCGACAACTGGCGTTGGAACGGTGTTCCGTTTTACATCCGAACTGGTAAAAGGCTTCCCACTAAAGTTACCGAGATTGTGATCCATTTTAAAAAGTCGCCCCACCATATTTTCGCTTACCAGCACCAAAGCATTAACACGCACAACCAACTGGTAATAAGGGTTCAGCCCGATGAAGGATTGTTGTTCAAGTTTGGAATGAAAGTTCCCGGTACTGGTTTTAATGTGCAAACCGCCAATATGGATTTTCACTATTCAGAGGTGCAGGATATGAAAATTACTTCGGCTTACGAACGATTACTGCTCGATTGTATGCAAGGTGATTCAACCCTTTACATACGGGGTGATGCTGTGGAAGAGGCATGGGCGTTTGTGCAGCCCATACTGGATGCTTGGAAAAACCATCCCGATATTCCGGTATATGGCTATCCGGCTGGTACTTGGGGTCCAGCAAATGCCGATTCATTGATTGAGGAACCGGAAATTACTTGGCGTTATCCATGTAAAAACCTGAGTAATGATGGGGAGTATTGCGAGCTTTAGATATAAGATACCAACCTAAAAATGGTTGAAAGACTACAAAGAACGTAAACTTAAATTTGAGGATATTTTACACTATCAAACAATAATTGTTGCCCTTTAGGAAACCGACAGGTTAATGAAAGAAATTGATAACATTGAATTTGAGTAATATGGGAGAAAATAAATCACAAATAATTATATACCAAACCGAAAATGGAGAAACAAAATTAGATGTTCGTTTTCAGGACGAAACAGTTTGGCTTACACAAAAGCTTATGGCAGAATTGTTTCAAACAAGTCCGCAAAATATAACCATTCACCTTAAAAACATTTTTGAAGAAGGTGAATTGGACGAAGGTGCAACTTGTAATGATTTCTTACAAGTTCAAAAAGAAGGAAACAGGGTAGTTAAACGCAATCAAAAGTTTTATAATCTTGATGCCATAATTTCAGTTGGTTATCGTATAAAATCGCACGTAGCAACTAAATTCAGACAATGGGCAACACAACATATAAAAGAATATATTGTAAAAGGCTTTGTTCTGGATGATGAACGATTAAAAAATCCGGATTTACCTTTCGACTATTTCGAAGAACTTGAAAGACGAATACAGGATATTCGCACATCGGAAAAACGTTTTTACCGTAAAATAACCGATATTTATGCAACAAGTGTTGATTATGACCCGACACTTGAAATTAGTTTAGATTTTTTTAAAACTGTTCAAAATAAGTTACATTGGGCAATTACAGGCCAAACTGCTGCTGAAATAATTAGCATGAGGTCTGATAGTACAAAAGAGAATATGGGCTTAACCAATTGGAGAGGTGATAAAATAAGAAAAACGGATGTTGCCATTGCCAAAAATTATTTGAACAAAAATGAGATGTCTGCACTAAATAATTTAGTTGAACAATACTTAATTTTCGCTCAAGGACAAGCCCAACGTAGGATTCCAATGTATATGAATGATTGGATTGAAAAATTAAACGGATTTTTAACTTTGAATGATAGGGAGATTTTAAACAATGCAGGCTCAATATCACAAGAATTAGCAAAAGAAAATGCTGAAAAAGAATATGAAAAGTTTAAAGATTCTGAACAAAAAATGATAACAGAAAGTGATTTTGAAAAAGCAATAAAAAAAATAGAAAATAATAAGAAGGTTAACTGGACAGGTAAGTAGCCCGAAATACCCAAGGATTTTATAACATCTAACAAGATGAGACACAAGACAGGTAGAATTAGCAGAACAAGAAATTAGGAATATTATAATAATGAACTATAGAATTTATAAAACTAAAGAAGAACTTGTTAAATCATTAGCCGAAGAGCTATACCAATTCATAAATGGATTGAAAAAAGATAAGATAACCCTTGCCATTTCGGGAGGTACCACACCTTATATTTTGTTTGAGCAATGGGCAAAGTATTATTCTGAAAAGTTGCCGTGGAATAAACTTCATTTCTTTTGGGTGGATGAGCGCTGCGTGCCACCAACCAGCGATGAAAGCAACTACGGAAATACAAAAAAAACACTGTTTGATAAAATTAGTATTTCCAATCCAAACATTCACCGCATCATGGGAGAAAATCCGCCAAAACTAGAAGCCAGAAGGTATACCGAAGAAATAGCTGCCACCGTTGAGGCTGCTAATGGACGGCCCCGTTTTGATATCATTTTATTAGGCATGGGCGACGATGGTCATACGGCATCCATCTTTCCACCCCACATGGAACTGTTAACATCGGCAAAAGCGGTTGAGACAACCCAAAATCCATATAACCTACAAAACCGCATCACTCTTACCGGTCCAGTTATCAACAATGCTGCGCAGGTTTATTTTTTGGTAACCGGAAAAAGCAAAGCACCAGTTATTTCCGCCATTTTTAAAAAGGAGAAAGGGTTTGAACTATTCCCCGCAGCGCATATTAAGCCAATGGATGGAAAATTAATTTGGGTGTTGGATGAAGAGGCGGCAGATGGATTGCAGGATTCTGAACAGAATAAAATTTAAACAATAAAGCATCCCTATAAATGAAAAATTCCCTACTTTCCATAGTAATTATAGTAATAAACCTTGTCACTGTTGCTCAGGAAACTAAGTATGAAACGCGGCAAAACATTCATTACTACAGCGATTCTTTAAACCAATTGGATGCATACATAAATGAGAAATGCATGTTGGATGTGTACTACCCATTGAATACTAATAATTTTCCAACTATTGTTTGGTTCCACGGTGGCGGACTAACGGGAGGCAAAAAGGAAATCCCGGAAGCGCTTAAGGACAAAGGAGTTTGTATCGTAGGGGTTGGGTATCGGTTGTATCCAAAAGTAAAAGCCCCCGGATATATTGAGGATGCCGCTGCCGCAGTAAGTTGGGTTTTTAATAATATCACCCGATATGGGGGAGATTCTTCTTTAATCTTTATTTCCGGTCATTCAGCGGGAGGGTATTTGACTAGCATGATTGGGTTGGATAAATCATGGCTAAATAAGTATAAAATAGATGCAAACCGGATTGCCGGGCTGATTCCTTTTAGCGGGCAGGTAATCACACATTTTACAGTGCGGGAGGAAAGAGATATTCCTGCAAAGCAGCCTATAATTGACAGCTTAGCCCCGCTATACCATGTTCGGGCGGATGCTTCACCCTTATTGTTGATTACCGGTGACCGGGAATTGGAACTATTGGGTAGGTATGAGGAGAATGCATACCTTATGAGGATGATGAAGGTATCAGGTCATAATAAAACTAAACTGTTAGAGTTGCAAGGTTATGGACATGGAATGACTGAACCCGCTTTCCCATTGCTGCTATTGGAAGTTGAGCGGATTGTAAAAGAGAAAAGCAGTAAACGACAATAGATTGGAACTGGAGCATTAATAGTAGTTGACCGAAGAGAATCATACTTTTTATTGACAATTATGAAGCGGCTATAATATAAAATACCTACCTTGACTTTAATAATCTTAGCCATTAAGCATAATCAGTCGAAAATACTTTTCACCTATGATTAAAAAAGTAATTCATTACCTGGTTCACGATATCTGGAGGATACCGCTTACGAACTATTCCCGACGAAAGTCAAATTTGATTAATTTATTACGGATCATCATTATCTCAATTAAAGGATATTCCACCGATAAAATTGAGCTCCGGGCATCGGCTCTTACATTTTTTTCGATGCTTTCAGTGGTACCCTTGGTGGCAATGGCTTTGGCAATTGCTCAGGGCTTTGGTTTTGAGGCGGTTTTGCATGATCAACTTGTTCAAAACCTTAAGGGTCAGGAAGTGGTGATAAATTGGATTTTGGAATTTGCCAATCGATTTCTTGTAACGCTGCAAGGTGGAGTAGTGGCTGGTTTTGGAATTGTGATTCTGATGTGGACCATCATGAGTGTTATGGGCAGTATTGAAAGTTCGTTCAACGATATTTGGCAAGTGAATAAATCGCGAACCTGGGCCCGCAAATTCAGCGATTATTTATCGATGATTCTAATTGCCCCAGTACTTATATTGCTGGCAAGCAGTCTTAAGGTTTACATAATTGCCAACATAACCGAACTAACTGACAAATTTGCGGTGCTTGATTTCTTTGGCCCCACACTATTCTTTATGCTCAAGGCCATTCCTATTTTGCTTATTTGGCTGGTATTTGCCATTATTTATGTGGTAATGCCCAATACAAAAGTAAAATGGTCGAGTGCTATAGTGGGGGCACTTATTGCCGGCACCTTATTTCACATATTGCAATGGGGGTATATCAAATCGCAGATTGGCCTTAGTAAATACAATGCGGTATATGGAAGTTTTGCTGCGTTACCGTTTTTTCTTATCTGGCTGCAATACAGTTGGCTTATATTACTGTTTGGGGCTAAATTGTGTTTCTCGTACCAGAATGTGGAAAATTTTGAATACGAAAATGAAATTGAAAACCTGAGTGCTAAAAACCGGCAGTTAATAGCATTGTTAATTGTAAGACAAGTAGTGAAGCGGTTTGAGCAAGGCGAAGAGCCCTATACGGCAGCTCAACTGGCCCATGAACTGGGAGCACCGGTGCGGCTGGTTCAGTCCATAGCGTATGAGATGATTGCGTGTAAGATTTTTTCGGAAGTGAGCACCGACAACCAAAAACTGGTGGGTTATCAGCCGGCTATTGACATACAAAAAATTACCATTGGATTTGTATTGCAACGGCTTGGTAATAAGGGAAGTGAGCACTTACCCATTCAGGATAGCGAGATAATAGAGCGTCTTAAGTTGGTTCAGGAGCGCCTTTTTGATACAATTCAGCAGTCGGAGGGTAATAAACGACTTGCCGATTTATAAACAGAATATGGAATTATTAGCGCCCGGTGGAGATATTAATTCCATAAAAGCAGCCATTATTGCTGGGGCTGATGCGGTGTATTGCGGTCTCGATAAGTTTAATGCCCGCAACCGGGCAGTAAATATTTCCTTCGACGATTTGAACGGGATATTGAGGCTGGCTCATAAGAATAATTGTCAGGTTTTTCTTACTCTTAATATTATCATCGTTGAAAGCGAAATCCCAGCATTAATTCAATTATTGAATAAATTAGTCAATACCAGTATTGATGGTATCATTATTCAGGACTTGGGGTTGTTTTATTTGTTATCAACCTATTTTAAGAGTTTAAAAATACATGCTTCCACTCAGCTCACGACCCATAATGAAGGGCAAATCCGATTTTTAAGTAAGTTAAATGCCACAAGAGTTAACCTATCCAGAGAGCTCTCATTAACCGAAATAAACAAACTGGCTAAAGTTGCCAAGGAATGCAATATGCTGACCGAAGTATTTGTTCACGGTTCTTATTGCCTCTCTTTTTCAGGCATCTGTTACATGAGTTCGGTTCATGGTGGTAACTCTGGCAACCGGGGGCGATGCAGCCAGCCTTGCCGCGACCGCTTTGAAACTACACCGGTGGGTACTGATTTTCCACTGAACCTTAAAGACAATTCGGCCTTTACCAGTTTAAGAGAATTGCACGATTCCGGGGTTGATTCGTTGAAAATTGAAGGCCGCATTAAGAAGTTCCATTATGTTTATACCATTGTAGATGCTTGGCGAAAACAGCTGCAGCAATTTTATACTAATAGTAACCTATCAGCCAATAAAGAAGCTCTTTATAAAGTGTTTAACCGTGATTTTTCAGATGGCTTTTTAAAAGGAACCATCCATAAAAACATGTTTATTGATAATGCCCGCGACCATTCTGCCATCCATCTTGCTGAATCCGATGGTTATTTCTCTCAGAGGAAGCTGGAAAAAGCCAAGGGAGCTGTTTACGATGAACGGACAGACATTATTGCCACTGTTGAGGAGAAAATAAACCGGGTAAGTATTGACAAGGCTCCGCTAATTATTACCGTTTCAGGAGAAGCGGGCGCTCCTTTGAAAATAACGGTAAAAACCCCCGACGATTCCATAATGTTATATTCAGAAGTGAACCTGATAATCGCCGGTGAAGAGAAATTGACAGAATCAGTGCTGTTATCGAGGCTGAAAGTGCTGAACGACACCGAATATTTCATCGAAAAAATGAATCTGGACGAACTGAATCCCGATGTTTTTTTATCGTTCAAAGAGTTGACATCCATTAAAAAAAGGTTGTTATATTTTTTGAATGATTCCCGTGAATTTATTGAACCCATTGCTGTTCCGGTAATAAAGAAACTCAAAAACATAACACGCAAGCCAACGCTTTCCGTATTAATTGCCTCGCCCAACGATTTGTATTTGTGTGGTAAAACGTCAGCCACCATTTACTTTCAGTTATCCGATAGTATAAAGGACCGGTTGCCCGAGTATATTTCGCTTTTTACAGAAAACAAAAATATAGTCCCGTGGTTTCCGTCTGTTTTAATTGGAGATGACTATACCATGGCTTTAGAACTTATGCGACAAGTAAAACCAAAATATATAGTAACCAATAATTCCGGAATAGCTTACGAGGCTTATAAAAAGGGTATTCCATGGATTGCCGGACCCTATTTGAATCTGGTTAATTCCTACAGTCTACTCTGTTTAAAAGAAAATTTTAATTGTACTGGGGCATTTATTTCCAACGAAATAAACAGAATTCAATTAAAGGGAATTAAAAAACCCGACGGTTTTGATTTGTATTACAGCATCTATCACCCCATATTACTGATGACCAGCCGGCAATGTCTTATTCAAACGGTTATCGGATGCGAAAAAGAGGCAATGGATGAAAACTGCATAGCGCATTGCGAAAAATCGGCAGCCATTACCAACCTAAAAAAAGGTACGTTATACATTGAAAAACAAAAGGGAAACTATCACAGCATTTACAATCAATCGAATTACCTAAATGCTGATATTGTGGCTGACATTCCTGATACCTTTACCAGTTTTATGATTGATTTGCGGGACATAAAAACGGAAACTACCCTAGGAACCGATAAATTGAATTTACTGAAGCTATTTGAAAACCTGCTGGAAGGAACGACCAACGCACACGGGGAACTCCTGCGGATGATTCATTCCACCATTCATACCCAATACAGCAAAGGAATCTGAGCACTAAAATTTTACTTAATGAATAGGTCTGGTTGAATTTGGATATTAATTTAATTTTGAATAAGACCAAGTCATTATTTTATCTATTGAACGAATTGCAACAAAAAATTTCGAAAACTGGGTAAATATGAAAAAGATACCATCGTTGATACGTATTAATTTTTTTAGGCAAAAAGATGTCTTCGTAACTGATAAATTTAACTTTAAAGCCAATTAAATATGAAAAGGAATTTTTTAGTACTGATTTGTGGCCTCTTGATAATATCTTGTACAAAGGAATCGGATGATTTATTAACTAAAGGCATCTGGATACTGGATACCGGATTAACTTCAACAATGAAAGAATCTGTGGTATTTAAATCGGATAAGACCTACTTTGTTGAGTCGAGAGTATCAATTCCAAGATACAATGATTGCATTTCTGGGTCTATTTCTGGTGATTGGGCAAGGCAGGATAACAAAATTATCTTT
>JFJP01002062.1_pt1 | contig 17675 bp, 13 predicted proteins | sample 431651 | NCBI WGS metagenome assembly JFJP01 (sample SAMN02602958, study PRJNA72255) | Microbial mat metagenome, whole genome shotgun sequencing project. | biome: fresh water; feature: sink hole; material: water; isolation source: purple microbial (photo- and chemosynthetic) mats found in...
GCTGCGATACCCAGCACCTTGCCCAGATGCGCTATCTCGACCTGCAGCGGCGTCGGCACGTCGGGCGTTGTATCCAGCAGCGTGGCGATGCTTCCCATCTCGGTTTGCATTCCGGTGGCGGTGACGATGGCGCGTCCGGTGCCCTGCGCAACCGCAGTACCCTTGAAGACCATGTTCAGCCGGTCGCCCAGTGCAGCAGTCGCGGGCAGCGGTGCCGCATCCTTCAGCACTGCCTCGCTCTCACCGGTCAAAGGCGCTTCTAGCAGCATCAGCGCTGCGGCCTGCGCCAGGCGTGCATCGGCGCCCACGGCGTCGCCCTCATTCAACACCAGAACGTCGCCCTTGACGAGCTCGGCGCTGGATACACGGGCGACGGCACCGTCGCGCAGGACAGCCGACGTGACGTTGGTCATCTTCGCCAATGCCGCCACCGCTTGTGCCGCCTTGGACTCCTGTAGCCAGCCCAGCACCGCATTCAATATCACCACGCACGCGATGACGATGGCGTCCAGCGGCCAGCCGGTCGCACCCTGATGGCCGCGACCTTCAAACCACCAGGCGGCCAGAGCCACCGTTGCCGCTGCACCCAACAGGTAGACCAGCGGGTCCTGTAACTGTGCCAACGCGCGGCGCCAAGCAGGTACGGGTAGTGCCGCGCTTAGTTCGTTGGTGCCGTCCGTGCGCAATCGTGTGGCCGCCTCTGCAGAGCGGAGGCCACCGTCCAGATCGGTCCCGAGCGCCTGTGCTACGTCGGCGATGTCTGTCAGCGATGGGTCGTTCGGTGGCGGCTTGCTCGTCATTTGATCGGGCCTCGGCTTGGATGGGCGTGGGCAGGTCGTTCGGCAAGAGCCGAGGATTTACCGTAATGGCAGCGTTTTTTAATTGAAATGGATATCAGATACATGGCTCCAAGGTGCGCGTCTTGCAGCGCCAAGTCTGTGCGCTAACGCACAGGAGTTGCGCCATGTTCTTGTGTTTGTCGGCTCTCTGTGAGCCGGTGATGCTTGTGTCACCATGGGAATTGCCATAAGCACTGCGCGCTTGTGCTTCACTGGACCGCCTGGGCGGAAACGATGACGCCACGAAAAGATGCTGGATGATAGAAAGTGGAGCGTAGACCGAAGCAGCTGCTCAGAATGTCCGCTCGGTCGTAGCGGTGCTCGGTAGCGTCGTGGACATGCGGTTCGAAGGCGCATCAATAGGCGTAGATGGACTCCATCCGGCTTGCAAGGTTTTTACTGTCGACAGAGAGGGTGACTGACCTCCCTTGATATTTCTCGGTTCAGTGGGTGGCAATTCGTAGTGGAACTCGCATTGCAGATCGCCTACCCACAAGTAATGCCGAGCCGCCTAGACCTCCAGCGCGCCAATCAGAGTCTTGATATCGGCCACTCCGTTGGCGACCATCCAGGCCTCTATCTCCTCGACAATCGTCTGCGCTGCTCCCGGATTGATGAAACTGGCCGTGCCGACCTGAACGGCCGTGGCGCCGGCGAGGATGAATTCCAGCGCATCGGTGGCGTTCATGATGCCGCCGATACCGATGATCGGCACCTTGACGGCTCGGGCGACCTGCCAGACCATGCGCAGGGCAATTGGCTTGATCGCAGGGCCGGAGAAGCCGCCAGTTACGTTGGCCAGCACCGGGCGGCGCTTCTTCAGGTCGATGGCCATGCCGATCAATGTGTTGATCAGCGATAGCGAATCGGCGCCGGCATCGACACAGGCGCGCGCCATGGCCACCACGTCGGTGACGTTGGGCGAGAGTTTGACAATCAGCGGCTTTTGAGTCACTGCGCGGCAGGCAGCGACGACACTTGCGGCGCACGCCGGGTCGGTGCCGAAAACGATGCCACCCTGTTTGACGTTGGGGCAGGAAATGTTCATTTCCAGCGCGACGACTTCCGGAATTTCGTTCAGACGACGCGTCATTTCGGCGTATTCATCGACCGTGTCGCCAAAGAAATTGGCGATGCACGGTGTATTGACGGTGCGCACGAAAGGAATCTTTTTGGCGATGAACGCGTCGATGCCCACATTCTGCAGGCCGATGGCGTTGAGCATGCCACCGGGGGTTTCAACGATGCGCGGCGTCGGATTGCCGGCGCGCGGTTTGAGCGACAGCCCCTTGGTGACGAAGGCGCCAATCGCTTCCAGATTCACGTACTCAGAAAATTCCTCGCCGTAGCCGAAGGTTCCCGAAGCCGTCATCACCGGATTGCGCAGCGGAATGCCGGCCAGATTGACGCTCATGTCAGGTTTGACGATGCTCATATTTATGCTCCCCACTTCAGATCGCTGGATTCAAAGACCGGCCCTTCGGTGCATACGCAGCGGTAATCGGGCGTTTCCGGCGAATGTCCCTTGCCGGGGGCCACGCAACCGAGGCAGGCGCCGACGCCGCAGGCCATGTAGCCTTCCAGCGAAACCTGGCAGGGGATGCCGTACTGCGCCGCAATTTTGGCAACGGCGTGCAGCATGCCGTCCGGCCCGCAGGCGTACAGGGTAGCTTTGCCCTTGAGCGCGTCCAGACGCCGTTTCAGGGCTTCGGTGACCAACCCCTGTTCGCCCAGCGAGCCGTCCTCGGTCGCTGTATAGCATTCCACGCCCAGTCGCTCGAACTCGGTGATGCAGAGGATGTCGTCACGCGTCCGACCGCCGGCAAAGAGCCGCACCGGTGATTTCCGGGTGACCAGTTCGCGGGCCAGCAGGTAGAGCGGCGCCAGCCCGATGCCGCCACCGACAATCAGTTTTTCCTCGTCGGCGTTGCCTTGATCGAATCCGGTTCCCAGCGGACCGAGAATGTCCAGCAGATCGGTCTCGTGCAGCGCTGAAAGCATCGCCGTCCCCTTGCCGACGACGCGGTAGAGCATCTCGAAATAGACCTGCGGCACGGCGCCGCTCTGCGGTGGCGTATGCACACCGACGTCGAAGACGGCGAAGGGCCGGCGCAGCAGCGGGTCGATGGCGCCATTGACGCGCACCATAACGAACTGGCCGGGCGTCGCGGCTGCAAATTCCTGTGGAGCGGTCAGGCGCATGCGCCAGTAGCCGGGCGAGATTTCCGCGTTGGAAAGGATCATTGATGTGAACTGCATGAAGATTCTCCTGGTCGAATATATTCTTGTGGAACCCGCGTCGGGCTCAGCCTCCAGCCTTGCTCCGAATGCATTCCATGTATTTTTCCCCATCCATCGCGCCGCCCTCGCGTTGCGCGCGCCAAAGCGTTTCGCCCAGGCATTCGAGGATTGCGTGTTCGGCCTCATGCACCTCAAGCCGCGCGCGCAGCGTGTGGTAGGCGGCGCGAATTCCCGCTGGCTGATCAATGCTGATCTGGTCGGCGATGGCCAAATGCAGCGAGAGATGAAGGAAGGGATTCATCTGCCCGTTTTCGGGCGTGAACTCCTGCTCGACGGCAGCTTCAGGATTTTCCAGCAGCGCGTGGTACTCCGGATGTTGTTCGATCAGATCGGCCGCAGTGGCCTCGGCGCCTTCGAGAACCAGGCGTTCGCGGTGTTTGCGCCAGGATTCGCAGAAGAAACGGCGAACCTGCTCACGTGATGGATTGAACATGGGCTTCCTTCAGGCGTTTGCTGACGAGGGCAGTGACGACGGCGTTCTGCAACTGGCGGTTGAGACCGTGCGCACCGGTCGTTGTCGGCGCGAATTGGCCCGTGCCGTAGGTGCCGAGCACCGGTAGGCCAGGGAAGCGCTCGCACAGGACGTCGCGATCACGGTCTTCGCCGCTGTAAAAATAAGGGCCGCGACCGATGCACGAGAACATCAGGGCGCAGGTTGGTTTGGCGGCGGTTCCGGCCAGAAGGTCAATCATTTGCCGCATGTCGGCTTCGGCAGCAAGCGGTTGACGGATCGCCCAAGCCAGGAATTGCCCCGGTGCGACGTGTTCGGTCAGCGTCAGCGAGTTATCAGTGTTGGCCGCAATGATCGCCAGCGGACGATAGCGTCCCTCGGCCATGGCTTCCTTGGCATTAGTATCACTATCAAGCAACACAGCGCTCAGATGATGCAGTTGTTGCGTCACATTTTGGCGAAGCTCAAGCGGCAGTATTCGGGCCAGGCTTTTTAGTGCCGTCTGGCCGCCAAGTCGTTCGAGATCGTAACCATCACTGCGCTCCACTCGCAGGGGCTCGCCAAGAAGTTGCAAGCCGCTGGAAACGCCAACCTCGACGTTGGCCCCAAGGAGCTGAACGCTGCAACAATGTTGCTCGGCAAGGCGACTCTGCTGCCAGACGACGGCGTCCGGGAATCCTACGTTCCCGGCAAAACTACCGCCGAAACGTGTTCCGGAAACGCTCCAGTCGGGCGGCAAACGACCGCCTGCATAGCTCAAAACTGGCTGGTCGCCTGCCTCCGGATGACCCAGCGAGAGGCCGCCACCAAAAACCATGACCGCAGCCGCCGGGCGATCAACAACCCAGCCGGTCTCGGTAAAAACACCCGAGGCGATGCCGCCAGCGACCTGGGTGCACTGGGCTGCGCGTGCGACGGCGGTAATTGTCGGCTGAGCGTGTCGGGCGAACTCTGGGGTCAGAAAAAGCAATACACCATTGGCGTGCGTCAATCCAGCCTTGGCCATCGCCTGATGTACAGCCTCTTCGGCGAGTTGGGGCAGCGAGTCGTTGCCTGAAACGAGCGCGGTGGCGACGGTCATTGGTGTGAGAAACTATTCAATACAGGGTCGCCATTGTAACTCGATCCCCGCTTCAACCCTTGCCCTGAAAGGGAGAGTGCCAGAGCAGTCGCATGAATATTTTAATGGACCGAGGAGTGAATTGTGATAAGTATCCGAGGTTGCGGAGATAAGACGGCAGACCTTGATCCCTCACAAGCGCTGGACAGAGACCAGAAGAATTGGATGAAAGGTGAACTGGCGCAGCATGAAAATTAGTGGGCGGCATGACCGGTACGAGGGCACATTTCGACACCAGGGGTTCGATCTTGACGCTTATTCAATCAGGCTTTCATTGGGCTCCAGAGCGCCTACTTACTTCTTCGGTACGGCTTTGAAATTGATTGGTCCGCGTTACACAACGTCGCAAAAAATATCAGATGAGCCCGACTGAGGTTCGCTACTAAACAGGAATTATTTGCTGAAAATCGCCTCCGTCATAGCGCTTGCCGCGGTACCGCAGTTGCTCATCAGCTACCCTACTCATGAGAGCGATTACTGCGTTGAACCAGAGTATGGCCATGATAGGTGCTAACTTTTCTGACCTTCTTGGATGGCTTGATTCACATCAGTCCTCATAAAAGCTAGCAGACAAATTCGGCTGGTTCTTTCCGTCTGCAGAAAAGTATTACCGGGCGCGTTTTGCGCTGTTTCTTTTGCGATGAAGTTTTAGGGCGCAACCACCATGCAGAGCGAGTTCCTGTAAGTGATGTGTAAGATTGCGAGCATCTAATCTGCTGCGATTCGCGTGAATAGTCTGATTCCAGAATGTTGTTTGTCTTTTGGTCACGCCGGGTTGTGAGTTGTCAATTTTGAGTTCGGTTTGTTTCGGTGCGCGGCTGCATCGATCCTACAAGCCTCGTTTGAACACAGCACAGGAGATGCACAATGTCCCAGAATGAATCCGTTACGCTTATTCAGCCGCCTGCCGAGTTCGTCAAGCAGGCAACGATTTCCGGCATGGACGCTTACAACGCACTGTGTGCTGAAGCAGCCAACGATTACACCGGGTACTGGGCGCGTTTGGCGCGCGAGCATGTGAGCTGGAAGCAGCCTTTCACGCAGGTACTTGATGAATCGAATGCGCCTTTCTTCAAGTGGTTTGCCGACGGCAAATTGAACGCCTCCTACAATTGCCTGGACCGTAACGTTGAAGCGGGCCTGGGCGACAAACTCGCGATCATTTCTGAAACCGATGACGGCGAAGTCAGGCGGGTGACCTACAAGGAACTGCTGGCCAAGGTTAATCAACTGGCTAATGGTTTGCGCGCGAAAGGCATCAAGAAGGGCGATCGGGTCATCATCTATATGGCGATGGGTATTGAGGGTGTTGTCGCGATGCAGGCGTGTGCCCGTATCGGTGCCATTCACTCAGTGGTATTCGGTGGCTTCTCGGCGCAATCGGTACGTGACCGGATCAACGATGCTGGTGCCGTTGCCGTGATTACCACCGACGAGCAGTGTCGCGGCGGCAAGAAGCTGCCGCTCAAGCCGGCGGTTGATGACGGTATTGCGCTGGGCGGCTGTGAGTCGATCAAGACGGTGATCGTGTTCAAGCGCACGGGTGGCGCCTGTCCGATGCTTGCCGGGCGCGATTACTGGTGGGACGACGTGATTGCAGGGCAATCAGACGTCTGCGAACCGGAGTGGGTCGACGCCGAGCACCCGTTGTTCCTGCTCTATACCTCAGGTTCAACCGGCAAGCCGAAAGGCGTTCAGCACTCAACCGGTGGCTACATGCTGCACGCCGTGCTGACCATGAAGTGGACCTTTGACCTGAAACCGGACGATATTTTCTGGTGCACCGCCGACATCGGCTGGGTTACTGGCCACACCTACATCACGTATGGGCCGCTGGCCTGCGGCGGCACGCAGATGGTCTTCGAGGGTGTGCCGGTTTATCCCGATGCCGGTCGTTTCTGGAAGATGATCCAGGATCACAAGGTCACCATCTTTTACACCGCGCCGACGGCGATCCGCTCGCTGATCAAGGCGTCCGATACCAATCCATCGACGGCACCAACCAATTATGATCTGTCGTCATTGCGTCTGCTGGGAACAGTCGGTGAGCCGATCAATCCATCAGCCTGGATGTGGTACTACGAAAGTGTTGGCGGCAGTCGTTGTCCGATTGTCGATACCTTCTGGCAAACGGAAACAGGAGGTCACATGATTACGCCGCTGCCGGGCGTAACGCCGATGGTGCCAGGTTCGTGTACTTTACCTTTCCCCGGCATTCAGGCGACGATTGTTGATGAAACGGGTACGGAGCTCGACTGGGGCAAGGGTGGATTGCTGGTCGTTACAAAACCGTGGCCGTCGATGATTCGCAACATCTGGAATGACCCGGATCGCTTCAAGCGCTCCTACTACCCGGATGACTTCAACGGCAAGCTTTACCTCGCTGGCGATGGCTCGGTGCGTGACGTAAATACCGGTTACTTCACGATCACCGGTCGTATCGACGACGTGCTGAATGTGTCCGGACACCGCATGGGTACGATGGAAATCGAATCGGCGCTGGTTTCGCATCCGATGGTTGCCGAAGCAGCGGTGGTTGGTCGTCCCGATGATCTGACCGGTGAGGCCATCTGTGCCTTCGTTGTGCTCAAGGGCGCCCGTCCGGTTGGCGAGGCCGCCATCAAGATGATCAAGGAATTGCAGGATCACGTCGCCAAGGAAATCGGCCCGATTGCAAAACCTAAAGATATTCGCTTCGGAGAGAACCTGCCGAAGACGCGTTCAGGTAAGATCATGCGCCGCCTGTTGCGATCATTGGCCAAGGGCGAGACGGTTGCTCAGGATGTCTCGACGCTGGAGAATCCGGCGATTCTCGAACAGTTGAGGGGCAGCAACTAAAAGGCAAACGATTTGTAGTGGGTTGAGGAGGCAAGCATCGCCTGGCTAGCAGTTCGCAAGCCGATGCAATCAGCTGTACCAGGCGGCAATTACAGACCGCTGTTCAGGCCGGCACACACTGTGTGCCGGCCTGAACATTTACCCTGAAGAACACGCGGCGCTGACCGGCTCTCCTGGTGCGCTGAACAAGGAGCGGGGATGAACAATAGCGCGACCGAGATGCTGGTTTCAGCAACAATCGAGTTTCTGCGATCCTATCCGCCGTTTGATCGAATGGAGCCCGAGGCACTTCAGTTCCTCGGTGAACACGTCAAGCTGGCCTATTACCCCAAGGATGCACTGATCATCTCGCCGGAAAGCGGGGTAGTGCGCGTATTCCGCATTTTGCAGCGCGGCAAGGTGCTTGCCCGGCAGGCTGGTGAAATCAGCTTGATGGAACATTCGATACTGACGCTGGGGCCTGGCGAGGGCTTCCCGATAGGTTCGGTGACGGCGCAGCGGTCTTCGACCAATATCTATACAGCACTTGGAGATGTTTTCTGTTACGAACTATCGGCCGACGATTATTTCGTGTTGATGCAGAAGAGCCCGGTTTTCAATATCTTCTGTACGCAATACATCGCCAGTCTGCTCAGCCAGTCTCGGCAGCAGTTGCAAATGCAGTTCTCGCAACGTGTCGCCGAGCAACAGACGATGAATTCCCCGCTGTCGTCGATCATCAAGAAAGAGCCCCTCTCGGTGACGCCCGATACCTTCGTTCGCGAGGTGGTCGGACTGATGGCCGCGCGCAGCATCGGCTCGATGATCGTCGTCGATGATGAGCAGCAACCTATCGGCATCTTCACGCAATCCGATGTGCTCAAGCGCATCGTTCTTCCGGGGGCCTCGCTCGATATACCGATTCGCCAAGTGATGTCGCTTGATCCACACACGCTGCCGCTGGCAGCGAATGCCTACGACGCGGCACTGGTCATGGCCATGCATGGTGTGCGCCACGTGCTGGCGGTGGACGAAGGAGGGCGTCTCAAGGGCGTTGTTTCGGAACGAGATCTCTTTACGCTGCAACGCGTGGGCTTGCGCCAGATTCGCCAGACTATCGACTCGGCGACCAACATCGACATGCTGTTGCAGGCCAGCCATGACGTTCGCCAGCTTTCGCTAAACATGCTGGCGCAGGGCGTCGGCGCCGAGCAGATCACCCAATTCATTTCGGCGCTGAACGATACGCTGACACGCCGCATCATCCAGCTCAATCTGGACCGACACGACCTGTTCGGGATCGAGTGGGCGTGGCTGTCGTTCGGGTCCGAAGGGCGCGACGAGCAGACCTTCAGTACCGATCAGGATAACGGGATCGTCTATATCTGCACCGATATCATGGATCGGGAGCACACCCAGTTGCGCCTGCTTGAGTTCGCCCGCGACGTCAATTCCGATCTCGACAAGTGTGGTTTCCCTCTCTGCGTGGGTAATATCATGGCGAGCAATCCGGCACTTTGCCTGACGCTGGAAGAGTGGGAGGAAAAGTTCGACAACTGGATTCGTACGCCGGAACCCGAGGCGCTGCTTAATGCGACCATCTTCTTTGATTTCCGGCCACTGTTCGGACAGTACAACCTGGCTGACCGCATGCGTCTATCGTTACTGCGGCAGACACGGAACAATCCGCTGTTTCTCCGAATGCTGGTTGAAAACGCCGTTGGTGTCCTGCCGCCACTTGGCAAGATTCGTGATTTTGTGACCGATGCCGATCCGGAACATCCGGGGACAATCGATCTTAAAAAGTTTGGCTCACGACTCTTTATTGATGCGGCACGGATATTTGCATTGGCGCACGATGTGCCGGCAACCAATACGGTGCAACGCATAAAACTTGCAGCACCGCTGATGAATGTTTCGCATGAGGATGCAGCCGCCACCATTGATGCATTCAATTTCATCCAGCTCTTGCGTTTGCGTCATCAGCATTCGGAACAGACTCAAGGACGGGAGGGCGATAACCTGATTCGGCCGGACGATCTCAACGAGGTTGAACGCCGTATTCTGAAAGAGGCGTTTCGTCAAGCGCGCAAGCTTCAACAACGCCTCAAGCTTGATTATCAGCTTTGATCATGTCCTGGTTTTCAAGATTAATCGGAGGTGCCAAAGCGAGGCGAGAGGTCGTTCTCTTGCCAGAACAGCGACAGGCACTTGAGGCGTGGCACTCCTTACCGGCCACGGATCTCCACTGCTCGCACAATCGCGGGCGCTATGTAGTGGTCGATGTCGAATCCAGCGGCCTGAACATGAAGAAGGACCGACTGATTTCGATTGGAGCGGTCGCCTTGAACGACGGTCAGATGGATTTCAACGACGCTTTTCAGATCGTGCTGCGGCAGAATCAGGTGAGCACACATGCGAATATTCTTATCCATGGCATTGGTGGATCGGCACAGAGTGAAGGTGTCGATCCAGTCGAGGCTTTGCTTGCATTTCTTGGCTATATTGGCAAAGCACCGTTGGTGGCTTATCACGCCTTTTTTGATCAATCGATGATTGACAAGGCTATGAGTGAATATCTTGGAATGGAGCTTGAGCAGATCTGGATCGATCTGGCGTGGATACTTCCCGATTTTTTTCACTTCCGGATGGATGGCCGCGTGGCTCTTGATGACTGGCTCCAACATTTTGAGATCGAAAATATTTTGCGCCACAACGCGGTTTCGGATGCTTATGCCACGGCCAAACTTTTACAGATAGCAATTGCTCGTGGAACTTATAAAGGGGCCGATTCGCCGGCCAGTTTCATCAAGATCGAGAAGGCGCGGCGGTGGATGCATGAGAGCCGCTAAATGAAAACGGCAAGGTTATCCAGATGATCGATTCCTCTGCTCAGATGCGTCGATATTACGCGCTCTATACGATGAGCTTCTTTGCCTTCATTCTGTCCCTGGGCATTCTTGAGCGTTACGGTATGCCGCCGCGCTGGATCGGGTACGCTTTTCTGTTTCTGACCATCATTTTGTACGCCACCATCGGGGTAATGGCGCGCACGTCCAACGTCGCCGAGTACTATGTCGCCGGCCGAAAAATCCCGGCGGTATTCAACGGCATGGCGACCGGCGCCGACTGGATGAGCGCTGCGTCGTTCATAGGCCTGGCCGGCACGCTCTACCTCACGGGTTATCAGGGCCTGGCCTACGTGATGGGCTGGACGGGCGGGTATGTGCTGGTCGCGCTCCTGCTTGCGCCGTATTTGCGGCGTTTCGGCCAATACACCATTCCTGATTTTCTTGGTGCTCGCTATGGTGGCCATGTGGCTCGCCTGGTCGGAGTCTTTGCGACAGTTCTCGCCTCCTTTGTGTATGTCGTCGCACAGATCTACGGCGTTGGCGTCATCACCAGCCGCTTTGTCGGTCTGCAGTTCGAGATTGGCGTATTTGTTGGTCTGGCCGGAATTCTGGTCTGTTCTTTCCTTGGCGGCATGCGTGCAGTGACCTGGACTCAGGTGGCCCAGTACCTGGTCCTGATCGTTGCTTACATCGCGCCGGTGGCCATGCTCTCTTACAAAGTCACCGGTGTTCCGGTACCGCAGGTGATGTATGGTCAGGTGTTACAGAAAATCGAGACGCTTGAACACAAGATTTCAAGCGATCCAGCCGAGGTCGATGTGCGGCATTTGTATCTTGAGCGCGCCAATACGTTTTCCGCTCGAATAGCCGGATTGCCCGAGTCTTTGGTCGAAGAACGGCGGCTCCTTTCCGTGCAGATCGACCGGCTGAAAAGCAGCAACGTACAGATGCGCGATGTCTTTGCTCTTGAGCGGCAGCGCCGGGAATTGCCGAAGACGCCGGATGCTGCCCGTGAATACTGGGACTCGTTGATGCGCCAAGCGGCGCAGCGCGGTGAAGAGCTGATCCATCATGTCGAATCCTTTCCGGGCAAAGATGAAGCCGCGAGCAATACGGCGCGACTAAATTTCATAACCCTGGTGTTTTGCCTGATGATTGGAACGGCCGCCTTGCCACACGTCCTGATGCGCTACTACACGACGCCAAGCGTGCGTGAGGCGCGTAGTTCGGTTTTTTGGTCACTGCTGTTCATTCTGGCTCTGTATCTGACAGCCCCTGCTTACGCTGTTTTTGCCAAGTACGAGATCTATTCGAATCTGGTTGGCTCCGCCATTGACCAGCTACCCGGCTGGATTGCCGCGTGGGGGAAAGTCGGACTGGTGTCGATCGAGGACATCAATCGCGACGGTATTCTTCAACTCGCCGAACTCTCGCTCAATCCCGATGTGATCGTGCTGGCGACGCCCGAAATTGCTGGTTTGCCCTACGTCATCTCCGGGCTCGTTGCAGCAGGCGCGTTGGCCGCCGCCCTGTCAACGGCTGATGGATTGTTGCTGACGATTGCCAGCGCCTTGTCGCACGATGTCTATTACAAGGTCTTCCGACCGCATGCAACGACGCAGTGGCGGCTGGTTGTTTCCAAGACCTTGTTGCTCGTCGTCGCGGTTCTTGCGGCCATGGTCGCTTCACAGAAGCCGGCCACCATTCTGTTCATGGTGGCCTGGGCGTTTTCTTTGGCTGGCGCGGCTTTTTTTCCGGCGCTGGTGCTGGGGATTTTCTGGAAGCGCGCAAACAAGGCGGGAGCCGTCAGCGGCATGGTAATCGGTTTGCTCGTTACCATGTACTACATGGTGCGCGTACAGTTCGATAAAATTCCATGGCTCGGAATCAATGGCATCGGGATGGAGCCCTGGTTGGGCATACAATCAACATCCGCAGGAGTTTGGGGGGTGGCAGCCGGCTTCTTGACCATCATTGTGGTCAGCCTGGTCAGTGCTCCGCCAAGTCGCGAAATACAGAGTTTCGTCGAGAGTGTCCGCTCTCCCGATTTTTCCCGTTAGTCGTTGGCAGTTGCTTCAGCGCAGGACGTGATAGATGCAGACTTCTCAAAAGCATAAGGACTACTGGCGGAAGAATCTTCGCATTACGACGATTCTTCTGGCTATATGGTTCGTGGTGACTTTTGTTGTCAGCTACTACGCGCGCGAGCTCAGCACTATTATGTTTTTCGGCTTCCCATTGGGCTTTTACATGGGCGCACAGGGATCGCTGATCATCTACGTGGCAATTATCTGGTTCTACGCCCGATACATGAATGCTCTCGACAAGGAATACGGCGCGCGCGAGGGCAGTGACTGACGGCATTGCTGATCTGGATTTTTGCCTCAACCCACTCTCTGAGCAATTATTTCATACCGCAGGACATTCGGATGATCAGGGGTATTTCATAGCTTTTTTCGGGTCGGTTATGGCTTTCTCTGCTAATTCGCGCCATCAGCATATCGACAGCTTCCTTTCCCTGAATGATCGGATCGGTACGCAACGTGGTTAGCGGTGGCGTTACAAAGGCGGCAAGGGGCACATCATCGAAGCCGACAATGGCGACATCCCCTGGGGTGTTGAGGCCAGCTTCGTTCAGCGCGCGTATCGCGCCAAAAGCAATAGTGTCGTTTCCTGCGAATACAGCAGAGAAATTCTTCGTGCGTTTCAGGAGTTTCTTCATCGCGGTATAGCCACTTTGCGCGCTGATGTTTGCGTGGATGAGCCGTTTTGGGTCCGGCGAAATGCCGTGTTCGGCCAGCGCTCTTTCATAACCTGCTCGTCGCTGGATAACGACATCAAAAATTTCTGAAGCAAAGGGGATGTGGGCGATGTTTTGATGCCCACGGTCAATCAAGTGCTTTGTCGCCACATAGGCCGCATTCTCGTCGCAGTTACTGGCGCATCGACTGTAGAACGGCTCGACGCCATTGCCCGGAACGACAATCGGAAATCCTTGCTCGGACAACTGGCGTACGTACTGGCCATCAACGGTGCGCATATTCGCAACGATCAGACCATCGATGCTCTTGCTGCGAACCAGGTCCATGAAGGCTCCCGGTTGTTTGATCTGCTCGTCTGCGGACTCGATCAGAACTTTGTAACCATATTTGTGGCAGCGCTCATTGATTGTGTTGAGAATGCGCGGAAGATAAGCGTCATAGTTAAGGTGATCGGCGCAGGCAATGACTACCGCAATGGTTCCGGTGCTGCCTCCCGCCAGGGTGCGCGCTGCGGCATTTGGCTGGTAGCCCAGATCACTTGCGGCATCCAGAACCTTTTGGCGCGTTGTATCGCTGATGCCCTTATTGCGCAAATCGTTGAGGACAAAACTCACCGTGGTGCGTGACACGCCAGCGCGAATGGCTACTTCTGCGCCTGTGGCTCCGGTTCGTTTTGAAGAAGTCATTGGTGTATGGCTCGAGGAACAGGTGGATTTGTGATCAGGGATAGAGTTCGGTGGCTTGAATAGGATCAGGCTTCCTTCGTTAGGCGCTCTTGGTCAATTTTTCATCTTTAGTACGGCTTTTTCGAGAATCGTTGCACTCGGCGTTATGGTATGCGGAGTCACCGTGTCGTTGTTGCAGGTGATTCATCAAGGTCGGAAACAGCGGTGTTGGTTCAATGTGTCTGGGAAACAGTGCGTTCTTCTCGGCAATGGCATTGCGTGATCGCGTTGCGGCAAATGAGTTTCTCGTTCTATCTGGCCAAAACGAAGTGCTACACGTGTCCTTGCCGTAATCAGCGCTGGACCGACTAATTTTTTCTTCAGGCTGAAACTTTGAGGAACCTGAATCGGAAGAATCAAATCTGAATCGAGGAGCGACCCACTGCACGGCGTTGGCCAAGATACGCTGCACGTTGGTATTGTGGAATGTGGACGGGTTTATGTGGACCGGCCTGAAATAGAAAAGACGGCCGTAACCCCGCTCCCAACAACAGCCAGACGCGAATGCTTCACCGTCTCTAGTCCGGGAAGCAAACACTGTCGAGTCAGGCTTGGCGCCATCGATACACTCGCTATACATCTCTTCAGCAGGTAGGTCGAAAAGCCCTTTTAATCCAGCTGCGATCGGGTGTGAGGATTGGGTGATACAGAGACGTTCATTTTTGCTGGTCGCTCTCCATTTCAGGGAGCTATTCAGCCCCAGCATTCGTTGAAAGATTTTCGACGAGTATCCCGAGTGAAGCACGATTAGACCCATCCCTTCGAGAACGCGTCGATGAATTCGATCAACAACTTCTTCGGATACTTTTTCGTGCGCGAGGTGTCCCCACCAGATAAGCACGTCGCATGCCTCCAGACGAACCTCGCCTAATCCATGGTCCGGTTGGTCCTGTGTTGCTGTTGATATATCCAGCGGAGCTGCCTTTGCATTGAACCCCGGTGCGCGCTTTAGCGCCATAGCGATGACGGAGTGGAGACCTTCAGGATAAATAGACCTGACTACTGAATTCTGGCGTTCATGAATGAATTCGTTCCAGACGATGACGGAAAGTCTCGTGTTCTTCAAAATCGCCCCTTTCAGCAATGCCGATTATGAGATCCCAGGCTTGCAACTGCATTTCGCCTGAGGGGTTGTTTGATATTCAAGTACGCATAGTTCTCTGGAGCAAACCCAAACGCGCGAGCAAGAAAATCGCATTGGGTAAAACCTGAAACAGTTTCAGCGGCAAGACGAAGAGTGGATATTTAAGATAATAGCCCAACTAAATCGTTTAACTAAAGCGATTTAGTTAAACGCCTATGCGAAACATTCCTGGATTATCTAGATAATTCTGCGTAAGGCTTCTGGTTTGAAGTTGAAGAACCACCCGAAGTATCACAGTCCCTTTGACCGTTGTGGACTAAGTCCAGACCGCCACGCCCAAATCCTGGGCGACAGGTTTCTGATCAGTTATCTGTCGTTGCCACATAAACCCAAACCCGCGATAGTGCGACCTCTGCGGTCATTGGGTGTAGCGGTTTCGAGCGGCAGGTATGGATTGCTTGCCGGTCGAAGGTCCATGCGTTACAACGAAAGCGGGTGCTTGGCTTCCGGCAGCCGTTGGCGCTTCGCCTGAAAAACTCGACACCATTGGCTCCGACCGCTGACCGGATTGTTCCGCTTTCGAACCATGTTCGTGTGCGTAGGCCCAAGTGAACTCGGCCCCAAGCAGAAAGATCTGTGCCGCGAAATAGACCCATACCAACAGCACGACCAGCGAACCAGCAGCGCCGAAACCCGATGCGACGCTGGTTTTTCCCAGATACAGGCCGATGAGGAGTTTGCCGATTTCGAACAGAAGTGCCGTAACTGCCGCACCGATCCAGACATCCCGCCAAGCGATTCTGGCTCGCGGCATGAACTTGTAGATCATCGCGAAGAGTACAGTCGAAATGACGAATGAAATGCAGAAATCAATTGCCTGGAAAATTGCCTCCCAGCCTGCGAAGATGCCGTCCCACCATTTGCCGACGGCGGCGATTGCCGCACCGATCAGTAGCGAAACCAAAAGCAGAAATCCGAGGCCGAGTACGAGGCCGAAAGAAAGCAGGCGCGTGCGCAGCATAATGATGATGCCAATCTGCTTTTCTGGGGTGGGGACGCGCCAGATGCGGTCGAGGTCGCTCTGCAATTCTGCGAATACTGTCGTCGCACCGATGATCAGCATGATCGTGCTGATCGCGATGGCAACGATTCCCTGCGCAGGCTCACTGGTGCTTTTCAGTAGCGCTTGCACAGCGATTGCGCCGTCGCGGCCGATCAGGCCTTGTATTTGTGCAACGATTTCGCCGCGGGCGGCATCCTGGCCAAAAACAAGGCCGGCGATGGCGATGACGATGATGAGTAACGGGGCAATTGAGAACAGTGTGTAGTACGCCAAGGCTGCGCCCATACTCGGCGCAAAATCGTCAACCCATGCGCTTGCTGATTTACCGATCAGCCCCCTGATCTGCCTAAGATCCATGACGCTCTCTTGCAGTCGCTCTTGCGAGGCCATTCGGTTGCAGCGCAGAGGTCAGTGCGGCAGATGCTTGAGTTCGGGTCTCAAGTCCACTGGCGCCGGACAAACTGAGCAGAGCCGTGATCCCCTGCGCTACTCTCCCTCTGACGATGCCCCCTACCTTCATTGCTAAACCCCACAAATGCTGCTCCTACGATATCCAAGGGAGTAACGCCGCCCGTGAAGCCGACCTGAAAGCTCCATGGTGCGTAATTCAGATACGAATCATGCGGCTAATCAAAAAGCCGGCAAGAAAGGCCACCGTCACAGACGTGAGCGGATTCATCGCGATATAGGTTGTCGTATCCGTAACCAGCTTCTTTTGTGTGGCATTCAGACTTTCGCCCTGTTCACCAATCCAATCGACCGCCGGGGCAGCAGATGCGGCCGCCTTATCCACCATCTGGTGTGCCATGGCGGCAACCTGATCAATGGTGGGCTTGGTCTTGTGCGCAGCGATATCCGCGGCATCTGCGATGGAACTTACGACCGCGTGAGCACCTGCCGTTGTCTTGGTCAGAACGCCGTCGACAGCAGGTGAGTTTGCAAAAGTATTGGGGGGGATTCCAGAAGTCGGATTTTCCATGTGGCTCTCCAGTTAAGGGATAAAAATTAAAAGTAAATGCGACTGTTCGGGTCGCAAAATTGAAGGTCGTACTCCGCGTCGTACGGAAGCATTTCCAGAAACTATGACCTGACTCGCTTTACGGTCGTGCTACTTCAAACGCATCTCGTGTTTTACGGATTTGACGCCGCCAGCCTTGCGCCACTTTAATGGCTGGCCTGCGCATTTGTTTTATCCGACATGTCATGCCATCGGGCAGATTGCAGATGTCAGTGAAGAATATTCGGCAGACCCAGAGCTGTCTGTGCGTTGGCCCACAAATCGGATGGATACAGTTGAACGGTACTGTTCAGAGTGTTGCGCTGACGACTTGTGTCAGTGCCGAGCAAAAGTAAGGCCGGCTCGCGCGGAGTCATGCTTGAAGGTGCCCGTATTCATTGGCCTGCAGAGGAGGCTGTGACTGTGATCGCTATTTGCTTCGCGGCAACAATTGATTTTTCATTCACCGCTTTCGCCTCCTCCACGCAAACTCTTTTTTCGGAAGATGGCTTCTTCTTGCAGTCGGTGATTGAAGCTTTGTAAACTGAGTTGGCTATGTTCTCGGCTTGTTTTAAATCAAGCCTGGTGTTTGATGGCCCCAGTTTTTCACGGCTCTGTTCAGTTTTTGTGTTGTCTGCCGCCGCGTGGTGGAGGCCCATTGATG
>JFJP01027295.1_pt1 | contig 17675 bp, 21 predicted proteins | sample 431651 | NCBI WGS metagenome assembly JFJP01 (sample SAMN02602958, study PRJNA72255) | Microbial mat metagenome, whole genome shotgun sequencing project. | biome: fresh water; feature: sink hole; material: water; isolation source: purple microbial (photo- and chemosynthetic) mats found in...
ATTTATGCATTTTTTTCTTTTTTTTTCAATTTTAATAAATTAAAAATTTTTGGAAAATTTACGATTTTTATTTTAGTTTTCATGGATTTTCTTTGCATTTTATGATTTTCATTTGTCAAAACTTTGTTTTTCTTCTCAAATTCCTCAATAGATGGCTTACAAAACAGGTTTTTTCTGATTTTATTATCAGAGTTCAATAAATTAAAATCTCTTTTCTTCTCAGGTTTTTTATCCGTCATCGCCTAAAAACAATGAATAATTTATCACAATCTTTATATTTTTACAATTATTTCAGGTTTATTTTGATAAAAACAATTGATTTTCACATTATTTTGTATTTTTTTTGCACATAAACCAAATCTAATAGTATTGAAGCTCTGTTCCAATTGAGTTAAACAAGGATTTAAACACAGAATTATCCTGGTTCTTGAATTTCCCCCCAAAGCTCCTTTTAAAATTTTGGTTAAAGGTGAGTTTCTATATGGAATGTGAATTTCTCTTTAAAAAAAGCATGAATTTTATTGATAAAAATAAAATTAAAAAACTTTTTTCCTTGACTTATCAATGAAATCACCGATGTTAAGAAGAAAAGACTTTTATTGATGTGCTGGCTTTCTTTGAAACGGTCTTTTGTGAAGGTTTTCATGTAGTTCTGCGAAAAAATCAAAGGATCTTTTTCTCTTGAAGCCATTGGTGAATTGAATTTCAACATTTTATTAGGAGTTGGACTTCGATTACTCTCAAGAAAACTGTTTTCTTTTGAAACATAGTTCAATTTCTCGCTTCCAGCTAAATCCACGAAATTCTTCATTAATTTAATATTTAAATTATAATATGAAGAAATCTGATAGTTTTTACTAAAATCGACTCTTTGATAAATTCTTTTGAAAAATGATTTGATGTTTCAATACTTTTGATAAAAATCCGGAAAATTGTATGAGATCGGCTGCTGACATGATTTAAAACTGTTGAAGCATAATGTCTTTTCGCTTTCATTTAAAGATTATTTAGACATATAAGACAAATAAATAGCAAAATACCTTCGCCTTTCAGAAGATTCTCAATTACTTCATCATAACTATTCACAATTTCCTCATTTGTATCAGGAATGAAAAATTCTTTCTAAATCAAAACAATTTTTTTAAAAAAGAATTAAAATAAAATGAAACATTAATATCTTGATTAATCGCTAAAGGCTCTCCCAAATTTTTTTGATTGACTAATAAGTCATAAACAATATCATTATAAATCTCCAAATATGAGCATTTTACAGTGTATTTTTTGTTCTGATCCTTTTAAAATTAGTTCGTAAAATTAAATGAAATTATGATACTTCTGCTATTTTATCGAAAATTCCTTTGGTTGCTTGCATAATAATCCCTTGTGGAGTGTTATTTTCTTCATTAAAAATGAAAAAAAATCATTATTTCTATTTTTTTACTGTTAGGTATTTTCGCATAATTAGGCTGTTCATTTACTGATCCCAACATTGTGAAAGTTTTTCCACTTCCCGTCTGTCCATACATAAAAACAGTGCCTAAACCCACATAAAAAATGACTTTATTTTCAATATCCTTACCATTTATTCCCTCCAATCCGGAATATATCACATCTTGGACCATTTTTGAATATATATCAGCATTTGTTGTTGTTTCATCAAAACAGTAATCTTCATTAAAATATTGATCATATTTTTTATAATAGGGTTTTTTACTAAATTTTATTGGATTTTTGAGATTGAGTTGAGTGATTTTATTATGTTTAATCACATGTTCATATTGGTCAACATCAAAGATAATAGAATCAGCTGATTGGCTCATCCATGGGTTTCTCTCGAAAGTGCTCTGTTCCATTTGATTCAATGGACGGATTCGTAGTCCTACTTCAATATTTTCCATTTATTTGAACTTAAGACTTTGGTTTGAGGCTTTTTCTTTTGGAATTTTTATTTATTTTTTGAATTTTAACGAAGTCTTTGATAATTTTTTTAAATTTTTAAATAATGTGCTTTTTAATTCATAAAAAAAAAAAAATCGAATTATGATAAAAAATAGTTTTCTATTGCTTAGTCACAAAAGAATTCCATATTTAAATATATTTTTCTTTACAAACCACAAAAAGGAAGAAGAAAACGATATTAATTCAAAAAAATCTCAAATAAATGATGAAAGTTTTAGGAAATACCAAGAGATTTGCTCAAAGGAAAAAGAAAAAATCAAGCAATTTGATCAAAATTTTTCAAAATCTGAATATCTAAACTCTCAAATGTCTCGGTTTATTTTCGCTGGTTTCGCAATTTTGATAAATATTTACATTTTTAAGCAAATTTATAATGTTTTATGGAAATTTTATTTCCCTTATAAAGAAGTAGAAACTTTGAAGATTGAAAAAAAATAGCAATAATTTTTTTAGTTTTTTAAATTTATATTGATAGTTTTTTTGCATTTTTAACATCTGAAAGGAATTTTAGATCCCATTTTTCAATGGTTAATTTATTATAAAAAATATGCTTCAATAGCGACTCTTCCTTTACGTCAAAAGTGCAGTTTCTTAAATAAAAAATGCTTTGCTCAAAGCTTTTTTGTAATAATTTCGATTCGGATAAACTAAAAATCGCCAAAGCCACCTTAATTATAATAATTTCTCCATAAAACAAGTACAAATCCCATATTTTTCTAAAAGAATTTAATGGTTTCTAAGTGTTTTCAATAATTATACATTGTAAATTCCAAAGAAAAGGCACGAGAATACAAAGTATAGAACCATTCAACTAAAAACATGCTAATATCAATGCCTAAATCTTGCAGATGCATCACTGTTAAAGGATTTTTCTCTTCAAGGAAAAACAAAAACGTGTTGAAATAAACTTCTATCTTTCGTATTTCTCGTAAAAAAAAACATAATACAATGTTACTTTTTTGGTGTTGAATGTGTAAAGAATTGTCAATAACCTTGAATTTAAAATCATGTTTGAGAACAATTTGAATGTATCGAACTCACTATAATGAAAGAAAATTATAAATAAATAAGAAAAATTACTGCGAAAATCTGAAGAATTTTGTGAAGTTTTTCAAAATTTGAATTAGTGAGACTGAAAATCTTTAATTTAGGAAAAGTTCTTAACAAGTCTTCTCCTAAAATTGCGAATAAATTCATTAAAATAACTCAAAAAATTGATTTTTTTTTACTGATTATGTTCATAGTCTTTTTAGGAAGTTGGCATAGATGTAAACGTGCCCTTAATTTCTCATAAAACTCTTTATTTATCCGAAGAGAGTTTCCAATTAGCTAATTGAAAAATAAAATAAAATATAAATAAACTGCTATACTTGTTTCCATATTAATGGTCGATGGCATTTGGGAATGCACTCTTTTATTCTATTCTTTATTTTGGAGAAGATTTTGCTTTTATTTTGTTTAGAATTGATCAAATCTATTACTTCTTCTTTCCAAGCTTTGATCAAATTATTCGGATAAACGATTTCCTTTTATAAATTTATAACGGTTTTTAGCCGAAAAATTACATTATTTAAGTATTTCTTGTCAATATCCACAAATTTATCTTTCATTAAATTCTTTTGCTCGGGTTGTTGCTCATTATCATTGAATATAAAATCATTTTTTGGAAAATTTGAAAAAGATTTAGAATTATTCATAGATATTCTCCCGTCCATTGATTCATTGTTAAAACTATCAGTAATTCTTTTCGAATTTAAGCTTTCAACCATACTGCTATCCATATTATTATTTATTTCATATATATCTTTCATCAAAGCGAAATTATTCTCTTTCAATTCTGTCAAAATTAATGAAGTATTTTTATTGGGTTCAGTCAATAGAGTAAAGCTATGTCTCCTTTCAATTGTGTTATTGTCCTCGATATTCAAGAATTTTTCGATATCCTTTTTAGAATGAAATAGAATTTCTGTTTGATTTCCTATAGTGCTTGCTCTTTTTCTAAACGAATCTCCTTCCTCTTTTGTAGTCTCATAAGAACCTCTTGTGGTAGAAGACATCTTTTTCTTCTGTAAAGAAGATGAATCACTTTTATAATAGATATAAGTTGTAAAATTCGAGATTTTTTCTTTAAAAAAATTAATGTCTGCATCAATTTTCTAGTATAAATAATGAGATTATTAAATTTATTTCAAAAAATAAGGATGGAATTTAATACTTGAAGAAACAAATCACATTCTTCGACTTGAGACTTGATTTCTGCTGCATCTTGCTTCAATTGCGAAGAATTGCTTTGGTGGAAATCTTGATAGGATTTATATGATTCACATAAAGTAATGTTTTCGTTCACCAACTAAAAAGTAATTTTTTATTTAGATTTTCATAGTTGTTTATACAATATACTTGTGTTTGCAGCTTTTGCAAATCATCTTTTGTCTTTGCATATAAAAAATTACAAAAAATTTCATGTTTCGTTTTTAACTAAAATTTGATTACTTTGACATTTTCTTGCAAAATTATTTGACTTCGCCTGATTTCCTCTTCGACTTCTTGGAGATTTTCTTTCAAAATTTCGAGATTTAACTCTTGTGATTTAATGATTTCTTGCTGTTGGATTTGAAGATCAATATAATAATCTCTTTCAATATTTTTAGACTCATACATTTTTTTTAATTTTATTTTATAATAAAAAAAAAAATTTTGATTCAAAAAAAAAAATTATTATTGTTTTTATTTTTATTTAATCTTGAGTATAAATTATGGCTGAGCCAAAACTAATAGATGAGTCTTTTTTGTCTTTTATCGGAAAGGTTTGAGAGTATTTCACAAATTTTGTAACTCCATTGTTTTTAAATGAACTATTCATTAAGGCAAAAAAATAAACCAATAATGCATGTTTTCCACAAATGTGATCCTCAGTTTCTTCTAAAAATTTGAGCATAAGACTTAAAAATACTAATTATTTCATATTTTTATCAATTAAATAAACTTTGGGTTTTGAGTTTCTATGATTTCCATAAATTTTCGATCAATTTTTTCAATACATTCAAAAATTTCACCATCATCGCTGTTATAATAAGTGAAATTCCATCTTCATTTATTAGTAAAATAATGAACTAAATAGAATAAATTCAAAATAATGACTTGCTTCCCCAATGAGTTAAATCTGATGAAATGATGAAAAATGAGTTCTTATCCTCAATATATTTTTTGAATATTTCCGCATAAATCTTTTGCGATTTAGAGTCCAAAGATCCAATATACACAGGAACGATTTTAAATGCCATTCTAAACTCAATATACTTTAATTATTCCATTGATTTGTAAACCCATTCATTAATTTTTTTATGAAAGGAAGTTGCATTTCGATACTGTGTTCTTCTTCTTCGGCGTCTTTATCAACTGATTCAAACTCCCCTTCTTCATGCAAGCTTTTTATAGCTTTTTTAAAAAATAAACAAAATATTATTTGTTCATATAAAATAAACACTTTCTGTATCAATTTCAATATTTCCTAAAGGAGTTTTGTATTGTTTCATTGATGACAATCCACAAGATCGTAAATATAAATAATGGCATGGACCAAAAATAAAGATCCTCATACTAAAAATCAAAATTTGAACATTAATAATAAAGAATAAAATAACTTTTCGATTGGTTTAAAATATTTATAAGCCCAACAAGCAGTCAATCCACTATAAGCGAATCCTGAATGACTTTTTAAATATGAGAAACATAAATTCATTAAATGATTTTAACGGAACTATCAAAGCTTTAATTGTCCTATAATTTTTCATTTCAAACTTAGCCAATTCCATCCAACAATTTATTTGCGTTTCAAGCTCATTTTCTATTTTTATTATAATTTTTTTGTTTGCAATTCATTTTTGAGAAAATTTACTTCGATTTGTGTACCAAACTCCTGCATGCACATCATCTCTTATTTCTAAAGGAGATAAACTTTGAGTATTTTGTTGTGATTTATTATTTTTGGATGGATCTGGCAAAATTTGAGAAGGTGGTTGCTCTGATATATTTTTAGAAGTATCTGATAAAATATGAGGAAGTTCTGATAATTTTTTTGAGGATTCAACCATTATTTATTTATATTTTTATTCAATTAAATAATTTTATTTAAATTAAAATTTGGTTATTTTAAATGAGTTTAATTATAAATGTCTTTCTTTTCTGTTAATTCCCAATATCTGTCCGATTTTAAAAGCTTTATTTTTCTTGTCGAAGTTTTTAATTATTATCTTTCGCCTTTAAATATACATAATTTGAAAAAAATAATCGAATTTTTTTTTTTAATTGCTTTAATAGTTTTGCCATTGGAATTTTCATTGTTCAGTTGTTTTTTTTTTAGTCGTTTTTTAAAAAAAAATTAAATTTTTTTATTTTTTTGTTTTAATAATTTTTATCTTTAAAAAAACTTAAAATTTATTAGATAAAATGAGGGTTTCCCTTCAATATATTATCAACATCCGTTATAATAAATTTCTTTGGTTTAAAATTAACAAAATCACATTTATGCTCTATTTGCAAATATCTTGTCTCAATAAGCCCTGGATCCTCACTCCCAAAAACTAATTTTTTTACAGATTTTTCACAAATATTCAACCTCATATTCGTTTGAATCTTTAAATAAATTTGTTGAATTTGATAATTTTTCCTAAAATTTTCTATATTCTCTTCTAAAAGTTCTTCATCATGTATCAAATTTTCCTTTTTTGTTTTATTTTTCTCAAGTAAATCCGAAGGTTTTCCTGATAAATTATGTATTTTTGCCCCGAAAAAATCCTTTGAAAAATATTGTGTTTGTTTATCATTCAGACATCGTTCAAGAAAAACCCCTTGAACAGTATAGTTTTTCATAAAACTTAGATCGAAAATCAAAGGTTTCGGCTCAAAAAGGTCAAAGTAAAAATGAGAATTCTTGAATTTTTCCATAAAATCAATGACTAAATTGTAATAATTTCCCTCTAAGTATTTCGAAAGGTTTTTCGTATCAAAATTTTGCAGATCTTTGAGGAAATTGTGATAGGTTTTCTGAATTTCTTGGACTTCTTTCGAAAGCATAAATTTTTGCAGGGTATTTTTCGAAAATAGAGAAGTTTTCTCAATCTTTTGTGATGTTTTCGAATATAAATTTAGTGGAGGTTTTTCGAAATGTGACAAATATTTTCGATATTGAGATTCTTGAAGAAAAATAGATTTATAATTATATTCTTCGATGTTGAATCCATTATCTGAAGAAAAAAAATACAATTTTTTTCTCAATAAACATAGTTTTTTTATTTTATTTTCATTTTTCATCATTTTTAATTTGGTTTAAAAATTGAATACAAAGCACAAAATAATTAAAAAACAAACAATATAAAATAAAATAAAAAATAAAGAAATACATGCCTCTAATTTGAAAAAAAACATTATTTTTACAAAAAAATGCTGAGTTCTAATCATTTTTGAATTTAATTGATTGAATATTATGTTTTTTTCACTTTTTGTGAAAAAAGGCTACGGAACGTTAATTTAAAAAACAATTTAATATAAACAATAGTAATTTTAAAAAAACTCATTTTATAAAAAACAATAATGGAAGGAAATCAATCCAATGATGATCCCGATGTGGTGATAATTTCAGGCAATATAGAGAATTTCTTGGAAGGAGAGAGAAACACCAAAAAAGTCATCAACAGAGATGAAATTTACGATCTTTCTGAAATTCCTCAAGATTCAAACAACAAATTATTAGACGAAGATGGATCCCATAGAAAAAAAGAAAATCCATTTATTTCATTTAATAATTTCGCTGATGGAGATCGTTTCGAAAATAATAAAGATTCCTTTGAACCTGATCCAGCATTTTTTATTCCGGATTTAGATCATATTAAAAAAAAAAATGAAATTCAAGAAAATGAAGAAAATGAACAGTTAAACAAACCAAACGAAATAACACTGAAAAACTTCTCAAGTAATGACCATTCACCAATAAGCAAAACCCCAAAAAAAGAAAAGAACAAAAATACTGATGAAAACAACTCACCTACAAACAAAACTCCAAAAAATTACAATAAAAACAATAATTCCCCGAAAACCCACACCCTAAAAAATGATGATAAATCATCTATAAACAAAACCCATGAGCCTCCAATAATATCTATCACAATTGCAAAGAGTGCAAAAAATATTACGAAAAATGAACAAGTAAAAAAGGAAAAAGAAGAAGTTAAACAAGAACTTGAGACAAATAATCCAGAAGAACAACAGTTCAAAGAAAAAGAAAACTCTCATAAAAATAAAAAAAAAGAGGAGAAAAGAGCCGAAAAAAAAAAGAAAAAAAAAAAGAAAAAACAAATACAAAGACTTTTGATGAAGCCACCCCACCAATCATAAGTGTTGGGATTCCATTTCATTCTGATGATATTTTCGAAAAGTCTTCAAATACTGAATCTCCTGATTTTTTGATCTCGTAAATTATTTTACTCCATATTTTTCAATTTTTACAATATATACAGAAAGTCTAAAAAAAAAACAAGTGTCGAAGAAACACCAAAAACTCTAGAAAAAACTGATAGTTTTTTAGCCAAAACTGCAGAGAAACATGAAGAAGTAGTAAAAGAACCTGATTTTGCTCTGTCTTTGAATCTTTGGGCTTTTCTTAAAGATAGTAAATCTTTAAATATTTCATTAATTTTTTAATTTTTCATCAATTTAAAAAAAAGAAAACATCCCCATAAGTGATAAATTCTTTCTGGCATTTGTTGTGCATATGATGATATTTGACATAATTCTCTGCATAATAGAATTAGTTTATTTTTCGCGTTCTGAATGTGAAGATAATCAAAATCATGCATTCGTTTATATCAACTTCATCTTCGCTTTCATCGGGAAACTCATTGTCTTTAATTTCATCAATTTAGAAATTTCATGTACATTACCCTTTGATTATAATTATCCTTTTATTTTTCCGATAATTTTATTTGGAATGTTCCCATCAATGCAATTACCGCAATTTATCTATGATTATGTTCAATGTAAATATAGAAGTCCTTTATTTGATTTGGATGTTTCTTATAACTTAATGAAATTTATTGGAGCTACTCTTTTGACTACAGCAGGAGGAGTTTGTGTTATAACACTTTGTTTCAATGAGTTCTTAAGCTTAAAAAATCGAGTGATTAATTGTGGAAAAAGCTTCTGTTTAATATTTATAAAGTTATTTGTTTTAACTCTGAATATAATAACAATATTATTGACTTTTTCACAAATATCTTCTTTTTTACCTGCTTTGTTTATCGAAAATATTTGCTTTTGGTTTTTGGTGTTGGTTTCGCTTTATTTAAAATATGTTAAGGGGAAAACAAGCATGAATGAGAGTCTGGAAGGTTTGATGAATGAGCTGCCAAAAGAAAAAAAAGAAGAAATGGAAGAAATAAAAAAAATAGATGCAGATCACCCTTAAATTATAAACAATATTTTTTTAAATTCTTTTTTTGTGTTTTATGCCGAAAATAAATATCTATTGAAAAATTAATGGTGAATTTTAAAATTTAAAGAAAATCTTCAAAAAGCATTAAATGCAAAAAATAAATTATAAAGAGAAAAAAAGCATTATTCATTACCAGAAATTTTCTTTACTTCATAAAATTTCATAAATTCAGAATGAAATTAAGATGAATTTGAAAAATTCAAATGGAATACTCAAAAAACTAACAATATACATAATGTTTAGAAATAATCATCTGTCTTGACTTTTTCTTTCTTGATGGGCTCTTTTCCATTTTTTCCAAAAGTGATTTGTCTTCTTATTGATGCATCAATAACAAGAGAATTTTTCTCAGATTCTTGAAACATTGAATAAGGGTTTTGCTCAGCAAATTTGATATTTCTTATGTCTTCTATTTGATAAGCAGCAACCACCTTTTTCTTATGAAAATTTTGTCGATTTTCATGATTTAAATTTATATTTTTTTGAAAAGACTGTGGATTATTCTGTTTTTTTTCAAAGAAACTCGGCTTTTCAAAAATCATTTTCTTCTTTATTTCTTCTATTTGAAAGAAAAGTAGTTTTCTTTTGTAGAAAGCTGATTCAAGAAATGAAGTATAGTAATTCATTTCTAAATATTTAACAACATTTATAAATAAATCAACAAACAGATCAATAATTTGGCATTCGATGCCGTCCATCAAATAAACGTCCTTCATGTAAAAGAACTTTTTCTCACAATTTTCCCAATCAAAATTCTTGAAAATTTTCACAAAGAAATCTTCATGGAAAATCATTTCCTCATTGAGAAATTCATCGATTTTTGGCAATTGTTCTTCCTTGATATTTTTTCTTGTACGATGTCTGGGTTTTAAATTCTTTTGAGGGATTTTTATTTCTGTGAACTCAACTTTCACATTGATTTTATTCTTTGTTGATCTTTTTATCACCATTTTATTCTGATCAATTGCATTTTTATTAGGAACTTTTTTTTCAGAAGAAGGTGTATTGTTTTTCATATGGTACATTTTCATATGAACAGGGGATTTTTTCTCAGAATTGCTCAACATGATTAAAGGTTTTGAAGTTCTTTTGAAAAGATTTGCTCTATTATTGATCCTTTCTTCTTCAGGTTCTGGCAAATTTGTTTCTGAAGGTAAACAACATTTTTCTTTCCAATCTTCTGAGACTTTTCTAATGATTTCATAGATTCTATTACAATTTTTAAAGGCTTCTTTATAGTTTTCAGCCTTGAGTTCTTCCCTAAATTTGATATAAAACTCCAATAATAGCAACAAACCACCTTCTTCTGGACTAATTTCTGAAATATATTGAAAAAACCATTCCCGCAACAAATTATCATATAATAAATTTTCTATTTTTTCAAAACTTTGATAAAGAATTGAGTCTTGCTGAACGAAATTTTTTTTTTCATTATTTGAGATTTGATTGTCAAAGTCTGAAAAATGAGCATTTTGCTGAATCAAAGAAATTTGAAGCTGAATTTTTTCTCTCCAAAAATTGAAAAGACTTTTAGACTCAGCCTTTAAATAAAACACTTTCTTTGAGGTTTTTATTTCAAAGATTTCACTTTCTTTTAGCAATTTTAAAACTTTTAATTCCATATTTTTTAACTCCAAAATATGCATCTTTTTTTCTAAAAATGTTTGTAAATAAATATAGAAAAATAGGAAAATGTAAAAGTAAACCTTACTTTTATGGATCAAATCCAAATATAAAAGCACATGTTTCGTTAGCACAAAATATTTCTCATTAAAATTGCCCAATTTGTTTTTTTTATAGAGTCTCCCTACTCAATATCAAACATTTTTATAAGGATAGTCTTACCTTTTTCCAATAAATTCGTCAATAAAGATATTTCAAAAGGAGGAGAATTTCTTTCTTCAAAGGCTATTTTCAGTTCATTTTGACTCATTGCAACAAAAATATATTCAAATTCTGGACATTTTCTTCTTTTTAAACTCAAAGGAAATTCAAAAAAATTCAATATTCTCTGAGAAAATCTTAAAAAATTCTCTCTGGAAATCAAAACCAAAACCAAAGGGCTTTTTTTTTCTGTTATCCAATGCTTTTTAGAAGAATTTCCAAACTTCCCCTTTAACAATCGATGAGTTTTTGATATTGTATCGCAAACGGTTTTGGCTGATGTTTTTTCATCAAGCACACATTTTTGGTAATGAGTTAAAGTTTTATCAGTATAGACCATTAGTATTTTATTATCTTCAGGAACGAATTCTTCATTCCAGCAACAGCTGATAAAATAGGAAAAATTCATCAATTTTTTTTTGTTAAGTTAAAGAAATTAAAATTTTTTTTTAAATTAAAGAAAAAATTTTAAAAAACAAAATTTTTTTTCCTTTTTTTTTAAAAAATATCTTATAAATCATTTTTCGATAGAGATATGCCCAACGAAGGGAAAAGTCCTGAATTTAATTTCTGGAAGGCTTTGTCGTAATTATGTGTTAAGGGGGAAGATTTTATAAATCTCGTCTCTTTATGATTATTATAAGTTCCAATCAGCCTTTTAAAATTAGTTTTTTTTTATATGATTCAATGTAAAAAACTGAAGATTTTGATTTGAATTAATTTTTTGATCAAATTCTTCTCTGGACAATTCAAATGAGTCGACTATTTCTTTAATAATAATTTCATGTGGTTTTGTATTGTTAATCCAAAGGAAATTATTAAATTTTTTTCTGGCATATTTTATTTGATAATGAGCATATTGTCTTTTTTATTAAAAAAAAATAAAATGAAATGAACTAAAAATAAAATGAAAAAAATACCTTGATTTTATTTGAAATTTTGTGGCGAATTCCAAAAGTAGCTCCTTTATAAGTTTTTTTTTTACAGAATCTTCATTATTTCTCTTTTCACCAATTTTTTTAAGGTTTTTAATGAATTCTTCAGCTTCTTTATAACCTTTGATTATTCATTCTTATATTTTAAATATTTTTTGACTTAATTATATTCATTACCTAATGGGACTGGCATTGAATTGTAACTCTCCAAAATCTTAGAAGAATCCAAAGTTTTAATAAATTGATAAACTTCTTCAATATAGCCTCTTTCAACCATCAAATCACATCTTTTGTGTATATCCTGATAAATTTCCATTTCATTTTTTGTCAGAAAAATTCCTCGAACATCATACATTTCTTGCATTTTCTCGACATTGCTTTCGTCTCTTGCCCTAAAAAACTCCCCATTTGAAGCGATAGCATATTTTAAAGCTTTCTCTAAGCGATAATAATCGTTATGAGGCACATAATTAACAGCATTTGGGCATAATTTAATCAAATATTCCTCACTTTTTTTGAAATAAACATAAAAAAATTATAACTTTTAATGAAAAATAAACCTTTTTGTCCAATCTTTATTGAATTGTTTTTCAATGATTTCCTGAGCTTTTTTTTCTGCGTCTTTCAATTTCGAATTTTCCACAAAAGCATCACTACTGCTTAAAGAATAATGCAAATAAAACCCACAACCTCCTTCAATCAATGGAGTTTTTCTTTGGGAGATGATTTCTTGTATTTTTTGGGCAAGTATTTCTTTATATTGAAAGGCGGAAATCCTTTGTTTTAAAACGTCGTAAATACCTAAGAAATGATATTTTGGATTTTCATTTTTAGGATCGAAATTAGGAAAATTGCTGGCAATTGGAAAATTTTTGTAGATCTTGGAAAGAAATTATGTAAAATTATAAATATTTTTGATTTTTCATAAAGAAGAAAACTTGCAAAGAATCCCCAACAATTATGTCAGTCTTCAAAACCTTAGCTACTTTTATCGCAAGATCAGATTTTCCAACTCCAGTAAGACCTGAAATTATCAAGATTTTTTGTTTTATACTCATTTTTTATTAAAGAAGAAAAAGGATTTCAATTTGTGGTCAATATATTTAATACTTTTTTGTGATTAATTTCTTTCAATTATATTTAATACATAAGAAAAAAATCCTTTACTTTATGTTTATATAAAAAAAAAATTAAGCTGACTTGTAATATTCGTGCTTAGTTTTCATTAAAAAAAAATATTTATGTAAATTCATAAAATATTTTTACTTTACTTTGTTGATATAAAAAAAAATCATTCATATGTTTGGTGAGTTTAAAAGCTGGCATATTTTATCCATCAAATTTTTTGCTGAATCCATTGTAATATTCTCTAAATATTCATCCCCTTTGATAAATTTTTCTCCATTCAAACAAACGAAGCACCCTGTCGTCATTTTTAACCCATTTGCTAGTTTCGGTTCAAACTCCAAATTTGTCAAATCTTGATTTAATAAATTCTCAGTTTTTAGTGTTTGAAAAAGATCGTTAATGATGATATCATTTTTTATTTTATTTAACAATTCCTTTTTCCTTTCTAAGGCAAAAGGAACATCCAAAGGCTCAATTGTCAGTTTCAATGAGACATAATCATTAGAAGAATCTTTTAAAATAATGAGAATTTTATTGGGTTTGTTATTTTTAAAGTGTTTGAGAATAAGTGCATTGAAATCTGATGCTTTGTTCAATATTTTATTTGTTGTCAAGGGCCCAATCAAGAATTTATCGAAATTGGCAAAGGAATCATTCAAATATCTAGTATAAAACTCAATGATGTTACTGTTATTAAAAAAAATTTCAGGTTTTTTCTCAACAATCTCTTCTGAAAATATTTCAAAATCCTCAAATTCTTTAACAAATCTAGGAATATTAATTTTGTGCAGAAATTCCAAAGATTTTCCAATAGAAGATGCTAAATCATTAGGGTTTTTGTCAACGATTGTTTGGTAAACTTCCATGAATTCAAAATAACATCCAGATTTTTGGCAAAAGTATAATTCTTTTCTCAATAATTCATGTTTTAACTGAAATTTTATATTTGGGCTGCCACATGATATGCAGTTCATTGTTTGATTTTTTTGAAAAATTATATATTGTTTAGAACTTTGATGGTTTTTTTTTTATATTTATAATTATTATCAAATTTGTTTCAAATTAAATTTTTTTAAATAAACACTTAATTTGAAAATTTAGAAAAATTCATTTTATTAAAGATAAAAAAGTCATATTATGAATTCGGAATTTCCGGAATTCAAAAAAAAAACAACTTTTATTTGTTTATTTTTATTAATTTTTTCATTAAATTCAAATTACATTCCATTTTATTTTTTTTTGAAAAAATTTGTTAATATTATGACGCTTTTGAATGAAATCTACCAAACACCAAATATCATTTATTTTAAAAAAAAAAAATCAATTCTCACCTTTGAAATTACAATTTTCTGAAAGGTAAGCACCATTTGATTGGGATTATTGCATTTTTCTTAAAGAAAACAATAAATTCTGATTAAATAACAGTTGAATTTTCTTTTCTTATCAATATAATAGGAAAAAAACAAACAATATTGTTTTACATATTCTTTAAAAATAAAAATTTACTTCATTTTATATTACGGAAGATGATTAAAAGGAGGCTTTTTAGAGTTTTTTTAATTATTCTATTTTGACAAAATTTCATTTCTTTTTTTCAAAAATGACTTCTTTAATTAAAAAAAAAACATTAAATTTTTTGGTTAACTTTTTTGGGTTTTACAAAATTCTTCTAAGAAAATTTGTTTTCTTTCATTATAATAATTTATTTATGGTTTTATAGATCACAGCTCTTTCTACTCATTCATACTTTCTTTTTATTTCTCTCCAATTCCAGAAGAAAGGTTTTAAATCTTTCATTTGCTTCAGAACACCTCTTTTTTAGCAAATCTTCCTTTAGTTTGAAGCGTTTGACTCTTTTTTCCGCATTTATTTGCTCATTTTTTTCTTTTTCCTCCTTACTTAGCTTTAAAATACCTTTTTTTTCGGATGCCTGCTCCTCATAATAAAAAGGCTAGCAAGCTCACTAAAAAATATTATAAATGAATACCAATAAATGCAATTTTAAAAAGAATAGTCAAAGCTACCTTTTCTCCAATTTTTCTAAGAATTCTTTGTTGATTTGGCTTGGAAGGGTTTGAAAAAGTTGATGATTTTCATTTAATGTGTAAAGCATATTCATCAACCACTCTTTATTAGCTGGATTAGTCTCATCAAAGCCAAGCTCTATAAATGCTGTTTCTTGATTTTTTCGCAGGACTGTTTCAATGACGTTTTGGATTTCGAGAGTCAATTCTTGGCTTGTGCAGACTCGTGAACATTTAGGCATTTTAACCTTATCCTTGCCAATGATTAATAACTGATTTTTATAAGCCTTCTCTAGGTAGGAATCCGTTATGCATTTGGAACCAAAATCGGGAAGATAGAATCCAATTTCCTTGACCAAGTGATTATATAGGCCTTTCTTTGATCCAGAAATGGCATAGAAAATGTCATTCTTGCAAGTTTCTTAAAATATTATGTTTTTCTATGTTGTTTTATAAAAAAAAAAATACCTTGGTTCATTAAAATTTTTCTTTGGGAATGGAGTTTTTAAATATGGCAAAAATATTTTGATAACTTTGAGGAAATAATGAAAAATGTAGTTTTGTTATTAGTATAGGGTAATATGGGTCCTTTTATAGTTTTTGTTGTATTATGTTAAGAAATTAATGAACTTTTCTTAAATCAGAAATAATTAGTCTTTTTTAAAAAAATTCTTTAATTAAAAATTCCTTCCTTCACGGTCGATGCTTCTCCTCTATATATTTTTAATCATTTTTTTTTTTATATTAATTAAAAAAATCATACTTTTTTCATTAAAAATAAATGAAAAAGAAACGAAATCTGCTAGGGTCTGATTTTCAATTAGAAAAACCATCAGTTTTGTTTAAACCCCATAACAATAAATATGAAATCTTAGCTTTAAAACCGATTTCCAAAATGAGCCCATATATCGATCCCCAGAAAGAAAACGAAACAATCCTTGAAGAAGAGGACATTTTTGATTTTAGACCAAGAGTTTTCCTGAAAATTCAAAATAGCAAAATCTTTATTTTCAAAACTTTTTCATTTTTAGAGGCAGACAAAACTTTAGAACAAAAACAAGATCAACTTGAGGTTTTGATGAACAAAAAGCCTCTTCATAAAAAACGAATTGTTCGGCCCTTCATTTTAGAAAAAAAGAAGTTTGAAAAATATAAAATCAACTCACAAATCATTGAGTATTTTCAACTTGGATTTAAAATTACAGAAATTTCATGTTCCTTGGGACTTCCACAAAGCACAATTTCAGATGTTCTTGTTCACTACCAAGAGACAAAACGCGTTCCAGACAAATTAAGAGGTCGAGAAAGTTTAATCACAAAAGAAGAGATTCAAGAAACCAAAAGAATTTTTCAATCAATTCCACACCACTCAATTCAAATAAAGGATTTGATTAAAAAACTTGGCGAAAGACTCAAGCTTTCTTTCGTTCTAAAGACGGAAACTATGAGAAAGATGATTAAATTGAGCGGATATTCGAGAAAAAGATCAAGCAAATCTGGATTTGATGCAAATTCAGAAAGAATAATTGAAATTCGATTCAAAAAGGTTTTCATATTATGCAAATTTCTGTCAATTAGAGCAAAGTTTATTTTCATTGATGAGTCCTCATTTAACAAAGGACTTGAAACCAATTATGGCTACTCGTTGGTGAATAAAGCCTTTGTAGCAAAAAAAATCAAGAGAATCCTATCCATCAGCATCCTTACAGCTATCAACCAAGAAAGAATAGTTGGGTTTCTTATTGTTTCTGAATCAATCAAAGCGAAGGATTTCGGCTCATTTTTGATAAATCTCATCAAAAAAAATCAGGATATTAAAGAAGATCTTAAAAATTATGTATTTTATTGCGATAATGCCGCAATTCATAAAGCGAATTGTTTAGATAAAATTACTCACAAAATAAATTTATTTTACGGACCACCGTATTCCCCAGAGCTCAACCCTATTGAAAAGTCTTTGGAGAATGGAAGAAGATGATTCGTAAGTGAAAAAGAATTGCTTAGATTTATCATTGATTCAAGTAAAGAAATAAAAACTCATCAGATCAAAGCATTTTTTTATGACTCTTTAAATTATTGGAGAAAATCGCTCAAAAAAGAAAAATTCTGAAACGAATTTCAGGGATAGTGAAGAAAATCTTGTTAAATAAGGATTTCATAAAGGAAATTTAATAAAAAAACGAAAAAACTTGGGGTTTTTTGCTCATAATTAAGAGCTTATTTAATTAAATTCGATTTAAAATTAAAAAATAAAAA
>JFJP01038413.1_pt1 | contig 17675 bp, 8 predicted proteins | sample 431651 | NCBI WGS metagenome assembly JFJP01 (sample SAMN02602958, study PRJNA72255) | Microbial mat metagenome, whole genome shotgun sequencing project. | biome: fresh water; feature: sink hole; material: water; isolation source: purple microbial (photo- and chemosynthetic) mats found in...
GACCATGCCGAAGGTGAAATCTGGTTTTTATCTTCGAGCCATCCCCTACCCTGACTGTACAATTTTGAATCGGGATATTGCAAAATAGACCGATATAATTTCAGTTGATTAACCGCTTCGCGATAAAAAAGTGTATCGCCCGTGAGCCACCCTGTTTTTGCCATGCGAGCAATATAATCCTGCACGTAATCAATCAACATGTAATCACCCTCTCCGTGGCGAATACAAATAGCACCTTCGGGCGTTCGGACTAAATTCCGCATCATTCGGCGACTCTCGTTGATGTAAGGAACGACGAATGAGCTATCTTTTTTAAGTTGAAAATAAGCAAAATAAACATCGCAGAAAGGTGATTTTTCGTAAGGCACTGCTTTGGAAAACTGAAAGTTACGTAACGAAAAAAATCTGTCGACAGCTCCTAAATATGTTGTATCGCCTGTATGTTGTATATGACGAATGATAGCTTCCACATTCAAATCGAGCGTGTAATTACCTGACACATCAGCCGATGTTTGAAAATTGTTGTGTTGCTGCAAATAGCTGGTAATCAGGGAGTCGGGAATGCTTGTTTGTGCAAATAGAGAGGCACTGATAGAGAAAAAAAATAAAAAAACACCCCTTGTGATTGCAATGTATGTCCTAAAATTTTTAATATGGTTCATTGTGATTTCAATTAAAAGTGTCATCCAACAAGTGATATATTGTGTTTTGCAAATTTACTACCTACGACTTCAACTTGTGTTATAAAATGAGTCCAAAATATAGGACAAATGTACCAAATATAGTATTGAACAAAAAAATCTACTTTAGGCAATAAATCCGAAAGTTGTATTTTTAAATTGGATGATTGTAGTATGCTTGTAATTATGTTTAAAGTTATTGTAATTTTGTGCAGCATCTATTATTTGTACAATAATATATTGATAATGAACTAAAAATGCTAATAAAGAGAATTTATTTACTACTATCTATTATCTGTATAGCGTATCTTTATATCATATTAGTTTTTTAAAAATACAACTAGTTTGAATATGTTTTAAAACCTGTTTTAAAACATAAATATAGCAGTAGTACTAAAATGCATAATTTGCGTGTAATAATTAAATCACACAATAATGGAAGTTGACATCTTAAAATCGTATATCAAGGAATTGCGAAATGGCTCACACAAAGCATTTAATGCCATTTACGACATGTATGCCGACAAGCTTTACGGGTTTGTTTTTGCGCATACCAAATCGCGCGAAATGGCGAATGATATTGTACAGGAAACTTTTCTGAAACTGTGGGCCATGCGCGAAAGCCTTTCGGTGGAAGGGTCGTTGCAAGCCATGTTATTTACCATGTCGCATCATAAAATGATTGATACATTTAGGGCTCAAATCAATAAAGTAGAGTTTGAGGATTATATCGAGTTTATGGAAAATACTGATTTGGGCGACAATGCCATCGAAAAGAAAATTTACTATGATGATTTTCTGAAAGCATTGAAACTTTGCAAAAGCCTATTGCCACACCGACAAATGGAAATTTTTGAAATGAGTCGCGAGAATGGAAAAAGTATAGTAGAAATAGCTTCTGAATTGAAAATATCGGAGCAAACAGTTAAAAATCAGCTCACATCGGCTATGAAGACACTAAGAACAGAACTTGTAAAATACAATTTAATATTCTTAGTATTTTTTGAAATGTGTTATAAAGCATAAAATTAGACTGGTACAAAAATTCATTACCTACGTGTAACAGTAACAATACAGAAAATGGAAAACTACATTAAAATACTATATAAGAAGTTTATATACGGCACCATTAGCAAAGATGAGTTTTTGGAAATGCGCCACGAACTGAACAAATCGGATTTGCCAGCACTGAAAAGCCTACTTTCGGATGAATGGAATGAAGATCTTAATTTGGACGTAATGACCGACAAAGACAAGGAAGATATTCGCTCGAAACTCAATTTCTATGTAGAGTATGACAAAAAACGAATTTTCCGCAAACGCATAACTCAGATAGCTGCCGCTATTATTCCTTTTGTATTTATTTTATCGGCAGTACTTTATATTCAACAGCCAGCAGCCAAAGTTGAAAAAGATTTTGTAGTATCAGTAAAACAAGGCAACCGCGCTCAAGTAACATTACCTGATCAATCAAAAGTATGGATGAACTCCAATAGTAAGTTGATTTATCGGAATGGCGAAAATAATACGCGCGAAGTAAAATTGATAGGCGAAGCATTTTTCAAAGTTTTCAAAGATAAAAGCAGACCTTTTATTGTTTCGGCAAATAACATTCAGGTAGAAGTGTTGGGAACATCGTTTAATGTAAAAGCCCGAAATGGCTCAGATATTATTGAGACCTCGTTGGTCGAAGGTAGTATCAAATTATCAGGAACTGAATTGACTCAAGACTATCAATTGAAGCCCAATGAAAAAGCAACATATTCAAATTCACTCAAATCTATCAAAATAGAATCTACTGACAATGAGGTTGAAACAGCATGGAAAGACAATAAATTACAATTCAAATCGGAGCGATTTGGCAATGTGGTAAAACGTTTGGAAGAGTGGTATGGTGTGAAAATTATTTCCAAATGTCCGACTATCGAAAATGACATTATAAGTGGTGCATTTAAAGGTGAAAGTTTGGAAACAGTGCTTGAAACCTTTGCAATTCAATATAAAATAAAGTACAGTAATAAAGGAGATTCGGTGGTGGTGTTGTATAATTAGAAGAGTTTGAAGAGTTTGAAGAGTTTGAGAGGTTTGAGGTTTGAAGAGTTTGAGAGGTTTGAGGTTTGAAGAGTTTGAAGAGTTTGAAGAGTTTGAGAGGTTTGAGGTTTGAAGAGGTAGATTTTTTTTATAATACTATAATAATCAGAATAATGAAATTACTATTCAAGAAACCAACCGTATTAGGTGTTGGGTTGCTCCTTGTATTTTTGTTGATAGGAAGTGTGGGCTTTGCACAAAATCCGAATCAAAAAATATCCATCAGAGTACAAAATATATCTGTTAAGGAATTAATTAAGGTAATAGAAACCAAAACTACTTACACAGTTGTTTATCGCGACGCATTGGTTGATGATAAAAAAGACATTACCATAAATGAAGATAACAAGCCATTGATAGATGTTTTGAAATCAAGCCTATCTCCTAAAGGCTTACAAGTTGTATTTAACAATAATACAATTGTAATTACAAAAAAAAACGCCGAACCGCAAATAACTAGTAAAACCAAAATAGTTTCGGGTGTGGTTCTCGACGAAAAAGGACTTCCAGTTATTGGTGCAAGTGTAATCATCCCCGGAACAAATATTGGTGTAGCTACAGACATAAACGGACGCTTTAGCTTGGAAGCGTTATCGAATTCTAAAATACGAATAAGTTATATTGGCTATGATGCAAAGGAGGAGCTAATTAATGGAAGTTCGGATATGAAAATTTTGTTAGAACCAACTCCACAGGCTTTGAAAGAAATAGTAATTACAGCACAAGCAATTGGGCAAAAGAATGCTATCCGTCAACAAATCAATTCAAATACCATAAAAAATGTAGTCGCAGCCGACCGTTTGCAAGAGAACCCAGATGCAAATGCAACTGAAGCTATCGGTCGTCTTCCGGGCATTTCGGTACAACGAAGTGGTGGTGAGGGTGTTGGTCTGGTGATAAGAGGATTGGAACCTAAATATACTTCGGTTACTCTAAATGGGGTTCTGATGCCTTCGTCTTCAGGTGGTAGTCGCGAAACCAATATATCGGGAATATCACAATATGTACTTCAGGGTGTAGAGGTTTATAAATCATTAACTGCAAATATGGAAGCAAATTCGCCTGCCGGAACAGTAAATCTTACACTTAGGGAGGCCGCAAAAGGCTTTCGTTCCAATTTGATGGTTCAAATGGGCTTTAATAATATGAATAACTACTTTGGGAACTATAAACTTCAGGGCGAAATAAGTAACCGTTTTTTTGATAATAAACTGGGAGTTTTCTTTACGGCAAGTGCCGAAAAAGTGAATAGAAGTACGCAAACTATAAGTGCAGGATACAGCTTATTCTCTAACAATATAAATGATGGTATGTTGATCGATGGTGTAAATCTAAACAATATTCAAAAAACAAAATATCGAAGATCTGCAATGTTATTACTCGATTACAAAGTTTCGCCATCTACAACTTTAAATTTACATGGACTATATACCTATACCAGTGATGATACACAAACTCAATCGAAAAGCTTTAGTGCATCCGGTCGTAATGAGAGTATGGGCTTTGGTTATACTCCTAATGCAAATAACAATATATTTCAAACAACTCTAAGTGGGTTGACTAAACTCAACTTTCTTAAAATGGAACTGGATTATGGCTTGGCTTTTTCACATAGCTTAGGAGGTACTCCTCTGTCACGAAGTTGGGGTTTTGCATACACGCCACCGCCCACTGAGGCCACCTTTAGTCAGGAGTTGCGCAAGGAAAGTACTCCCGAAGAGATTGTTGCTCTTTATAATGATATAGATGCATCAGATAAAACCTTACTCCTAAATAATCTTGGCATGTCTAAAAGCAGTTCTTCGGAGCAAAATTTCACTTCCTATCTCAATATAAAAATACCCTTTAAAATAGGAGATATTATTTCGGGCAATGTGAAATTTGGGGGAACATATCGAAACAAATCAAGATTAAGAGATGTTCTTTCAGGTTCACAACTCATTCCATCCAATCAGTTTGGGCGAAAAATGTTATTAGACTCAATCCCTTGGTTGGTTTCAAATGGATTGGAGAACGCTATAACGGCAGAAGGTTTGAGAGATTATCAGGTTAATAATTTTATGGATGGGAAGTACGATTTTGGATATGCTTATGATTTTGATAAACTAAACCAAATTACCGACAAATGGTCGCAAATGTCGGAGTACTATTTTAAACAGGGAGTCAATGTTTGGGATCCAATTTTTGGGAGCAAAAGCAAAATCGGATTTCAACAGAATATTGCCGCTACGATGCTTGGCGATCAGGATATTGTTGAGAATTACGGTGCAGGCTATTTAATGACTGAAATAAATTTCAAGGATTGGATGATGTTTATGCCTGGTATTCGTTACGAAGAAACCAATGCGCGGCTGAATGGTTTTTATGCCATCGAACCAACTTTGGCCGACCCTATTTACGAAAAGGTTTCAGGGAGTCCAACTACTGCTACTCGTAGCGATAAATTTTTGTTACCCATGGTGCATCTAAGAATAAAACCCACAAAATATTTTTACACGCATATAGCGTATACAAAAACGCTTAGTAGACCTGATTTTAATTCAATTTCGCCCAATACATGGGTTAATACAGGTATTCCTCCATTTGTGTACGTTGCAAGTAACCCACATTTAAGAGCTGAACAATGGACAAATTACGATGTTCAATTAACGCTACATGGTCAAAAAATTGGACTTTTTTCAGTGAGTGGATTTTATAAAACTGTACAAGATAAGATTTGGAATAGAGCCTATGATAGAATAAAAGGCGATCCTATTATCGAACCTTTTCGAGACGCAGATTTAGTAAAAGTATCAATTGTCGAGAATCATCAATATCCAATCTTTCTAAAAGGAGTGGAAGTTGAATTGCAAACCTCATTTTGGTATCTACCAAAGCCGTTTAACTATTTTACTTTAACCACCAACTATACCTATACAGATTCTGAAACTCAGAATCCATATAGTTATACTTACGTCAAATCAACACCAAATCCAGCGGGAGGTCGTCCAATAATGCAAACAATTCGAGTGGACTCTACCACCACAGGAGTTATGTTATTTCAACCAAAGCATATTGTAAATGTTTCGCTTGGTTTTAACCGAAAAGGATTAAACGTTTGGCTCTCATACCAATATAATGGAATGATTTATACCGGAATTAATCAAAAACTTGAGGGGCTAAATTCGTTAAAGGAATTTTATAATCGTTGGGATACGCAAATATCTCAAAAGTTCTCAGGAAAACTGAAAGGGCTTGAGCTGGTAGCCAATATTGCCAACTTAAGCAACTTTACCGAAACTTCACGACTTGTGGCTAATCCGAGACCAATTTATATGGAGAGATATGGTTGGACTGCTGATGTAGGTTTGAGATATAAATTTCAATAATAAAATACTAACAGATAGCTTCTGCTAGTAAAAAATTTTAAATTTTGCCTATGCTAAAAATTAAGTATTAAACAGGTAATCTTCCGCCTCCAGAAACATGACATTTCGAAATTGGAAATAACAAATCAATTTTATTAAATCTATAAAAATTAAATAGTATGAAAACAAAAATTACAATTAAACTAATTACGCTTCTTTTATTAGTTAGCATTTATGGCATTGCGCAAACAGTTCTGGTTGTTGAACCGGGCATAGGAACGCTTAATACTGCTATAAATACTTACAAAGGCACCAGGATATATGAATTAAAAGCAGGAGAATGGTATCAACTAAGTGCTATCATCGAAAATGTAGATTATCATCTTCAGATTATTGGACAAAAACCTATTAACGGAGGAATGCCAGCAACAGTTCAAACAGGCACTGATGCATCTGGGGCTGTGTTATTTCAGATGTTTACCACAAAGGGCGATATAACGCTTAAGAATATCTATTTTGTAAATGCCGATTTACTTGGCGTAACCGCTACTTACTTTTCGATAAACTCAAAAAAGGATAGTAGAACAATTATCGATAACTGCGTTATCGATCCGGTTTGTCAGGCAAATGGTATTCAATTTGAGCAATCCAATGCAAAAATGTACTTTACAAACAATTTATGTATTCGTGCAGGACACCAGCTCGCGCCTAACGATGGGTTTATGTTTGTTACACAAAACAATTCTGGAGCCGGTTTTGATTCACTCTTAGTCCAGAATAACACCTTTGTATGTATGGGTACTGGTATGCATGCAGGTGGTTATAACGCTGTTGTTGATAATTATTCAAAATGGGATCACAATACTTTTGTTGAACAAAAAAGTCAGATTGACTGGCAAATTTGGGAAAAAGAGTATTATTGGACAAATAATTTAATGTTTGATGTGCAAACACAACCATGGAGTCCATCGTGGCAACCAATGCCTGGTGCCGATAAAGGTTTTCCATTACCTGGAATGATATATGCCGATACTATTCCCGGCGATATTTTGCCATCAACAACAGTGCAATTTGTGGAATACAATATGCACTACCGTAATCCAAAATTCTATAGCATGGTAAGTGAACTGAATGCGCAAGGTAAAATCGATGGAAAAACAACTATACTAAATTTACAATCCATCATTTGGCCCAAAGATTCGACATCATCAAGAGAAACCAATATGTTTGCAAATGATACATCTTTCCCATTGTGGAAATATGGTAATACAACTACCGACGTTGATCCTCAATGGGCTGATTCACGGATTTATACTATGTCCGATAATTTTGTAAAATGGACAAAACCTGCCACCATGATTCATGCCATGAATTATGCCCCAAATAGTTTGCCGCCAGCTTCAGCATGGACTCAGTTCTTTTGGGATCCAGATGGAGATGTCTCAAATAACTCTACATGGCCGGTATTCAATGGGGTTTATAGCAATGCTGCTATGTTAATAGGATCAATCGAAGGTTTACCGTTGGGAGACTTAAACTGGTTTCCTACAGCTAAAGCATTGTGGACAAAAAACAAAACAAGAATTGATGACCACATGAGAGCTGCAGTTGAAAGTAAGCTTGATATGATATCTGGGTTTAAATCTTTGAACTTATCAGATATAAAAACGACTTGTTATCCAAATCCCTTCACTAACGAATTAACAATTTCATATTCGGTTAAAATTCAAGCCGATGTAAAATTAACAATCCTAACTCTTAACGGGCAAACTGTTAAAGAATTAGTTAATCGTTCGGAAGCTGTTGGAGAATATTCTGCTAAATGGAATGGGGAAAACCACAGCGGAGAAACACTTCCAAATGGATTGTATTTGTACCGACTGCAAATTGGCAATGAAGTAGCAAGTGCCCGAATATTAAAAAAATAAATAAATATGAGCCACGCATTCAAATTGATAATTATCTTCTCTGTTACATTCCTGTTCTTTGTAACAGCCTCAGAAAAAGATAAATACAACAACCATTCATTATTAGAGAGATGTTTTATCACCCCTCCTAGCAGTATCCAAACCAGTGTATATTGGTATTGGATTTCGGACAATATTTCCGAAGAAGGAGTTGTAATGGATTTGTATTCGATGAAAAAAGCAGGCATCAATCGTGCATTTATTGGCAATATAGGGTTGAATGATATTCCCTATGGAAAAGTAAAGATGCTTAGCGATGAATGGTGGAAAATTCTGCATACAGCACTGAAAACTGCAACAAAACTCAATATAGAAATTGGAATATTTAATTCACCAGGCTGGAGTCAATCAGGCGGTCCATGGATTAAAGCAGAGAATGCCATGCGCTACCTTACAGCCTCGGAAACGTATGTCAGTGGTCCATTAAAATTTTCTCAAAAATTAAAAAAACCAAACGACCTTTTTCAAGATGTAAAAGTAATTGCATATCCATCGCCTAAAAATAATCAACTGAAATTAAATACTGAAACTGGGGTTGTAAGCTCATTACCTGCTATTACAGAACTGTCAAAATTAGTAGATGGCGATAAAAATACAGGTATAACTATTCCTGTTGCAGGCGAATTTATTCTCAACTTTGAGAGCAAAGAGCCCTTTACAGCACGTAGTCTTTCAATTACAACCACCGAAATGCCAATTTTGGGGACTGTTCTTTTTCAGTGCAAAGAAAAAAACAACGAGTATAGGACTATCTCTGAATTTCAAATTAACCGTACTAATTCTACACTCAACGTGGGTTTTAAACCTTATGCACCTGTAGTAATTTCATTTCCAGCTACAATATCTTCTAACTTTCGAATTGTTTTCAAAGAATTTAATCCAACTAGCGGAATAGCAGAAATAGAATTGAGAACCGCACCACGATTGGAACGCTTCAGCGAAAAGACATTGGCTAAAATGCACCAAACTCCACTACCCTACTGGAAAGAATACCAATGGGAATTACAATCTGACGTGGACGACAAAGCCACTGTAATTGATGCAGCAAAAGTAATTGATATAAGTAGCTTTTTATCGGCTGATGGCACCCTTAATTGGAATGTACCACAAGGTGATTGGGTAATTCAACGTTCGGGCATGACACCAACAGGGACAAAAAATGCTCCTGCATCGCCCGAAGCCACTGGCTATGAAGCTGACAAAATGAGTAAAAGCCATATAGAGAAACATTTCAAAGGTCATATTGGCGAGATTTTAAAACGTATCCCTGAAGCAGACAGGAAAACTTTTAAAGTAGTTGTTGCTGACAGTTACGAAATGGGTAGTCAGAATTTTACCGATGGTTTTTTAGCAGAATTTAAATTGAAATATGGCTACGACCCTATTCCTTACCTTCCCGTTTATGAGGGAATGGTCGTAAATAGTCAATTAGAGTCAGACAGATTTCTTTGGGATATGCGCCGAATGGTGGCCGACAAAGTGGCATACGATTATGTTGGTGGACTTAGAGATGTTAGTCATAAAAACGGGCTTACAATTTGGTTGGAAAACTATGGTCACTGGGGTTTTCCAGGTGAATTTTTAATGTATGGCGGTCAATCGGACGAAATTGGTGGTGAATTTTGGAGTGAGGGTGAGCTGGGAAACATTGAAAACCGTGCAGCTACTTCGTGTGGTCATATTTACGGTAAAACAAAAATATCCGCCGAATCAAATACCTGCGGTGGTGCTGCCTTTAGTCGAACTCCAGCAATGATTAAACAGCGTGGCGACCGTTTTTTTGCTGAAGGCATCAATAATACTTTGCTACATGTTTACATTTCGCAACCGTACAACGAAAAATCGCCAGGTATTAATGCTCCGTTTGGCAATGAATTTAATCGTAAAAACACATGGTTCTCACAAATGGATGTGTTTACGCAATACCTGAAAAGAACCAATTATATGCTTCAACAGGGACTTAATGTAGCAGACGTAGCCTATTTTATTGGCGAAGACACTCCAAAAATGACTGGTATTACCGACCCTGCACTTCCTATTGGTTATCAGTTTGATTATATGAATGCAGAGGTGATTGAGAAGTACATGACTGTGAAGGATGGTTTAATTACTTTACCTCATGGTACTCAATACCGAATATTGGTGTTGCCAAAATTGAAAACCATGCGACCTGAACTTTTAGCCAAAATTAAACAATTAGTGAATGATGGAGCGGTGGTATTAGGACCTGCACCCATGCGTTCGCCGAGTTTGCAAAACCAACCCGCTGCCGACAAACTGGTTCAAGCAATGGCAATGGAATTATGGGGAAATGTGGATGGAATAAAAGTAAAATCGCGCACTGTAGGTAAAGGAATGGTTATAAATGGAATGAACATGGATGAAGCGTTGAAAATGATTAACTGCGTACCCGATTGTAAACTACCTGAAGATAATTCAGTTCATTACGGTCACCGAACATTAAAAATCGGCGAAATCTTTTTTTTAACAAACCAAACAGCTGAAACAAAAGAAATTAAACCTGAGTTCAGGGTAAGTGAAATGCAACCTGAATTGTGGGAGGCTACAACGGGCAACATTCGCCCACTTCCCGCTTTTGTTCAAAAAGAAAATGTAACAGAAGTTCCCTTAAAACTTGCACCAAATGAAAGCGTGTTCATAGTTTTCCGTAAAAAAGCGAAAATAAATCCAATAAATACTGTTGCTGAAAATTATCCGAAACCGCTACTTATAAGCAATTTACAAAATCCGTGGTCGGTAAGTTTCGATGTTTCCCAAAGAGGACCTGTTAATCCTGTTGTATTCAAAACTCTCCAAGACTGGACAACTTCAACAAACGATAGTATCAAATATTATTCAGGAACGGCTTTTTATGCCAATAAATTTGAAATTAACAAATTGGAAAAAGGCAAAAATGTGATTATCAATCTCGGTAAATTTACCGGAATGGCAAAAGTTACATTAAATGGAGTTTATGCGGGAGGTGTCTGGACAGCACCATTCACACTTGATATTACTAAGTTAGTAAAAAAAGGAGTTAACGAGCTTAAAATAGAAGTAGTTAACAATTGGATGAACCGTTTGATAGGTGACCTGAGACTTCCTTTAGAACAAAGAAAAACATGGTGTGTTGTGAATCCTTATACCTTGGATAGCCCATTACAATCTTCTGGTTTAATAGGACCTATTGAAATATTATATGCTAATTATTGAATTGCTAAGCGAATAAATAATAACAACATAAATGGGAATCTTTTATCAAAATATACAGTTTATAGTTGCGGTTACATTAATTTTTGTATCCTCAAATAGAGTATGTTTTGCTGAAAGTAAATCAAAATTGAATAGACCGGTTAGTGCAAGTCTAAGTTCAATCGACTCAACACTAACTCCTGATTATTACAGAGATTTTTATACTGATACATGGGTAGCAACAGATGCACTTGGGCGAAAAATGCCTTCATTTAGTGAAGTTGGCTCTATAAAAAATGACAAAAAGCGTGTTGTCGGAATTTTTTATATCACTTGGCATACTCAAAATTGCTTTAATAAATTTACGAATCCGTATTCAGCAGATGTTTCTAAAATTTTAACAGCAGATACTACGGCTCGATTAAATGCGAAACATCCTTTATGGACTGATAAGATTTACCATTGGGGAGAACCTGAAATGGGATATTTCCTGAGTCAGGATGAATATGTAATAAGGAAAGATATGTCAATGCTTGCAGATGCGGGTGTTGATGTATTGGTAATGGATGTTACCAATGGACCCAGATATTGGGACGAATGGGAGGTTATTTTCAATACAATGCAAAAAATGAAGGCAGAAGGGAATAAAGTACCTCAATTCTGCTTCTGGGCTTATGGAGGACAGGTTATCACTGTAGTTCAGGATTTATACGATCGAATTTACAAGGAAAATCGCTTTAAAGATTTGTGGTTTTACTGGGATGACAAACCGCTTTTGCTGTACAATGGCGCTCCAATGTACAATCCATTCGGAAAAGAAATAAAACACCTGAATCTCCACTACGACTCTACCGCAATAACTGATGTGAATAATCCTCATTACATGGATATAGATTATACGGAGAAGTATTATAAAGATTATACCAAGGAAGTGAAGAACTTTTTCACGAAACGCACAATGTGGTGGGGTTATTATGAATGGGCAGGTGGGAGATTTGTAGGAACAGAGGATAATTGGAGTTTTGGATACAACCTCAATGATGATAGAGTGAAAGCGTTAAAATCAGAAGAACTACTTTCAATACATAACGGAAAACGGGAACAAGCAGCTGTTACTCCAGCACAACATCCTGCAAATACGACTGATAAAAACATGGGAGTAGGAAAATCATGGTCGCGAAAGTATGGACAGCCGCCACTTAATGAATATGATTCACCAGATTCAGCTTATGTCGCCTGGTTTGGAAAATATGTTAAGAACCCAGAGGGGTATGGAATTTATTTTCAGGAACGTTGGGATGAGGCTATTGAAGCCGATCCTGAATTTCTTTATATGAATGACTGGAATGAATGGACAGCAGGGAAATATCAACCCAAAGAAGATACTACACCATGGTTAGGACGAAGCAACCCATTCTATTTTGTTGATCAGTACAATGCAGAGTTTAATAGATGTATTCAACCAATGAAGGGTGGATATACTGACAACTATTACATGCAAATGGCTCAGAACATTCGTAAATATAAAGGCATAAGACCAACTCCCGAACAAAAAGGGTTTAATACAATAAAAATTGACGGGCAATTTAACGATTGGGAGAAAATTGTTAATGAGTTCAGGGATACTAAAGGAGATACATTTCATCGTAATCACAATGGATATGGCGGATTAAAATATATTGATGAGTCGGGTAGAAACGATATTGTAACGAGCAAAGTGGCTGTCGACAAACAAAACATAAGTTTCTATGTGGAAACAGTAAAGAAACTTACCCATTATACCGACAATAATTGGATGTTACTATTTATTGATTCCGACAACAATCATGAAACAGGATGGTATGGATACGATTATATGATTAATAAAAGCATTAAGAATAGCAGCACAACAACATTAATGCGCTATACTGGAGCTCAAGAGAAAAACGAATGGATTGAAATAGCGTGTTTAAAATTTAAACTCATCGATAACAAAATGGAAATAACTGTAGCTCGAGAGCTACTTACTCTCACTGGAAGTTCATTTACATTCGACTTTAAATGGAGCGATAATAGCGGTGACATAAAAGACCCGATATCGTTGATAATCAATGGTGATACTGCTCCCAACAGAAGGTTTAATTATCGTTTTATTTGGGAACAAAAATAAATTTTAAACAAATGAAAATATGAACTGTAACAAATTCATTAACAAAATTAACTTAAAATGTTTAATCATAAAAAATCACGCCTATGAAAAAACTGCTTAGCGGATAGAAACATATATGAATTAAGTCTATACAGTAAAAGATTTACAGATACTTTGCAAGAGTTCACACATAAAAAACAATTATGAAGTATAAATACAAATTTGAAATATCTTAAATTACTAATCGATGTCAATAATACAGATATAATTAATCGTATTACTGACTTTAGAAAAACAAAAAAAGTATGAAAAAAATTATGACATTCAACAAAATCAAAACATTTTGTTTCTTATTGGGCATTCTATTTTCTTTACAAATAAGTGCCACTTCGCCATTTGACAATGATAAACCGTCTACGGCATTTGTTCCTGCTTATTCACAAACATTCAACACCAGTTGGGATGGTTTTTCTTTTAACAAACAGTGGGATATGTTTACAACTTTTGTAGCTGCTGATATTCAGCTAGGATATTTAAAGTTTACAGCTGCAAAGCGCAATCTTGTATCAAAACTACCCTTTCAAACGCCAAGTATTATTACTGCAGATATTGATTATGCAAATGGCAGTAATTTTGGGGGAGTGGTAATCAGAGTCGATAATAATGTTGTACCTAACGCATTATCAAATGTATTAGGTACTGTATTTTGCAGAGATGGTATTGCATTTTTTCCAACAGCTGATGGTGCAAATATGACTGTTCATTTCACAGGCGTTTTAAATAATGCCAGCACTACTTATACCGATATTTTGGTGCCAAAACCAGCAGGAGTTACTAGTCTTATGCAAAGAGGAACTATCAGGGTTGAAGATTATGAAACTTCGGTATATGTTTATTATAACAATGCTCCATTTATACGAATCAACTTTGGAGCAAAAACTGGTAGCTATTATTCTTCCGGTGAAGTTTTTGATGCTGACATGGTAAGTAAAGGAACCTTTACAGCTATGGAGGTTATTGATAAAGGTAGAGTTGCTGTTGCTAAAAATGAAGTTGGAACAGAAGCGTTTAGATTGTATAGTGCATCAATTCAAACTACGGCTCCTGTTGCGATAGCTTTTGATAACGATAAACCTGTTGCAACTTTTAAGACTGCGTATTCACAACTATTTAACACTACATGGGATAGCCCCAACTTTTACAGCCAGTGGGACATGATTGATTCAAGTTCACCATTTGATGCGACTCATATAGCGACTGATTTTCTGCAATTTGCTTGGCCAGCCAGACGTATCCTTTGCTCAAAAATGGTTTATTCACAACCCTATATATTTGAAACCGATATTGACTACGTATCTATTACTAATAACGGTGGTGTAGTAATAAGAGCTAAGGCAAATGGTAATATTGATGAGTTACAAGTACCTGCAGATGGAACAGTTGTCTTCAACAGAGAAGGAATTGCTATTTATCCAATGGCCGATGGCTTAAATATGGTAATCCAATTTACAGGTCCGATTGCCGATCCAACAACACCTTTAACAAAGATTCTTGTTCCAAAACCAGCTAATATCAAAACTCTTGTAAAAAGAGGTATATTAAGAGTCGAAGATTATGGAACAACCATATATATTTATTACGATGGTACGCCATTGGCGAAAATTAGCTTAGGCACTAAAGTTGGAAATATTTATACCTCAGGTGAAGTATTTGATGGAAGCTTAGTCTCGTTGGGCACTTTTACAAGTATGGAAGTAGAAGAAGTGGGTAAAGTCAGTATTGCTCATAGGCTTGCAAATGCCAAGGTTTATAGTGCTGAAATTAAAGTAGCCTCTACAAACTTTGACACCGATAAACCAGTTAGAACATTCAATACATCTTACGAAGAAAGATATAATACGACATGGGATGCAACTAAGTTTTATAATCAATGGTATGCTATTAGCGATAACTGTTTCGGAGCTTCGGATATTACAAATGGTTATTTGCAATTCCAATGGGCAGAAAAACGTATAATACTTTCAAAAACAGCCCTTACACCCCCTTATATTTTCCAGACAGATATCGATTATGCTACAAACACTAATCGTGGTGGAGTTGTTATCAGAGCGGTTCCAACAAATACTCTTGAAGAATTACAAGATCCCGGAACAGGTTTAGCTGGATTTAATCGTACAGGGATAGCATTTTATCCTAGTGCCGATGGAACAAATATGATTATACAATTCTCTGGAAACGAAGCTGATCAATTAACTCCTCATGCACGTATAAATGTTCCTAAGCCAACTGGTATAACCAGCTTATTAACAGGTATTGGTAGGCTAAGAATAGAAGATTTTGGAACAAGCATTTATGTATATTACAACAATGTTCCATTTGCACGTATAAATTTAGGTAGCAAATCGGGAAGCATCTATTCATCAGGAACTGTCTATAATGCTGCCATGCAGACACTTGGAACGTTCACAGACATGAGAGTTGTAGAGTATGGAAAAATTTCGGTTGCACAAAGAGATGCTGTTCTTAGATTGCATGGATCAATGATTCAATTAGCAGACCCAATAGCTCCTGCAGCTCCAATCATTACAAGTATTACTCCAGGAGATGGTAAGTTGACTGTTGAATTTACACCTGGTGATGATGGTGGATCTCCAATTACCAATTACGAATACACTACCGACTATGGAGCAACTATACAAGCATGTTCTCCTGCTCAAACAACAAGCCCTATAGTGATTACAGGATTAACAAATGGTACATCTTATGGAGTTTTGATTAGAGCCTTAAATGCGATTGGTGCGGGTACCCCTTCAAATTGGTTGGCAGCCACTCCTTCTCAAACAACATTCGTCAACAATCCAAGCTCTAAACTTGCTATTTATCAAATGGGATCGAATATCTTAATTGATTTAAATGGTTTAAGTGGACAACAATTGATTTCAATTTTTGATATGCAAGGAAAACAATTGATGATACGTCAAGCAGTTGGAGGTGAAAAATTAGCATTAGCAACTACTTTGAAAAGCGGTGTGTATGTTGTAAAGGTACAAGATACCGAAAAATCGTATATACATAAATTAACAGTTAAATAGTAGAATATTTGAATTATCAGTGTTCACTACCAATGTGAACTTTACAGACAAAATGGGGCTATTTAAAACACTCAAAATAGCCCCATTTTACATTTAGCCTAAAAATATTTTAATCTAAATTTACTTTCATTTTTCTAAATTTCAACCAAAAGTTCAATTTTTATTTAGTTATATATTCTCAATTAGTAAATAATTATTGGTATCAAAAATAACAAAATCATGAAAAAAATCACATCGTTCTCACGAATAAACATAGTATTTATTATATATTTTCTTTTTCATACTATGTCATCAAAAGCTGTATCACCTGAATTTGATGGTGACAAACAAACTAAAAGCTATAATACGGAATATGCCCAAATCTTTAACACTACTTGGGATAATACCAAATTTTATAATCAATGGGATATGGTTGATGCAAGTGCAGCATTTGATGCGAGTGATATTACTTCAGGATATTTGAAGTTTGCATGGATACCAAAACGTATAATTCGTTCAAAAGCAACCTATTCTGTGCCGTATGAATTTTCTGCACATATCGATTATTCTGCAGGCAGCAGTCGCGGAGGTATGATAATTAGAGCCCAAACGGGGGGGGCAGTCGAAGATTTACAAGACCCTGCAACTTCAGGCCTGGGATTTAACAGAGAAGGAATCGCATTTTATCCTACCGATGATGGACTTAATATGATTGTTCAATTTACAGGTGTCGTAAACGGATACACCACACCGGTAACAAAAATACAAGTACCTAAACCAACTGAAATATCAACTCTTCGTGCCATAAATGGCGGTACATTAAGGATAGAAGATTATGGAACTTCAATTTATGTATATTATAATGGAACGCCTTATATCAGAATTAATTTAAGCGGTAAAACAGGAAACATCTACACTTCCGGAACAGTTTATGATGCCAACATGCAAGTTATGGGTACTTTCACGGGCATGGAAGTGGAAGAGTTAGGTAAAGTGGCTATTGCACAGAGAGATGCAGCACTCAGGTTGTATAATGTATCAATAAAAACAAATGTAACACCGTGGGTTGAACCCGTTACCACAACTTTCAATGCTGAGTACACCCAAACCTTTAATACTGCATGGGATGGCGTGAAGTTTAATAATCAATGGGAAGCACTTGGACCATTTGACGCAACTGATGCTACATCTGGTTATTT
>JFJP01027177.1_pt1 | contig 17674 bp, 25 predicted proteins | sample 431651 | NCBI WGS metagenome assembly JFJP01 (sample SAMN02602958, study PRJNA72255) | Microbial mat metagenome, whole genome shotgun sequencing project. | biome: fresh water; feature: sink hole; material: water; isolation source: purple microbial (photo- and chemosynthetic) mats found in...
CTTCAAAGAAAAATTAATTTATAAAATAAATACAAAACTTAAAACATTGTACAATTTACTTCGACTTTTTGAATTCCATGCTTTTCACATAATTTATCGATGCAAATGTAAAGAGTATGAAGGATGCAGAAAATATTTTCTTTTTGAGCTCTGACCAGTTGTGGAAAGTCTGCGATATAACAAAACAGAATAATTACATCTTCCTGTTCACTTTGGAAAGGAGATTTATAATTGGCTCGATCATCTTTAAAAATTAAACATTTATTTTCAATTAAAAAAATTAAAACATACCACAAAGCACACGGTCTTTAACAAATTTCGGAAGTAAAATTGAAAATATTTCATAATTCATATGCCCATCTGTATCATATTGGGAAGCAGCCAAATAAATGTTTCTTCGTAATTTTTCAAACTAAATTAAAAAAAATGAGAGAGAAAAAAATGAGAAAAAAAATACTGAATAAAGTTTAAAGCAATTAATGAAGATATTAACAAAAAGGACACTGATCGATTTATAGCATAAAATCTCCCAAGAATACTTGGATTTGCTGTCCTCTTTCAAATTTGTGATTAAACTTTAAATTATAAATAACAATTTTCAGATTAATTTTATTTTGTTTACAAATAAATAGTGGAAGCAAAAAGAATTGTATTCATGATCATGATTAAAAGAAAATTCATGCTGTAATTCCATGAAAAAAACATAGGCAAAAAAGCGACCATATATAAAACATGAGGTTTTATCGTTAAATGATCAGAAACTATTTTGGAGCATAAAATAGCAATTAAAAGAATCAAAGGAGACCAATAATAAACATAAATTCTTTTAGGATTATGAAAAAAAATAGCTATTGTTATTATAACCAAAAGAACCACCAAAGAAATGGCTGGCCTGGTCTCTTCATCATCTGTAAATATATTGTTGAAAAAAAGAGCTAAGGAAAATAAGAAAAAAACAAAAAAATAGAATTTGGAATCTTTATCATTTTTTCTCATTCGCGAATTGCGGTATTTTTTTTCTAAGTTTGTTTCGTTATATTCCAAAGTGAACCAGTCAATACTCAAATTATTAAAATTTATATCATCAGGACTTATCACTTTTTTAATGTTTTTTATGAGATATGAAGTTTATTTAAATTGGCATACTTTCTTTTATCATTCTGTCAATCAAAAATTTGTTTCCATAAAATATTTTGTGAACCAAATTTCCAAGCTCACTATTTTTTTTTATAATTCAAATTCATCATTAATTTTTTTGAAAAAAAATATAAATATGAAAATTGCAAATTTGCAATTATTTTTTTAAATAAAAAAAAAAGAATTAAATATTGCAAATTGAAAAAATCTAAATAAATAAAAATATTTAAAAATCAAAAAATATATTAAAAATTTTACATTCTTTCCAAAATTTTAAATTTTTTGGATCTATTATCGTTTATCAATTTCAGAAATAAACTATTGAAATGGATCAAAATTTTATTCATGACAAAATAAAAAATAGATTTGGCAATCAAAACAAGCACGGTTATCACAATCACAAGCCAGAGAGGAGACAAATCTACCTCTTGACTGAATGTAATCAGACCAAAAATCACAATCATAAAAATCAAATAAATAAAATGTCCAATAATTTTAAGTTTCCCATCATTATTATCCACATAAAAAATCAAAATTTTCTCTTGATTGATTATAAACAATACTAGAAACATGATTGAATTTGTTTCGAAAGCTGCACATGGATTTCCATTTGAATCAATAAAATTAAAGATAAAGCAGAAAGAAAACAAATAAACTAATAAAGCAGTAAATGCAGCATTAAAAATCAATGAAAACAGCAAAAGAAAACTAAATTTATTATTTTTTTGCAAGCTTTGTGATATAATAATGAAGTTATTTTTTGTTTTAGTTTTTACATCATCACAATCAAATAAAATGATTAACAAAATATCAAACCCTTGCAAAACGGAAAAATAAAGCGCATTTTCATAATCAATAAATATTTTACCATAAAATAAGCAATTCGAAAAAAACAAGCAGAAAATAAAAAGGAATGATTGAAAGAATCTCAGTTTTATAGTGAAAATCAGAATTTTAGAGCATTTATTCCCATAGTTACTCATTAAATCTTTAAGAACCCCCAAATTCTTCACTTGAATATCACCAATATTAATCCCATCTTCCAAAGTTTCACAAATCTCAATACTAATATCTGAAGCCTTCATCATTAAAATATCGTTATAACCATCACCAATCGATAAAACACAAGGTGAACCCAAAAACTTCTCTTTGATGATTTTGACTAAATCATATTTCTGTTCCGCTGTCAGATTATAGCCTATAATTCTTGGGCATAATGCTATGATAAAGATGAAATTCAATTTAAGGTATTGGTCTTTTAAAATCACGCTCAAAGAATCTCCGTCTATGAAAACTATTTTCTCAGAAAAGTACTTCTCTGTTTCTTTATTTGCGATTTTCAAAAAAATTTTCTCTCTAGACAAATCTATTGAATTTTCTTTTACTTTTTCATCGATTAAAAAATCATCAACTATTCCATTTTCCTTTTGATACCTATCTAATGTAGATTGCTTCATTTCCGCTAGAATCTCCCTGATAAAATATCTGAGATTCTCCCCATCAGTCTCCTTGAAATGAATAGCAGCGTTTTCTTGCGTTGCGGTGAATAAAGAAACACTAACCCCCACATTGAAGGCATTTGTGAAGCTATCTCCTGTTAATATCCATATTTTTGAGTTCATTTTCTTAAATATTTCTATGGATTTTTCAGCATCTGGCCTCATTTTTTCTTTTAGACCCACAATTGCAACTAAATCTAAATCAAATTCAATTTCAATAGCCAAATTTTCAAGTTCTTGCTTCTGACTGACAACTGATCTTTTCAAAGTGGTATATTTATTGAAATATTTGTCAGCTTCAAATTTCTCAAGGATTCTTTTGGCGAAAACCACAATTCTCAAACCTTTTTCAGAATAGGTCTTGATAACATTATTAAAAGTAATTCTTTGATCAGTTGATAAATTCAATCTTTCTTTCATAGCGTCGAATTTTCCTTTACAATAAAGAATAACTTGACCATTGATTTTATCCTCCAAACAAATAGAAAACCTTTTTCTTGAATTGCTGAATTCATTGATCCCGATCACGTTATATTGAAGGCTCATATCATTGATTTCATCCTTTAAATTATAACAAATCGAAGAGGTGGTCTCCGAATGATGAATATCCAAAGATTCATATTCGCAAGATTCAAATCCAAAACCATTGTATCGACAGAAATTTATCAATAGTTCATCTTCAAAATCATAAACCTCTTTTCTTGTAGATTTTTCGACCATTTTTGCGTGTGGATAGATCATAATCCCTATTTGATGTGTCAGGCTCAAACATTTAAAAACTTCACGAACATATGAGTTTCTTGCATTCACCATTTTTTCAAAATCAATTTTCGAATTGAAAAATACTGCTTTAGGAGATGATTCTTGTGAACAGTTTTCGGAATCAATTTGCCCATTGATTTCATTGCTATATTTCTTTAGAATTTCAACAGCTGTCGATTTCTGTTTTTTAAAAAAATTGCCATTGGGAAAACCATCATATTTTTCTCCAGAAAAATCTAAGTATGTTTGTTGAGGATTGATATTATCGAATTCACCAGAGATAAATGATGGACTGAGAATCATTGGATTATTGTTGTTTATGGAAGGGATCAATAAAGGATTGAGTTTTTTTTCTTCTTCAAGATTATGTTCAATTACGAAATTTTTATTGCAGAAAAAAATCGAATCTAAAGAGAATTTCTTCTCAGTTAAAGTGCCTGTTTTATCAAAAATTGCATAGTCAATATGCTCCAAATTGCCGATGATCTCCGGATTATTTATTTTAATTTGTTGTTTTTTATCCTTATTTATCTTTTTTTGAAGCCAATGTTTATGAATGAAAGAGATCATATCTAGTGTAAAATAGATATTGATGGGGATGATGTAGCTATAACGCAGAACATTCCTGATAAAATCCAGGAAATATGTGGTGAAACTCTCTTTGGAAACTGATATTATGAAATTGATCTAAAAAGACAATTAACAGAAGTTTTTTTCTTTTTTTAAAAAAATATAATTAAATTTAATTACAGCTGCTATTCCAAAACATAAGAAAATACTAAAAAATATGAGTTTTTCGACTATTTTTTCAACAACTGGCTTTTTTTTTGAAATATAATGGGAGTTTATCATTATTTTGCAATCCATTCCTGCATAGACCACAAATCCAAAGATCCTAAAATTTTAAAACATTAAAGCAATTATTTAATAAATGTACCAAAGATTAATTATTTTTGCTCCTCTTGGGATGAAATTAGAGTAGCTTAATAATTCGCTTTGTGGATCATTTTTTAGTTTCAAAAACCCATAAAAACGGTTGAAAATCTTATTAGGTGGCTCAATTTCTATTTTTCCATTCAAATGTCGTCTAAAATCTGAAAAATCAGCTTTTGCAGGGTTGGCGTAAAATACTAATGAATACAAATTAATAGATGTTTTTATTTGATTTTAGATTTACATTTGGTTAATTTTGTTGATTTTTTTAAAGATGGAGTCATTTTACCATCTATATTTCTTGTATCAATATAGCAAACGTCTTCTCTTCGATTAAAATTGCAGGAATCTTCAATTTCGATTTCTTGAACAAGACTTGAATCAAGTAGGAGAATATCTGCAGGACATATTTCCCCCTTTTTGAGAATTAGTATATCCCCTATCTTATTTTTAGAAAAAATTACTTTTTGAATAAAATAAATAAAATTTAATGAAAACATTGATGTTTTTCCATTTAATTTGTTCTGATTCTCCTTTTAATTTTTTTCCTTTCTTTTTTTTAAAAGGTAAATAAAATTAAGTATATTTCTATTTAATTTGTTGACTTCAGTGTTTTGTGTGTTTATTAAATTATCAAAATTTTTTTTGAGGTAATCGAAGTATAGCTCTTTGAAGGAAAATAATACAAAATAGGACAGAAACGAAATCAATAAACCAGAACTTTTTCATTAATTAATAAAAAACGATCAAAAATAACTAACTTTTTCAATTGCAATGTCTCGAAAAAAGTGAAATTTATTACAAAAACAATAATAAAAAACAAATTTCCTGGTTTTCTGATAAATGCTAAAATAATCTTTTTCACGAAATCTTGATTCTTTTCAAAAAAATATAGAAAATAGTTCAAAAATGATCAAAATACTCTATATTTCCTTGTGCTGATCTCATTGGATTTTCCTTCAGATGATGGTGTGATTAAATCCCCATTTGAGAATTCATACTATTTTGTAAATAGAAAAAGTTGTCACAATAACTTTTTGTACAGTTAATTTGTTGTTTTTGAACCAATTTCGATCATCATATTTGATTTCGCAATTGTTATTTTTAAAAAAAGAAAACATGCTTCTTTTCTTGATAATAACCCTTAATTTTCCAATTTAAATTAAAAAATTAATAAAAATTAACAAGAATCTGAATTTATATTTAATTATTTTATAAAAAATATTTATAATTCAGTTTTTTTCTACAGAAATAATATTTCTTTAAAGGCTTTTTATATATTCAACACCTGCCTTGTAAATTGTCAAATAATATCCTGAAACCTCCATTTTCTGTCTCTCACTCGAGAATTTCTCGATGAGACTCAGTATAGAACTCAAGGAATTCACATTGCTTTTCGCTATAATATAGATATGCAAAGCAATAAACGTATCAGTATCAATAAATTCCTTAAATTCGCTCTGAAAACCTTCATAAAATTCATTGATTTCTTTGGCGATTGATTCACTGATATTGTTCAATCTTTTGAACTGAAAAAACGGGGATTTTAAACTACCTATGGTGTTCAGAGAATTGATCAGATTAATATAAGGTGGATTGAGTTTAGTTTCAAAAGATTTCGTCAAAATTTTGGCTGTATTTTCATTTAAAGTGTATTGAACAGGAATTTCAAAATCTTCGATTTGATTCCCTTTAATTTTCTCAAGCTGACCAGCGAAAATAGCTTCTTCACCTTCATCAATGATATTTTTCTGCAGGTTATAAATAAAATCATAAATTTCTTCATTGAAAAACAGATTGGTTATGAACATGAAGAAATTGTCGAATTTGAAATAATTCGTTTGCGATTTATAGGATTTTCGGAGATATTCTGCTAATTCTTCCAATTTATAGAAAAACATCAAACATTCAGTGAAAATAATAATAAAGGTCTTTAACCCGTTTAATATGTTTTCTGCTTCGATTTTATTGAAGATTTTGGCTTGCGAATTGCAATAACTCTTCATAAAAAAATCAGTGAATTCCTTTTTCAATAAAGCCAAGCCGTTATTCGAGGAAGTCAAATGATTTTCTAATTCTTCAGTCATTATCTTATATAAATTCAAGTTGAGAAATTTGTTTTTATTTTGGATTTCTTTATCTATAATAAAAAATTCGTCTCGAGAAGTTTTCATGATTTGTGGTAAAAACTGTTTAATTTTCGTTTTATTAGCATTGCTTAAACAAATGCTTTTTTTTTTCTTCTGGTCAAGCTCCGAGCTAATTTGTTGATCAAAACAATTAATTTTATAAGAAATTTCTTCTTTATTTTGTTTATATTGTTCTAATATGGCATTATGTGAGGATTTTGTTAAAAATTGCTGCTTCCTCAAAGCTGATTTCTTAGCGCTGAAACAACGTTTTTTTTTCTTTAATGCGAATTCAGAACAATTAGGGTGTTGTTCATCCAAGAGAAAACAGTTACTTTTGTAAATAACTGAAGGATTTTCAATCTGCGTGGAACTTAAAAGATCATTTGAGTTTGAATCTTTTGAAATAAGATATCAGTTTTAAACAATGCATTCAAACAATAAAAAACGTTTACTTAGAGTCAAAAACATTATCCATGAAAATTTCGATAAATAAAACTGGTCTTTTTTTTCTGAAATTTTTTTGATATAGCAGTTCATAGGTTTAACCCATGAAAATTTTTCCGGTAATTTTTTGGTTCTTTCAATATAATGGTCTTTCCAGTTCTTCTATTTTTTTTAAAACCAGGCAAACTATAATTCATATAAATTTTTTTAATAATTACGCTGGAAGGAATCAAATTCAGACAACCACAAAAAGAATAATTGTTGAACGCAGGTACATGAGACTGAATATGCTTTAAATCTGAATTTGAATGCATTTTGAGATACTTTTTGTAGTTCTCAAACAAGAAATAGTTCATTTGAAGACTTTCATCAATTTTTTTATTGAATATTGAGCCCATTTTCGTTTCGGAAGTATTTTAAGAATATTAAATAATTGGATTTATTTTTCGCAATTTTTTAAAGTACTGCATTTATTTTTATGCCTTGGCTTTGAAGATTTAATTAAACATGAAATTTGCATATTGTATAACTAAGAATTAAGCCACGCCAAAAGCAAATTTGAAACATTTATTTTTCTTACGAAAAAAAAAAAAAATTTAAAGAAAAATAAAAAAAATTCAAATCATTAAATTTTTTTTTTATTTTGAATTTTAAAGTTTAAATATTTAAAAACATTGAAATTTTTTTCATGGACTTAAAAAATACTAATCAAACTTTTAACATAAATGATCTCTGCTCCTCCTCAGAGAAGTTCCTCACCGATAAATCAAGCAAAAATTTTTTTTCAAATATCCAAAACGAATTGGAGTTATCAGAAATGTATCAAAAACAAAGAATTTCTCACAAATTTCAAAAAAGACTATATTACCAAAACGAGATTGAAAATTTAAGAAAAAAATTAAAAGAACCGCTCTGTAAATTAAATGATTTGCCTTTTAATGAAACGATTTCAAATACAAAATTCGAACTTCAAAATTCACAAAGTCTTTCTAAAAATCTGAACCAAATTTTAAAAGATGAATATGCATTGAAATCGAGAATTTCTGAAAATCAGAATTCCAAAAAATCTCAAAACTTACGAAATACTGATGAAATAGAAATAGAATTGCAAAGATTAAAATTTTCTAAACCTCAAGAACAAATTAAAACAAATAATAACAAAGAATTTGAAGAAACGAGTGAAAAATCCAATATGAAGAAAAGTGAAAAAGAAGATTTTCAAATTCAGAAACCGAATCATCCAAACCCATTTAAAAATGTTTTTGAAAACAAGAAAAAATGCGAAGAAAAAAAGAAAAAAAATTTAGATGAAGTAGAGAAAAAAAAACTGTTTAATCAATATTTAAAGCTATTGAAAGCTAAAAAAAATATGATAGAATCAACTGGTAGGTATTTAAATCATCACTAATAAATCAATCGTTTTATTTTTGTTTTTAGTAGAGCAAGAGGGTAATAATGTTGATCTTGAAAAAATATTCAAGGAAATTATGAAACTAAAGTAATTTTTTATTTTTTTAAAAATTTTTAAATGAAAAAAAAAGAAATATGAATGAAGAACTTCTTCAAGAAGTCAAAAAAGACAAAAATCTGAAGGAAAATGAGAGCATTGATGAGCCTTCACAAATAATTGAGAAAAAACAAAAGAATCAAATGAAAAGTGCAGTCTATTTTGTAGATAAACCTGAATCTGATGAAAATAATGTGAAAATTACAAAATATATGAAGGATGACGATGATTTAAGGTACTTTATACGAATTCTAGCATTATTAAATTGAAAAGAAAAATGATTGAAAAAGTCAAAACTGGAGTTAGAAAAAATTTATCCTCAAATCCGAAAGGAAACATTTCAAATTTGGCTCTAACTAAAAAAAACACACATATTAGAAAAAAGTTTATAAAAATAAATTTTTCATTCATTATACACAAAAAAATTAAATCTTTTTAATTAAAAAAGGAGCAAAAACTCTTATTGTGATGAATGCGCATTTTTATTAAACAAAGGAAAATCAACAAGTTTTTGCCAAATTCATGGGAATTGCCATTTCAAAACAACGATTCCTAAAAGATTATTGGCGATGATTTCTTAAAATTATAAAATTAATTAAATAAACATAAAAAATAAAATAAAAGAATTTTTTTTATTGAGACATTAAAAAAAAAAAGCGAAAAATATCCTTTTTTTGATGGAAAGTGAGCATAAAAAAAATAAAAAAATTGAGAAAGAATATCTGACTAATGAAGAAAAAAATTTAATCAGTCAATTGGAAACAAATCTTTTGATTTTGGAGCAAGATTTCAGCTCAATGCTGATAAAAATTCAAAAGGGGATGAATCAAGTATAAATTCATTTGAGATTAAAGGAAAATAAAAATAAAATAAAAGCTTACAAATAATAATTTACAACTTTCAGATTTATACAAGAGATCTGTTGATGAATATTGTGATTCTATTTACATGCTTGAAAATATTTTTTCGAAAATCATTGCAAATCTTGAACAATTGCAGGATAATTTTTTTCAAATTGATGCACTTTCAAAAAAAACGTTAGATGCTTTTTCATTTTATTTCAGCTTTTAAAAAAAATAAATTATTAGTGGTTTGTTTCGAAGCATATGCGAGGAAAAATTAAAATTAATAGAGAAAAACTTTGAGATTTACGCTTTAAAAAATGAAAAAATTGAGAAAGATGAAGGAATCGAAGAAGAAAAAGAAAAAGAATAAATTAAGGCAGCCAGCATTTTTCAAAAAAAATCAAAGTTTAAATGAGTTCAAAGTTCTGTTTGTTTTTCATAATTTAAATCAAATTCATTCTTTTTTATTTTGTTTAAAAATTGCAAATTACTCAAAATTTTGTTGTTTGTTCAAAATAAGTTTTATAAAAAAATAAAGAGGAAAAAAAACAATGGGACTTGACTTTATTTATAAACAATTTTATTATTTTTCAAAATCATCATTAGATTGATTGAAACATTAAAATATTTGCTTTATAACTGCATTTTTAAAAAATTGTTCTTTTATATGTTTTTTTTTCTATAAAAAACAACACACTTTTACAAGTATTTTTTCATTAAATTAAATATTTTTTTTAAGTTTCCTTTTTGAACCGAAGCATATTTTTTGTTTTGTTTTTCTCAAATAAATCAATGCTAATTCAATAAAAGACGACGTCAGCTATGAATTTCGATATATTGGGCAATTTTTTTAATTATTTTCTGTTTTTTGAGCTATTATGAAACTGAAGATTCTTAAAATGATTCAAATATAAGAATTAATTCATTTAAAATAGGCTTTAAACAAAAAAAAACCTCAAAAATCAAAAAATTTCTTCCTAAATTTTTGAAAAAAATGAATTTTAGCTCATACAAATCAAAATTGAGAAGTTCGAATAAAACAAAAAAACTTTCAGAAACCAAAAAGGATTTCCTTTCACCTAAATCCGAGGTCATTTTTAAATTTTTTTTTCATAAAATTCTTTATTAGATCAGCAAAAAAAATAAAAAAACCTACAAAAATGTGCGTAATTCAACTAGATGTTTATACTGCAAGGAGATGATAGATCAAGAAGATTACGCTGAACATATAGAAAATTGCACAAAAAACCAAAAAAAATGTTCTTTATGCGGTGAATATTTCACATCAAGACTAATTGTAATTCCTAATAATTAAAGACCTAAAATTTTTTTAGAACTCACACATGAATGTTTGCAATACTGGCGCCGGCAAATTACCAAGTATTCTTAGGAATTTAAATGCCAAAGGTAATGAAAACATAAATCAAATAAATTTAAATAAATTATAAAAGAGAATCAAACACCATTGCTTCGAAATAAAAACCAGAATAATATGCAAGCAGAATCACATCAAAATGTTGATAATAGTCACATGTTTAGCCCGAATTTGAATTTCGAAAGAAGCAATAACAATAATAACAATAATAATAGCAATACTAATAATCAAAATCACACTTACAATCAAACTCATAACAATAACATTCATCATCTGAATAACAACAGAAACAATAATCCCAATAATATGTTTCCGAATATCAACAATCCCAACACAAATAATCGAAGAAATAACAATGCTTCAAATAATCTTCATAGAGAGTAATTTTGATTTTTTTTTTTTAATTAAAAATTTTAATTTTAGAAACCCTTTTTCAGTATTTGATGAATTGAATTTTAATCATCACAACCCAGAACCTTTCTTTAGTAGGTTTGGACAAGATAATAATGGGAACAATTTCTATTTCAATGATTTTTCAAATTCAGAAAATAACATGAGATCGAACACTTTCCAACAACAACAACAACAACCACATCAACAAGAAAGAGGAATAAGAGTTCCCAATTTGCCCAATATTTTTTATCAACAAGTTTAAATTAATTAAAACATTTAAGAAAATTAAAATTTTCTTTTATTAGCGAGGAAATACTCACGCGAATAATTCTTCATTTATCAACACCACAAATTCCACAACTGAGACCAGTTTTCCCAATTTGAATTCGCACAATCCCATTTCAGACATTAACAGTAAATGAAAAAGCAAACATATTTAAGTTTTTCATTTAAGGATTTATTTTTGGTCCAACAGGTCTTTTTTCAAGAATTGATGAAATGTTTAGAGCTATTCCTTCATGTAAATTGATTTTAATTTTTAAAAAATTTCTCAAATATTAATTATTTAGATGAAAGAGAAGAAGTTTACTAAATAAATAAAAATATTTCTCTATATTTTATTTTTTTACTTTAGATTTCGTTTTTCATCGATAATCCCATATTTGTCACGTAATAAAATTATATGCAATAATGTATCTAATTAAATAAAAGGTTCAGAAATTCAAGAGAAAATAGAACAAGAGGACTGAATGATGATGAAATAAATAATATACCAACCTCCGTTTACAACTCCAATCCAAACAAACCAACAAATCCTCAAGAAAAAAAAGACCAAACTTAGTAAATTTTTTTTTTTATGTAAAAAAATTTATAATTTTTTTAATTTTTTAGCAAATCTTGTGTTGTTTGCTTGGATGATTTTAAAATGGGAGATCAATTAAAGTTCATTAAAATTTATATCCACTCTCGAATTTAAAATAAATTAGAGCTTTGGTTTGTGGACATAAATTCCATAAAAATTGTATTGATCATTGGCTTCCAATTAAAGGATCCTGTCCAATATGTCGAGTAAATTTATCAGAAACTCATACCTAAAAATTTAATCAGCTATAAAAACTTAATTTAAATTTATATTTTTTTTGGGGTATATTGTTTGGGGTTTATATAAAAAAATCTGAAAATCAATAAAACAAATTAAAAATAAATTATGAAATTAGTTTTCATTCTCTGAGTCGTTTTTTTCATCCTCTGAGGAATTTGGAGGCAAACCTAAATTTTTTTTATTCTTTTGCCTTTGTTCATTTATCTGATGTTCCATTTCTAAATAATCCTCAGCAGCTTTTTCTAATTCTTTACCATTTTTACACTCAGAATATAAATTGAACACTTCTCTTTTGTTATAAATTTATTTGAAAATCGTTTTAGAAAAAAAACTACTGATTCAGCACAAAAAAATTTGAACCCCATTTGAAAACTGACATAACATCTTCAGCTTCCGCTATAAACCCTGCAATATATAAAGCGGTAGCAATGGCTTCAGCACATGTCAGTTTATAAGGAATCCCATAATTAACTGGGTTCGAAGCAACAACAAAAGGCACTAATTTCAAAAAAAATTTTGTTTTTTTTGTTAAAAACATTATTTTGAGAAACATTTTCTTTCATGCTCAAAGGGAGATTTAAAATATATTTCATCAATTTTGGCCCATGAACAATCTATCACGCAAACTCCACTTTTTAATATAATTGCTTCATCTTCAGGCGAGACTAGTTTATTCGCTGTTGCACTATTTTAAATAATTTAATATCAAATTTTGTTTCATTTTATTTTGTTTAAAAACGTTAAAACGATTCCTTTGAATTTGTTTTTATGACTGATAGATTTCAACTTTTTAAGTCTTTCTAATTTTCTGCCTGTGCATTTTTTCGAATCACATTGTTTAAAATCCTAATATTTTTTAAGCAATTGCTTGATTATTTGAAAATACTATCATAAACAATTTAATAGCAGCCAATTTCTTCTGGTTTGAGTTTTCATCTTCCGAATTATTTTCTTCCCCCTTTTCTTCTTTTTCATCCTTATAAGAGTATGTTAATTTGCTTTTGATCTCCTTTTCAAGTTTTAACATCATTGAGGATTCATCATCTTCTTCATGTTTTTTTCGATCTGAAATATTTTTTTCTTTTTTTTCCATATTTATTTACCTTAAGCTTTTTTAATTTTATTTTTAGATATTTGCCTATTTTTTTCATTTAAGCATCGATTTTTTTTTTTTTAATTCAAATATTAAAAAAAAATCAAAAATCCCTTAATTTAATAATAGATTTTATAGTTTTCAAATGGTGGAAGAAAAAAAAGATTTCGTTGAACAGGAAGAGACCTTTTCTTCAGGTCCCATGTACTTTCTCAGCAAAATCGTCAAATCGAATGCCCAAGTTGTGATCAGTTGTAGAAATAATCGAAAAGTTTGGGCCAGAGTCAAAGCTTTTGATCGTCATATGAACATGGTTCTGGAGAGTGTCACAGAATATTGGTCAGAAGTGCCAAGAGGAAATAAAGGGAAAAAAGCTCATGCTGTTAATAGAGAACGTTTTATTAGCAAAATGTTTTTAAGAGGAGATTCGGTGATAGTTGTTATGAAAAATCCCAAATAAATTTTTTTTAAAAAAACAAAAACTTAATATATTTTTTTTTTTAATTGAAAATAGAACAAGATTTTTTTTTAAAATATTGAGCAAACAGAAATATTTGCTGTTCTTTCTTTTTCAGGATTTTCATTATTTTTTCTTTCTGTGAAGCAAAGGCCACAGTAACTAGATTCTCTCTTATTTGAGTAATGTCCATCTTTGATAAATATTTTATTTTTCATTAAAATTTAATAAAATAAAATAACCAATTCCGTTTTTTTTTTCAGAAAGAACTTTATACATAGATTTAAAATCCTCAGGATTGTGATGGGATTTATTTCCATTTGTTAGACATTTAGAATTTTTCATTGAACGATTTGAATTCCTGCCAAACTCTTCATATAAATCTTTTGTCAATGGAGCGTTTTTTGTTTTTCTATGGTTCATTATTTCATCAATTTCTTCTTTTAAAAAAGGCGAATGACTGCGACTCAGATTTGAATCATCGAAAATTCTTCTTTTAGTATCTCGATTGGGGTCTTTTTTTTCATAAAAAGAGTTCGTCATTAAATTATTCTAAATTCAATTTAATTTAAAACCAAACCAATCGAAAAATAAACCTCTTCGTTTTCTTCAAAAGTATTTATTGGGAGTTCAATATGTTCATAAGGATTTATTGGAGGCCAAAAATCTGTAATATTATCCATTGTACCTCCGTATTTCATTTCTAATTGATCAGGAGAAATGCATGCAAACATTTTGGAGTATTCGGTTTTTTTTAATTTGTTGATTTTTTGCAAGGTTTTTACATCCATAAACTCTGTTATAAGTAATATTTTCATTTTTTTTAAATAAATATCTCATACTTGCAATAACTGACCAGGCTATATTTAAGGATAGTGACGGGTTTGTGATATATATTTTTTCCATGGTTCCAGAATATTGCAAGGAAGCTGTCTTTATGATATTGTTTAGGACCTAGTCAAAAAAGTTAAAAAAATTAAAAAAAAACATAAATACATCATATGGAAACGCCATCATGGACATTTCAGCAGTTTCAATTATTAAAATCCAATTTTCTATTGAACCAGGAACGAATATCACTTCACGACAAATGTTAAAAACAGTGTATAAAGCATTCATAAAGGCAGGTAGTTCAAGCTAAAAAATATTTAATTAAGAGTCTTGCTAATTAAATTTATACACTGGATCCATAAAGCAACTTAACATTGATTATAATAATAGGCCTACATTGTTTATCTCTTCCAGCTAAATAAACAGCCCCTTTTTCCTAAGCCAAATCAATTATAAAAAAAATATAACTAATGGAAATTTACTAAATATTCTAGTGTTTTAGGTTTAATTTTAAAATTATCATGGTTTGAGAGCCATTCGAAATGGCCAGTCAAAATCTATTTTTATTTCTTTAAAAACAATGAAGAAATTTCTATGAAAACTTTAAAAGCTTTCTCAATTTCAAACTCAGCTGAATATAAATATCTCAATAATCGGTCCTCTTGTATTATTCTTGAAAAAATTTAGCTTTTTAACTTTTTTTTCAAACCTTTGTGGAAAAATCACTTTATGTTGTTTGATCAAGCTTTGTAATTGAACAATATGCTCTTGTTCAAAAGGATCGAATTTCACTTTAGAGTATATCTTCCTGACTGATTTTTTCTCACTTCCATTCTTTATATAATTTTCTAAACAATTTTTCAAAATTTGTTTGTGGGAAAAAAAAGAAAAAAAAGAGAAACCTTCATGGTGGATTTTTTCAAGCAAATGTTTTGGGATTTTCAAATAATCTGTATTAAAATTTGGAAGAGGAATCATTTCTGTTTTGCAAAATGAAAAAAAATTGTTTATTATTTGTTAGTTATTATTTAAAAAAAAAATAACATAAACAAATTATTAAAAAAAAATAAAAATAATTTTTGGTATTTCGAAGGAATTTTTTTTAATTTTATACAAAAAATAAAAAAAACAATTAGAAACGAACAAAAAAAATATATGATTAATAAAACTCAATGTCAAAAAGTCTTCTTTTAATATTAAAAAACTTGAATTTAAAACTGAAAATTATTTTCATTTATGGTATGATTCGAATCTAACAGACAGAAAACTTTCAACCACATAAAAAAAATATACATCTTGTCGTCATTATTTAAATTCAGCGTTAAACCTATTTTTTTAAATAATATATTTAATAGTTTTTATTCTTTAAAATCAAAACTTTTTCAGTTTTTTTTTTTTTATGGGAAATTCAAATGGATTTTGCTCATCATATGTAGAATGTGATATAAATATCTGTTCTAAATCAAATTCCTCAGAAATACCTCATTATTCTATTTTAGAAGAAAAGTTGCCTCCCACAAAAGATTCATTTAAAATAAGCTCAGAGGATTTGAAACTTAGTCATAAAAATTTCAGGTGTTTTCTGCTTTCTAAACTGAAAAATCTATGTGCTGGTGATGAAGCTTTGCTTTCATATTACGAATTATATAAACAAATTACAAAGGATAGAAAGACTTTTGAAAGCATTTATTGGCTATTTTCAATCAAATGGATTGAGTATAATCAAATAAATCAGATTTGTTCCAGTAAATTTTTTATTTGTGCAAAAAATTAAAGAAATTTGTTTTTGTTTAGGAGGAAAATTGTTTGAAACAGCGGTGTCACTTACTTCCATACAAAACACTGACAAAAACAATGTTAAGGTGAATTCAAGCTTCTTTTTGAAGTTTATTGTTGATGAAATCATAAATAACAATTATAAAATTACACAAATTATGGAAAGATTTCGATCGAATTTCTTCAAATTGAATCAAAAATACTTGCAAAACGATCAGATGCTCGAAAGCTTAGATGAAAACAGCTTGCAAATCCTCAAAAATAACATGATCAAAGAATTGCAAATTTTTTTGTTAGATCCTTTGAAAGATTTCATCGTTTTTTTCTATAGTTCAGCCTTAGAAAAAATTGTGTTTAACTATTTGAGTCAAAATTTCCAATTTATGAATTTATTCATTATCGATATTATTCATCATTTGGTTTTCAAATCACAAAACCGAATTTATAACATTCTCACCAATATTTTAAGCAAAACAAGCAAAAGAGATTCACTTATTTTCAAAGAACAAATGAGTAAATCTCTCAAATTTTCTTTAATTTCTCTAATGGAGGGTCAAGATTTCATAATACCTAATGAAATCCTTTCAAAAGTTGAAGAAATGAGCTTTTTTGATAACGCCTGTTCAAAGGTTCGATTAATATCAGAAGTTCGCACTCCTTTAATGAAACTTGAAATAATTTCTCAAATTCAAAAAGAAATTTTGAATTCTTTAATGCAAATCAACATTTTTTTTGGTTTGAATTTGGAGCTCAATAAACTAATTAATAATTTGGATGCTGATAAAATGATTAGTATATATTGCTATATCATTTTTAAAAGCAAGCATTTTGAAATTATCAAAGAAATCAGGTTTATTGAGAGGTTCGTTGGAAGCAATCTCATGCAACAAACTCCTTGGGGATATTTGTATGAGATTTTGCGATCTTCAGTTGAATACATTCTTACTTTCAACGCAAAATAATTAAACATAAGGTATTTTTTTTCGTATTGGATGATATTTTTTTTTTAAATCTTCATTAATTTTATTCATATATTGTTGAAATTTCTATAATAAACAAAAAATTAAATTTTTTTGAAAGTTAATTCAAAAAAAAGTCGTAATAAAGGCAAATAAATTAATATTTATTTTTTCTTTTTTTCTTCAAATTATTAATAAAAAATTTTTTAAATTTCAAAAAAAAGAACGAAAATTAAAATAAAATATTTTTTTTTCCTAATCAAGTCAAAAAAAAGATATTTATTCATTTCAAATTTATCAAATTGTAAAAAAAATTTTGAATTTTTAAAAAAAAAAACGTTTTCCAAAAATAAATTTTTTTTTTTGGAAAAAAATCCCATTTATCAATCATCTCAATAAAAGAAAAATAAATAAAATTTAATCTTAAAA
>JFJP01038414.1_pt1 | contig 17672 bp, 17 predicted proteins | sample 431651 | NCBI WGS metagenome assembly JFJP01 (sample SAMN02602958, study PRJNA72255) | Microbial mat metagenome, whole genome shotgun sequencing project. | biome: fresh water; feature: sink hole; material: water; isolation source: purple microbial (photo- and chemosynthetic) mats found in...
GATGAGTAAAAAATAAAAGCTTGACATAGATGAGCCATGTATAAAGTATCGTAGCTAATTTTTGCGAGCCACTGGCATCCAAAAAAGGATTGTTCATCAGTTCATCGGCAATAGGTGCAGTAAACCCACCCAATACTTTTTGCCGAATGATTATAAAAAGTAGTGATGGTATAAGCAAAAAGAATGTTATTGAAGCAATTTGCTTAAAAGGTGTTGATGCAAAAAAATATAATGCCAAAGGAATAATAAATACAAATGCCAATGAATTTTCCTTTGACATAGCAGCCAAAAATAGAAAAGCCATCGCTGCAGGCATCCATATCCAATGTGGTTTTTGCAGGTGTTTTAATACGGCCCAAAAGGTAAGTAACGAAAAAAGCAAACTAAATACCTCATCCCGCCCTTTAATATTAGCGACCACCTCAGTGTGCAAAGGGTGCACCATAAAGAGTAATGCCGCTAAAAGAGCTATTAATTTTTGCTGCTCCTGAAGAATATTGGCCAGCAAATTGGAAATAACCCAAAATAGTAAGTAAATAATAACGGCGTAAAAAATGAGATTCAATAAATGACTGATAGCTGGATTTTCACCAAAGAATTCGTATTCCATCGCAAATGAAACCACCGATAAAGGACGATACCTGCCCCCGGCAACAAGTTTCTTCTCTTTGCCAAAAAAACCGGTAAAGGAATCCGTTGTCAGAATTTTTGAAATACCATTAAACCCTTGTTTGGTGAATTCATTCTTAGTAATAACAATGGCATCATCCAATGCATAGTTATTTTGCAGGGTATTGCCATACAAAATAAAACAACCAAACAGCGCAATAAAAAAAATCTTAAAATTGCTGAGATTATTAATTGCCTTGCCTATGTTTGTCATTACTTATTGAATTACATCAACGATTTCAATGTCAAATATTAAATCGGTATCGGCTGGAATTTGTGGAGGGGCACCCTGAGAACCATAAGCTAAATGCGATGGTATCAGCAATTGAAATTTACTTCCTTTGCGCATTAATTGCAGTCCTTCGTCCCAGCCGTCAATAACAGAACCTATTCCCACTGGAAAACGAATGGGCTCGAGGCGTTTTACCGAAGAGTCGAATAATTTACCATTGATAAAATAACCGGAATAATGAACGGTAACAATATTCTCAGGCATAATTAAATTGCCTTCGCCGGGCTCAAAAATCACATATTTTAAACCACTGGGTGTTTCATGAATCTGTTTCCCATCAATATTCCATTTAACAATTGGTTCTGGTGGAATCAAATCAACCATTTCTAAATCAAGGATGATGGATGAATTTTCAGGCACTAAATTTTTATACCCTTCATTGCCATAAGCTAGTTTTGGTGGTATATATAGCTTTATTTTGGTGCCTTTTTTCATAAGAAACAATCCCAAATCCCAGCCTTCAATTACTTGCTTTGAACCTACTGTAATGCGTACCGGATCCCCTTTTTTTACCGATGAATCGAAAATAGTACCATCGGGTAAAAAACCGGTATAGTGTACAAAGGCATTGTCGCCAAATTGCGCAAGTGGTCCATTGCCAGGCTCAATCAGTACATATTTTAGTTTCTTTTTTCCTTTTTCCATCGTTTTACCTTCAACTGAAAACGGTTCTATGGGTGTGCCTTTATTAACCTGAATTAAAGCAATTTCAAATTTCAATGTGGAGTTAGCCGGAATTCCCGTTCTTACTTCGCTGCCATACGCTAATTGTGGCGGAACTATCAGAATAATTGCTCCACCGGGCTTTATGAGTTGCAGACCTTCTTCCCAACCTTTAATTAATTGCCCTTGTCCCAAATAAAAATCCATAGCGCCCCTATCACTCGAAGAGTCATATACCGAATCGTTTATGTATTTTGCATTGTAATGAACCCAAACCCGATCACCATTTTTTGGAAAATCCCCTTTTCCCTGTCGGGTAATTAAATATTTTAAACCCGAAGGTGTTGTTTTAAATAGGGAATCATCGACCCAATTTTGAGAAAAGGAAGTTTGAGCTAGTAAAATAAGGGCAATAACTCCAAAACGGGCTTTACGCATTTTTTCGTGTTTTTACTATGATTGATTTTATTCAGCACTCAACAATTCAATTTCAAAAACTAAAGTAGAATTGGGAGGTATGGGACCAACTGCTTCTGAACCATAGGCCAAATGAGGTGGGATAATTAATTTGTACTTTCCGCCAACTTTCATTTTTGCCACAGCCTCATCCCAACCAGGAATTACTTCTCCAACACCAAATCGAAAAGTGAAAGGTTTCTTCCGGTCGTATGACGAATCAAATACTTGTCCATCGATAAAATAACCTAAATAATTTACAGTAACATTTTTGCCTGGGTTAGGAGTTATTCCAGAACCTTTATTTAATTCCATAAAATACAAACCACTCAATGTTGGTTCACCGGTGAAATTAATTCGTGCCAGGAATTCAGAAACTTGTTTTTCTTCTTCCCTTTCATCACTCAATTTAGCAATCTGCCGTTCCTTTTGAAATTCATTGATGGGCGTGATGTCAATAAGTTTTACATAAAAACGTAGGTATTCATTGTTGGAGAAACGCTCTGGCAACATCTGCTCCAGAGTTTTTGTATAATAATCATCGGCTTTTATAAGAAAAAGAGCACTGTCGCCTTTGTGCATCAGGGCCAACCCGTTTTCGATACTACCGCCTGAATGTGTTGGCTTTTTAAGTTGGGTCCTGAATTGGTCTGTCTTCTCAATGGAATTGCCTTTGGAATCGGTATATTCAAATTTGAGGGTTATCACATCTCCAATAGCTGGCAGCTGATTATTTTTGTTTTCTATAAAAAACTGATACTGCAATCCGGATTCATGGGTTTTAAAAGTTGCATCCTTGCAGCCACTAAAAGCTATCATTGATAGCAAAGCAAATGAACTGACAATTTTATTAATCATAGGAATTATTTTATTCAAAAGACTTATTCGGGCTGAAGCGGATTGCTATCGGTTGTTTCATCAAAACTGCGGGTTTCAGCTTTCAACAGTTCCACTTCATAAATTACAGAGGTAAAAGGTGGAATTATACCTGTTGATGAGCCTTTTTCGCCCCATGCTAATTCAGAAGGTAAAATAACAACCGCTTTTTCTCCTTCTCGCATAAGTCCTATCGCTTCTTCCAAACCGGGTATAACTTGCATTTCAGTTCCATATACAAATTCAAAAGGTTGATTCCGTTTGGTCGTTGAATCAAAGAATTTGCCATTTAGAAATTTGCCATCGTAATTAACCAACACAATATCACCCATATCAACCGGTTTGCCTGTTCCAGGGCGAATACTGATAAAGTACATGCCACTTTCTGTAGGTACCACATTAATTTTTTTTTCATCAATAAATCGCCCTAAAATCATTTTTTCGTATTCTCCAAAATCTTCAATCCATTTTAAGAATTCAAGCTTATCTTCAGCATATTGCTCTTGGGTTCGAATCTCATCTATTCGCATTTCTATTTTTAATTCAGAGCTAGGTTTTAAAAACCGGGGCAATTTTGCCTGAAGGGTTTGGGTAAAAAACTTATCAGCATCAATAATAAACGAAGCACTATCGCCTGCTGAAAGCATTAAAAAGCATTCGTCAATGGAGCCTTTAAAATCAGGTTGGGTTAATTGAAAAGTTCTATGACCTTTGAAAAAAATAGAATCGTTCATTGTAATATAACTAATAGCTACTGTTACATAGTCCGTAGGATTAGGGTGCTTCACCTCTTCACCAATTTTATGTAATTTATAATAGATGCCTGTATTTGTTTTTGAATAACCAGGAAACTTATGGAGCCATTGGCATGAGCTAACTATAAAAAGGCTCGCAAGTAGAATTATAAAATTTTTCATTGTGTTAGGTTCAATTTAATAATCCGTTAAATTAATCAATTCTGCGTTATATACAATAATTGAACGGGGTGGAATTTTTTTTTCATCGCCTAAAAGGCCGTATGCCAAATGCGGTGGCATAATAAATACTCCTTTTTCACCAACGTGCATTAACAATATAGCCTCCTCTAAACCTGATTCAACGCCTCCTTGTCCTATTTTAAATCTCATTTCACCTAAACTATCCGATGAATAGCAAATGGTGCCATCGAGCAAACCAACCTGATATTTTAAATGGGCTATTTTTCCAGCAGTTGCTTTTTCACTTTTATTGGTATTTTGAATAAAATACCACATTCCAGTTTCTGTTATTGTCATTTGCCAATTATGTCGGGCCACATAGCTTTCAATTCGCTGCTGATCCATATCAACGAGTCCTTTATTGGCTTTTACCATTTGTTCTTTAGCATGGTTTTTTTCATGCAAAGTCAACTTTTTTGGTTTTTGCGAACAGGCCGCCAAAAAAAGCAGCACTAGTATAAACGATAAATAAGGGAGCCTATTTTCACTCATATACTCATTGAATTAACAAGTGTTTGTATAGTGGTAAAATACTTTCAAATTTTTCCATGCTTTCTTGAATTGACATTTTACTCTCGCCTCCAGCAGCATTTTTATGTCCTCCACCATTAAAATGGTTCATGGATACTAAATTGGCGGGAAAATTGCCTTTGGAGCGGAACGAGCATTTTGTATAGTTATCTTTTTCAATAAAGATAGCTGTAAAAACAATGTTCCGAATAGAAAGTGGATAATTCACAAAACCTTCGGTATCACCGGGTTCGTGCTTATAATCTTCCAAATCTTTTTTTGTTAAATAAATATAGGCTGTTTGAAATTCAGGCAAAACTACCATCCGCTGATTTACTGCATAGCCCATTAAGCGCAGCCGATGTTCCGAAAAATTATTATATACTTTGTCAGTCAATTCATCCTTATTTACTCCCTTACTTAATAATTTTCCAACTACTTCATACGTATGGGGTTCCGACGAATTATAACTAAAAGAACCGGTATCAGTCATAATTCCAACAAACAAACAGTCGGCAATTGCTCTTGATATATATTCTTCGCCCCGGGTTTTTTGAATGAATTCAAATACCATTTCAGCTGTTGAACTTGAGGAAACCCGGCTATAAATTAAGTCAGCAATGGGTTCAGGGTTTGGGTGATGGTCTATTAATATTTTTGGTGCTTTATGGTTCATAACATGATTGCCCGCCTCGGAAAGCCTGCTGTGATGGTTAAAATCAACCATAACTAACAAATCAGAACTAGCTATAGTCAGTTTACCTTTTTCTTTGTTCTCTTCATAAACCAATATCTCAGCCATTCCCGGCATCCAAAATAGGTTTGTTGGTAATTGGTTTGGCACTAAAAACGTTACTTCTTTTTGCAGGCTCTTAAAAAAGTGCCACATTGCTAGTCCTGAACCCAACGCATCCCCATCGGGGTTTTTGTGGGTTAAAATTACTACTTTATTAGCGTTGGTAATGGCAGTGTTGGCGTGCTCAATAAATTCGTTCGTTATCTTTTCCAATTTTATTTGTATTAATGCTTGCAAAGATAACGCAACTTGCCATAATAATGACTTACGGTGATGAAAATACTATGAGGCTAAATCAATTTTTCTATAAAAGGAACTTAATAGTTGATTCAACTGATACAAAAACAAGCTGGCAACCAAGATGACTAGAAGCATGGTAAAATAGTCATATAATCCTGGAAATAATTGGTTTAAATAATCAGCAAATGCAAGCTGTATGAACGAAAATGAACCCATAGTAAACATTGATAAAAGAAATGCCACCGCAATAAATAACCAGGAGCGGTTAATGTATTTTAAATACCCTTTCCGCTGAGCTTCTATACTATAAATCTGTTCCATTATAGCATTGCTCATATCTGAGGAAAGCTCGGGTACTTCCTTTTTTTTAAGTAACGAACGGAATTCTAAATCAGTTAATTCCTTGTCATTAGTGTTCATAAAATTGATTTTATTTCATGTTTGAGTTCCAATTGCAAGATAGCTAAAAACTGCTTCCGCGCTCTAAATAATAATACCTTAATATGATCGGCATTTAGTTCAAGTATTTCTTCCATTTGTTTCAGGCTCAAATCTTCAATGTAAAACAACTGCAGGATCAATGCTTCACGTGTTGGTAATTGTTTCATGGCTAAGGTAATGTACTTTTGTTGATCCGCAGTATTCAGTTTAGCAATGCTTTGATTTATATCCGGCTCATAAACCGCCATACTATTGATGCTATAGGATGCTTCAAGTTTCTTTTTTCGATGAATTTTAATGCTTTCATTTACCACAATCCGAAGAAACCAAGTTGAAAATGATGAGTCACCCCTAAAACTGCTTAGTTTTCGATAGGCTTTGATGAAAGATTCCTGAACAACATCTTCGGCCTCCGCCTGGTTATGGACAATACTAAAAGAAACGGAGAATGCTTTATTCTGATACTTTTCAACTAAAAATCGAAAAGAATCAACATCACCCTCCGTAACTCTTTTTATGTATTGATTATCCATAAATAATTATTCGTTCTTTTTTTTAGAAACCAAATAGTTGGCAACTAAAACACTAATACCTCCGAATAGTAAAATAAAAGTAAAATAGGAAACTACTGGTGGAAACAATTCCAATTTACTAAATATCACTCCAAAAACCAAACCCAGGGCAATACCTATTAATATCATTCCAAATTTAAAGAATCCATGGCCTGTTTCCTTTTTTTTGTATATTTCTGATAGGTCAACTCCTCTTTCAATAAGTGCCATCCGCTCTTTGTTTCGGGCTTTAACGTTATAGTAAATGGCAAGCACAATTGCCGTGAAAAGGCCCAAGTTAATGATAATTCCTGTTAACATCCCAAAAATGGGAATCATAGTAACTGCTGAATCTTCCATAATTTAAAGTTTTAGTTAAACAATTTGAATTTACCATTGGATATAGTGGCAGGAAAAAAGGTAACAGAAAGCAGCACTTTAATTTTCTTTTAATGAATAATTTCTTTTTTTTTATAAAGAATCCAGAATAATCTCTATTTTAGTCAAAACAAAAAAATGAATTACCATGGCTGGAACTTACACTTTTACTATTATTAAACCAGGAGCAGTTGCCAATGAGCATATTGGACCTATTATTAATGTTATTAATTCCAACGGATTTCACATTTCGGCATTGAAGCTAATTAGGCTGAGAACTGCACAAGCAAGTAAATTTTATGAAGTACATAAGGATCGGCCTTTTTACAAGGATCTGATTGAGTTTATGACTTCGGGGCCTATTGTAGTAGCCATATTGGAAAAGGAAAATGCAGTGGATGATTATCGCAAACTTATTGGTAACACTGATCCCAGTAAAGCCGACGAAGGAACCATACGTAAGCTATTCGCCCAGTCTGTTCAAAAAAATGCAGTTCACGGTTCCGATAGTGATGAAAATGCCCGGATTGAAAGTGATTTCTTTTTTTCAAAGAGTGAGCGTTTCAGCATTTTTGATGAACGTGATTTTTGATAATGTGATAGATATAGAAATTAAAAAAGCCACATTATGTGGCTTTTTTAATTTTATTCGTTGTATTATTTCATGGAATATGCTTCAATTTTAAGACTAAATTCATCGTTTATAAATTTGTCTTTCAATTCCTTAAATATCGATTTGGAGCCGTAATTTACATTCCATTGAGTCCGGTCAAGCACAAATTCCTCGCTAGTGGCTGAAACATTGCCATCAACCACGGATACTTTTGCTTTAAACGAAATTCCTTTTGTAATACCTTTCATCGTTAAGTTGCCTTTTATGGTATGCGTAAATTCTGGCACATCGCTCAATGATTCTATGGATGCAATAACAAACGTAGCTTCCGGGAAAGAGTCAACATTAAAAAAATCAGCTGATTTTAAATGGCCTACTAATTTTGCATTCATGTCGGCATCGGCTATGTCCAAGTCAACAATGGAGTTCATGTCAATAATAAATTCGCCGCCAACTAGTTTTCCTTCATTAAGTAGAAATTTTCCTCCTTCTTTGATTTTAATAATACCATTGTGTTCTCCTCCAGGTTTACTCCCTTTCCAAAATATTTTTGTTTGATGATTGCAGGCAGTGGCATATTGACCTCCCTCAACTTCCTGAACCTGGTTTTCTGCAGTAGCTTCTGTTTTAGCTCCTTTTGGACTCTGATTGCACGCAGTGGCTATTAATGCCATGAAAGCAAATGCATAATAAAAGTTTTTTTTCATTTTAGTAAAATTAGTTTTATAAATTTTGGTTACTTCTAAAAACAATCCATGTTACTTGCATGAATGATAAGCAATTAAAACTGGATTTAAATTTAAAACAACAACTAACTCATATTGTTTAAACCGAAAGAATAAAAAATTGAAGGTGTAATTTATTTTCTTAAAATAACCAATCGGTAAATCACATAAATATGATATCGATAATAACATCGGTTTTTGCTTCTTCATTCAGCCGATTCATAAGTGGTATTTTTATTAGCGTTAATTCGTGCCGGATAACTGACGAGTTTAAAACCACAAACAATTTCCGATCTTTAATATAAATATCTTTTGTTGCTCTTGATATGGTTCTGCCAACTATATTTTCCCATGAAGTGACTATACTTACCTCTTTGAGTTTTTGGCTCATTTTCAGGGCATTTACATACTCCTGAAGAACTTCTTTCAATGGCTGCGTATTAGACCTCTTCATAGATTCTTTGTAGCTGGGAATTTTCAACATGAAAATGGAAGTACTCGCCTTCAATTTGCTTCAAAACATTGCCAATTCGGGCGGGGTTGGTATCGGTAATAAAAATTTGCCCAAAACTGTTATGGGCAACCAACTTTATAATTTGCTCCACCCTTTGACTGTCGAGCTTATCAAAAACATCGTCGAGCAATAAAATAGGTTTAAAACCACACAACTTATAGATGTATTCAAATTGGGCAAGCTTTAAAGCTACTAAATACGACTTTTGTTGTCCTTGAGAGCCTAATTTTCGAATTGGGTAACCATCCAGTATAAGTTCTAACTCATCTTTATGGACTCCCTCTGTGGTGTAGCGAACTTGCTTGTCTTTTTCACGAGACTCTTTGAGCAAAGCCTTAAGATCTTTTTCCTGCAAAGGGGAGTAATAATTAAGGGCTACTTCCTCGGTGCCGCTTGTAATGTGACTGAAATATTTTTGAAATACCGACCTTATTTCTGATAAAAAAAACTTCCTTTTCTCAAAAATATGTTGTCCTGTTTCTGATAATTCTTCATCGTAAAGTTCAAGAACCTCCTCATCGATATAACCAAATGATCCATACTGTTTTAAAAGAAAATTCCGTTGCATCAATACACGGTTGTATCGCTGTAACTCAAAAAGATATTCCCGGTCAAATTGCGATATAATACCATCTACAAACCTTCTTCGTTCTTCGCTTCCGCCAATAATGAGGTTGCTGTCGTACGGCGAAATGAGCACTAAAGGAATCAACCCAATGTGATCGGCTAACTTTTCGTATTCCTTTTTATTCCGTTTAAACCGCTTACGCTTATTCAATTCATACCCGCAATAAATCAAATCGGTTGAACCGTTTATCTGATAATTTCCTTGAATAACGAACAAATCTTGTGCGTGCTTAACTGTAAGTGAGTCGTTTGAAGTTAGAAAACTTTTACAAAAAGAAAGATAGTATATGGCATCCAAAATATTGGTTTTACCCACTCCATTATTGCCTGTAAAACAATTAATCTTTGAAGAAAACTGTACTTCAAGGTCAGAATAGTTTTTAAAATTTACTAATGAAAGGTTTTCCAGATACATGGATGCAAAGATAGATAAAATAGGACTGATTCAAGATTTTCAATTAACAAAAATCCTTCCGGAGGGCTCCGGAAGGATCATCTGCTCCTAATTAAAATACTAACATTAAATATAACAGAAAACTAATTTTTAATGAGCTTATTCCAAATAAATCAACTAATTATTTAAATAAAACTCACCATTTTAATAAAAAGTAAATTATTCGATAGTATTTATGGGAGCGCTCTTCACTTGTTTATTTTTAATTCATTCAATGAATGAAATCATTTTCGCTTTTGTTATGCTCAAATGTAATAAACGAGTGGTATCTATATCAATGAAATGTGTTTTCGATATGATTCAACAGGTAACTATGGCTTTTTGTATAGAATCGGAAATTTAAGGATAACCTATCCTAACGCTTCAAACATTTCTAGGAGCTTTTGTTTTTTTCGTTGACTTACTGGAATCTGGGTTTTATCGGAAAGCACAATGAACCCACCTTCTTTTTTATCGAAACGGGAAATGCATCGGATATTTATTAAATGCGATTGATGGACTCTGAAAAATCCATAACTACTCAACATTTCATCGTATTCTTTAAGCCCCTTTGATATAACAATGCGTTCACCGGTGTTGAGAAAAAATGAAGTATAGTTATTATCGGCTTCGCACCGGATAATATCCCGTACTCCAATTAAATAGATACTTTCGCTGGTTTTCAAAACAATTTTTTTGTCTTCTATCTTCTGGTTTTGTAAATTGTGTATAAAAGCATCCATTTTTATTTTATTGTTATCCTTTTCATCGATAACTCTTTTTATAGCAACCTTTAATTCCATTGGGTTAACCGGTTTTAAAATGTAGTCAAAAGCACTAAATTTAATAGCTTTTATGGCGTATTCATGATGAGCCGTTACAAATATGACCTTGAACTGGAAGGTTTTTAAAATACTCAGCACGTCGAATCCGGTGCCATCGGGTAAATCGATATCGAGAAAGACTAAGTCAGGATTCACCTCTTTTATTAAATCAACCGCCTGTTGCACGGAGTCAGCTTGACCCACTAATCTAATTTCAGGATAATAATCCAACAGTATGCTTTCCAGCGATTGTCTGGCAAATAATTCGTCATCAACAATAACAGCTCTCATTTGAAAATAAATCTTGTAATTCGGTAATTAAGAATCCAAATATAAGTAATCTTGAAAGAATTACTTCTTTTAACCCGAATAGTTTGATTGTTGCTTGGAAATAGCGTCTTTAAATTATTCGAAATTGGTTGGTTTTCACTTATTTTGGCACAGATTGTTGATATAATTAAGGATTAAAAAAACTATTTTAAAAGAATATTTCAATAAATGATAAAAAGGACTATTTTTGCGATGAATTTTAGAAAAATAAAAACAGAAGTATGTCAAAAAATATCGATAACAAACCGGATGCAAACCTTGAAGGATTTGAAAGTGCGTTAACCAAATCAGAACAATTTATTGAAGATAACCAGAAAACATTAACCGTTGTTGTTTTAGGGGTTTTACTTGTAGTTGCTGCTTATTTAGCATTCTATAAATTTTATGCCGAGCCAAAAGAAGAAGTAGCTCAATCGTATATGTTTGTGGCAGAGCAATATTTTCAAAAAGACTCATTCAACTTAGCATTAAATGGCGATGGCAATTATTTTGGTTTCCTTGATATTATCAATGATTATGGAGTAACCAAATCAGCTAATTTGGCAAAATATTATGCAGGAATTTGCTATTTGCATTTAGGTAATTATGATGAGGCTATTACCTATTTAAAGAAATTTAGTTCAGACGATATTATGGTAAGTGCCATTGCACATGGAGCAATTGGTGATGCTTATGCCGAACAAGATAAATACAGTCAAGCAATTTCGTATTATGAGAAAGCGGCCAATGCAACTCCCAATTCATTTACAACGCCTATTTACCTGAATAAAGCGGCATTGCTTTACGAAGAAGAAGGTAATTATAAAAAAGCAATTACGCTTTATGAAAGAATTAAAATGGATTATGCGCAATCACAAGAAGGCCGATCAGCAGAAAAATTTATAGCTCGTGCAAAATTAGCGCTTGAAAAATAAAACTAATTAATACTAACTTTGAAAGTACCATTAACTGTTGTTTTTGGTATTTTTTTTTAATCATACTGCAATGGCTACCCAACTAAAAAATTTAAGTGATTTTGAAATGAATACCATTAGTGATGCTTCTGCAATGAAATTTGGAATTGTAGTTGCTGAATGGAATAAGGAAATTACGGAATCTTTGCTAAAAGGCGCTTACCAAACACTTCTGAAGTTTGGTGCACTTGAAGATAATATCATTAGAAAATATGTTCCCGGAACCTTTGAACTAGTTCTAGGGGCACAGTTAATTGCTGAAAATACCGATGTAGATGCAATTATAGTTCTAGGATGTGTAATTCAAGGCGAAACTCCTCATTTTGATTATATATGCCAAGGAGCCACACAAGGCATTATTGAATTGAATATTAAATACAACAAACCCTTTATATTTGGAGTATTAACTACAAATACTCTTCAACAAGCTAAAGATAGGTCAGGGGGTAAGCATGGAAACAAAGGGGATGAAGCAGCTTTTTCAGCCATTCAAATGGTAGCGTTTAAGAAAAGTTTTACTAAAAGATAGCACGAAAATTACTTGTTACTAAAACTTTGAAATCAATATAATAAAAAACCCGCTATGTGCGGGTTTTTTATTGCTTTATCGTTTAGGTGCCTGATATCCTCTTTGTTTTGCCATATCTTCAAGGCGTTGTTGCCATTTCGATTTTGGCGCTATCTTTTTGTTGGCTTGTGCAGCCTTCAGTTTAGCTAGAATTTCTTCATCATTAACGGCTCTTCGCATCAGCCATGTTTGAATAATTGTAATTAACAACGACAAGAAATAATAATAACTAAGGGCTGATGCATAGCTATTAAACCAGAAAAGCATCATTACTGGCATCATATACATCATCAATTTCATGCCTGGAATATTTTGATTGCTCATGCTCATCTGGTCGTTATACATTAAATATACCACATTCACGATGGTCATTAATAAGCAGAATAGACTGATATGGCTTCCAAATCCCATAGGAATAGTAAAGGGTAGATTTATTACGGCATCATAGGTAGAAAGGTCATCAGCCCACAAGAAACTCTCCTGACGCAACTCAATGGAATTGGGGAAGAAACGAAACATAGCTAGTAAAATGGGCATCTGGAACAACAAGGGTAAACATCCACCCAAAGGACTGACTCCCACTTTTTTATAAAGGGCCATGGTTGCCTGTTGTTTTTTCATGGCATCTTCGGTCTTTGGGAATTTTTCAGCCAGTTTATCAACTTCAGGCTTTAATGCTTTCATTTTAGCTGTTGATAAGTATGACTTGTAGGTAAAAGGAAATAATACAATTTTAATAATAATGGTCACCAATAAAATAATGATGCCATAATTTCCAATATATTTTCCCAACCAATTGAATAGTGGAATTACCACTCCAACGTTAATCCATCGTATTATATTTGAACCTAAAGTAATTACTTCCTCTAGGTCAACATTCATTTTTTTCAACGTTTTATAATGGTTTGGGCCAAAATAAAAACTCATGGGTATTGTTTCTGTAGCTTTTCCTTGATAAGGCAGTGAAATTTCAGAGGAAAACTGTTTTAAATATTCTGGATTTGATAGTTCTTTCTCCGCTTTTACAGTTGCATTATTGAAAGAATTATCAGCAATAAGAGTAGCATTAAAAAACTGCTGCTTGTATGAAATCCATTTAATAGGTGTATTTAGGTTTTCCTGAGCCTGATCCTTAGTTTCGCTAAGTTTATCAACATCAGCTTCGTTAAATTTATAAATTATGGTTGAATTGGTTGACTCCCAACTAGTCCCTTTTTCAAGAGCTGAAATATAACTATTCCATCCCAGTGATATATCTCCGGTGTTGGTGGCAATTAATTTTTCCATCCCCGAAAAGTTGATGTCAAATTTAATTACGTAGCTATCTGGTGAAATGGTATAATTGTACTGAATAAATTTACCATCAGCCATTGGAAGGCTAAAAACCATGTTTATTGGTTGATCAGTAACAACTAAATTACTATCTCCTTTTTCAAGTGTAAAGAATAACTGATTGGTTGTAATACTTCGGTTTTGGGCAAAAAAGTTCAACCCAAATTCTACTGAATCACCACTAAAAAGCACTAAAGGTTTTCCATCGAACTTTTTATATTTCTTAAGTTCCACGGAATATATTCGACCTCCTTGATTGAGAAATTGCAACTTAACTAAATCGTTTTCAACCGTATAAAATTTTCTTTCTCCTTGCGAAAAAGGGGCAAAATCACCCAATAACTGGGTCATTTCAGTTTGCATTTCATCGGTTGTTTTATTTCCTGATTCTGAAATTACAGGACCGCTTTTCATTTCTTCCTTATAAGCAATGTCTTTTTGAGCCCTTTCTCGTTGAGCAATCATTAATGAGTCTTGCACTCTTTGCCGCTCGGCAATTTCTTGTTGTGTTGGTTTGGTTAAGTAGCTCCAAAGAAACAATACACCAACAATTAAGGCCAAACCTAACCATGAATTTTTATCCATACTAACTAATTTGATTATAAAAATATTCTATTCTAACGTAGCTTTAATAAAACTGATAAATAAAGGATGGGGATTTATAACGGTGCTGCGATATTCCGGATGAAATTGCACACCAACAAACCATTTATGCGAAGGTATCTCAACTATTTCCACCAAGTTGGTTTCAGGATTGATTCCTACCGGAACCATTCCTGCATTTTTAAACTCTTCCAGGTATTTATTATTAAATTCATAACGGTGTCTGTGTCGTTCCTGAATCATTTCTTCGCCATAAGCTTCAAATGATTTGCTTTTCTTTGTTAAACGGCACGGATAACTGCCCAACCTCATGGTACCCCCTTTTTCAAGGATGTTTTTTTGTTCTTCCATGATGTCAATTACTGGAAAAGGTGTTTTCTCATCCATTTCAGATGAATTAGCTTTTTCCATGCCAAGTACATTGCGGGCAAATTCAATAACAGCACATTGCATACCTAAACATACACCAAAAAAAGGAATGTTATTTTCACGGGCATACTTAACGGCTAGTATTTTTCCTTCCATACCGCGATGGCCAAATCCGGGAGCAACTAATATTCCTTTCATGGTACCAAGAATCTCCTGAAAATTATTTTTATTAATGTTTTCAGAATGTATCCAATGTAAATTTACTTTACAATTATTTACAGCCCCTGCATGCACAAATGATTCAGCAATTGATTTGTAAGCATCTTGCAATTCAACATATTTTCCCACTAAGGCAATATCAACCGTTTGTTCGGGGTGTTTAAATTTTTTCAAGAAATCTTTCCACGATTTCAAATCGGGTTCTTTATTTATTGGGAGTCCAAACTTCTCTAACACCCGTATATCAAGCTTTTCTTCTTGCATCTTTATGGGGACCTCATAAATAGTGCAAACATCTATGGATTGTATAACGGCATTGATATTTACATTACAAAACAAGGCTACTTTTGCCCTTAATTCATCACTAAGTTCCCTTTCGGTCCTCAAAACCAGAATATCTGGTTGCACTCCGGCTTCGAGCAATGTTTTAACCGAATGCTGCGTTGGTTTTGTTTTTAATTCACCGGATGCCTTTAAATAGGGCACTAAAGTTAAATGTATTACCAAGGCATTGTGACCCAATTCCCATTTAAGCTGCCTTACTGATTCTATATAAGGTAAGGATTCAATATCGCCAACCGTTCCCCCAATTTCAGTAATTACAAAATCGTATTTGTATTTTGTTCCAAGGAGTTTAATCCTTCGTTTTATTTCATCGGTAATGTGAGGAATTATCTGTACAGTTTTTCCTAAAAAATCACCCCTTCGTTCTTTTTCAATAACTGATTTGTAGATGCTGCCAGTAGTAACATTATTGGCTTGAGAGGTAGGAACATTTAAAAAACGTTCGTAATGTCCTAAATCCAAATCAGTTTCAGCACCATCGTCAGTAACAAAACATTCGCCATGTTCATAGGGGTTTAGTGTTCCCGGATCAACATTAAGGTATGGGTCAAGTTTTTGAATGGTAACAGTATAACCTCGCGATTGCAATAGTTTTGCTAAAGAAGCTGAAATAATTCCTTTGCCTAGCGATGAAGTAACTCCGCCGGTAACAAATATATATCTGGTAGTTGACAACTTGTATATTTTTTTAATTTAAACACCGGCACAAAAGTACATTTTTAATTCAATTCTATAAAACCCTTTCTTAATAAAATGCCAACATAATGGCTTCTCTTTATTTGCAACTATTCAGAAACTAACTATCCAGAGCAAAATAAGAATCAGTAATTTATTTGGGTGCTATTTTATTCGTGAATTAACCTAACTAAAATGCAGTATTTTAGAAAGTTAGGCTAATACCAATACTTGGTAAAATGGGCAATTGATACACTTTCTCCATAGCTACCCGATCAACATAAAAAATATTAGAACGGTTGTAAACGTTGGTAATGCTCCCAACAATCTGCAGTTCGCTCCATTCAGTAATGAAAAAAGTCCGTTTAATGTTAAAATCCAATCGATGATAGGAGGGTAATCTTTCAGAATTAATATCTCCCAGCAAATATGCCAAGTCACCATTAGCTTTTGTATAATCACTTTTTATTCCATCCGATAAATTTATGTTTTCATAATAGCCTTTTGTTGGAGTAAAGGGAAAGCCTGAACCAAAATTCCAGCGGGCACTTACTTCCCAATTTAAGTCATTACCAAAGGTGTATGAAGCCATCAAATTTATATTGTGTCGCCTATCGAAGTGGGGAACATAGCTGCGCATTTCAATTTCATTCTCCTGGCTTAAAAATTCCCCGGTACGATTCACATAACCGAGCGAATACACAAACCACAAATAAATCTTTTTGTAGTCATATTTTAATAAAAAATCAACGCCATATGCATCCCCTTTTTCAATTATAAATTCTTCTTTCAATAAATCGGGTGCTAAGGCATTGGCTGCATCGTCGTTTAAAATCTTGTTTCGGTTTAATTCAGTCATTTGGCTGTTATACTTGTAATAACCTTCCATATTAAAATTTAACCGATGATTGATATCGTATTCAAATCCCAATATTAAATGTTTCGATTTTTGTAACGATGAGGTAACTTCTTTGCCATCAAAGGTTTCTTGTAAATCTTTGGGGCCGGTTAAAAATCCATAAAACAGGTTTACTACATCTTTATCGGAATTAGCAGCAATCAGGTTTTGTGAATAAAAACCAGCGGCAGCTTTTAATCGCAATTTATCATTCATTTTATATTTAACACCTAATCGAGGTTCAACGCTTAATTCTGACAGTGAAGCATAATACTGAACTCTCAAACCCGGTTCAATAATTAATTTTCCTAGATTCTTTTTGTACATCGCGTAAGCTCCAAATTCGGATGAATTTTCGGCTTGCGAAACCGTTAGGCCAAAAGAATTTATGTAATTAAAATCGGTACGGTATCCTAACAATTCCATACCATAATCTAACTGATCGTCGCCTTTAAAATAAGTGAAATTCAATCCCATATTAAATCCGCCCATTCCACTCGAACTGGGAGAATCATCAACTGGTTTCATTTCAATAAAATAATTGGAGTAAGCCACATTAGCCGTTACCAAAACCGATGAACCCTGTGGCACAAGAACAATGTTGCTTCCAATGCCAACTGATTTCCATTGTATATCAGAGGCTGACTCATACGATTTCACGTAATCGTTAAAACTAAATCCGAAAAGGTTCACCTTGCTACCACTTTGTCCATTGAGTGATAATTTTCCATAAGCATCGGTAAAACCGAATGGGAGCCCATTTTCATTGGCATAAGAGTAGAGAGTCTTAGATGT
>JFJP01027178.1_pt1 | contig 17671 bp, 22 predicted proteins | sample 431651 | NCBI WGS metagenome assembly JFJP01 (sample SAMN02602958, study PRJNA72255) | Microbial mat metagenome, whole genome shotgun sequencing project. | biome: fresh water; feature: sink hole; material: water; isolation source: purple microbial (photo- and chemosynthetic) mats found in...
TTTTTTATTTGAAAAAAAATATTTATTTTTTTTTATTTGAAAAAAAATAAATTTTCAAGTTTGTGAAAATATATATAGCTTAAAAATTTTAATGATTTTTTTTGATGTTATCTCAAAATTTTAACGAAATTTGAAAAATTCAAATTTTAAATCAAATCCTGCCAAGTGTCATTCTCTCATAAAACCCTTCTAAGGAAAAATTTCCCATAAATTAAACTTAAAGGTCCGAAAAATGTCCTCACTTTTATTATTTCTGCTCTTCCTTTCCCCCCTTTCGCTTCTCGCTGACAAAACCCTGAACACCCAGATGCACAACATATCAAGTCCCTATTATAATTTCAAAGGCTCCTGTTCCTCCATTGATAAAGAACGTCCTGATCTTCTTTGTCTTCCAACAGGTCCAATAACCTTTGATGATCTGTTCAGCTCAAAATTTCAGGAGGCAAAAATCCAAGAAATCAATGAATGGTTCGAAAAGAACCCCTATTTTGGGGTTCAGAAGGTTATCGCAAAGGCCAAAGGCAATTCAGTGGCTATTTATCTCAAAGAAGATATTGAATCAGAAACTGTTCTTTATCGCTTCAATGAATATGATATGATCACTCCTTTTTCCGTGAATGAAATGCTGAAGAACTCGACCAAAAAAGATGAGTTGAAGAAGCTTCCACCAATAAACTTCGAGGGTTTGAGTGATTTAGAGCTCGTTTTTGCACTTTTATTCCATTTATATTGGAATAAAATCTCTGATTATCGACCTTTAATGCGTTTTTTCCCCGAAAAGCTCGAAACCCCTGTCTATTCATTAACTCCGTATGAATTAGACCTCTTAAAGGGTGATGAAACATATGAGAAAGCTCTTTTATTGCGAAAAGGCATTCACGAATCCTTTCAGAATTTCACCCGCATAATAAAGAGTCATTGGACTGATGAAGAGGCAGAAGTTTTCTTCAGGAACTACAATCCAATCAAAGAGGATTTTATGTATGCAATGATGCTGGTTAATAAATATGGTTGGGTGGAGAATGAATATCTAGCTCTACTGAAAAAGCCTCATTTATTTATTCCGTTGGGTTTATTTTTATTTTCAAGCAAAATGGATGAATATGGATTGTCTTATAGAAGGACTCTTGATAAAAAAAGAAATGTTACACGTGTTGATAGATTCCTTTTGGCCGTTAATAATATCTCAAAGGATGAAGAATTGTCAATAAAAATGGGGATTAAAGACACTGATGTACAAGTTGACCCTGATGACCATTATTTGCTTTTGAAGGATTTTATACCGGAGGATAATAATAGAGACTGTATTGAATTGTATATCATGGAAGAATCTTTGGCCAAAAGTTGGGGAATTCCAAGCGTTTCATGCTTCAATCTTTTAAGCAAGAGATTGGTCGTGTTTCATGCAGTGGGGAATCTCATGAATATGAATGATGAACAATATGAGGTTTGCAAGAAGATCATTTATAAAAAAGAGACAGGAGTTAATGGATATGAAGATGAAAAAATAAAGGTTTTTCAAAAATGTGTGCATCCTCCTTGGAAAAAAGTCGATATTTGGGAAATGCCTTTAATGGAACTTGAAAAGAAGACTAAAATGTATGAATCGAAGCTTAAAAAAGCTAACAAATATTTGAAAGCTCGAGAGAAGCATCGCTTGGCGAGCAAGAATGCGGAATTATTGAAGAAATTGTTCGAGAAAAGATTAAATTTATGTAGGGATTTGAGGAAGGAGATTTTCAAGATTATGGAAAGCCCGAAAAAATATTTGGTAAAGGATGAATTATAAAAAACGTTTTTTTAGTGAAATTAAAAGGGATCATTCTTATTAATTTTTTTTTTCTTTAAAAAAAAACTTTCTCAAAAAGAATTATCGATTTTGATTTCTTTAACAATATTTTTTTAATTTTTTCAAAAAAAGAAAGTATATTAATTATTTCTCATGTTTTTTTTAAGCTTTTGGTTTAATAAATATCTATCTTTTTTAATTTTTTTAATAAATAAATTTTTTAAAGAAATTTTTATATATTGATATTTTTTTTACGATATTATTTAGCTTTGTGGTCAGACGATTTTTAAACAAATCAAGGCATTTTTAATTATTTTGATTTTAGTCATTTAAGACTATAAATTTTATTTCCAATCTTCTAACATATAGAAGAAATCAAGAATCCCAAAAATCATCAAAACAAATGTAAAAACAATCAATAAAAATGCAAAGCCTCTTTTGAGTTTTCTTTTCCAGCAAATTGTTTTATAATTCGCATATTTGAAATAGAACATGCATGGAAAAAAGAATGAAATCTAATTAAAACCATAAAGAAATTATTAAATTAAAATAAATTAATTCAAACCAATGGATTTATTGTAGATCCCATGAAAATCAGTACATACCCCATATTTTTTATCAGAATTGCAGCCATTAATGAGCTCAAAGCCACACCTTAATCATTTATTGATTACTGTAATTATAAAGATTTTTCTAAAAAAACCAAAAGTCAATGCAAAATGCTTCATATTGCTATCATTTTTCTTTCCAGGAAACAAAAGCTCTTTCAAACTTTCTTTGGCTGGCTTGATATTCAAAGGAAAAGTGAACAAAACTGAAAAGCAAATCAAAAACAATGAAATTTTCATCAAAAATGAGTTATTATAGTTCGCTAAGAGAATGATCCCACCTTTATTTGATGCGGCCAACTCCTCAGATTTTGTGGAAAATGTCAAGTAACCGAAAATTCCCACCAAACTATAAATGATTGAAGCCATTATCATTACATAGACAAGAACTCTCGACATTTTTTTTCTTGATTGGGTTTTTAAGTCCTTATCAAAACCGAATAATTTTCATTATTTTAATAATTTTTAAAATTTACTCTATAAACTTCCAAAACATTTGAATGGCATGTGTAGGAAAAAATGGCAATTGGCAAGGTTCCAAAAACACCAGAAAAGATAAATTTATTTGATTGATTGAAGTTTTGGGAGAGATCACAAACTTTTTCATCTGATGATTCGTAAACAACTGCCACTGTGAAATAAATCACAAAAAACAAGCCCAATATAAAGGTGAATCTAATCGATGCTAAAGTTCGAAATAAACTCATTGGTATGCCATAAAGGAAAATAACCAAACAAGCCCAAAATTTTCCATCAGGATCAGCTAATTTTTTTTAAATTAATGCCATAAATTATGAGATTTACTCAAAAAGTTTGGTATTGATCCTGAAAGAAATTGAGAAGACGAATGAGCCAATAGTTTATTTATCTAAATAATTTTAAAAGAATGAAAATAATTAAAGAAAATTACAAGAACGATGAAAGCAACGACGAACCCCCAATTGCATAAAAAAAATGTGAGTTTGACAAAAAAAGTCATAGATTTTCCATAAGCAGCTGAAGCCAATTCCATATAACTGTATTTTTTGCTAATTTCAGCACATTGCACCTATTTTATTTTTTTTAAGTTTGAAATTAAATTAATCATAATACGAGAAGCATTGTTGTAAAATATCCAATACAAGCGAAAATAAAAAATTGAAGCAATCCCCAATATAAACCAGATCTCATGATTGCCAACGGCAATGATAATAAACCTTAAAAATAATTTTTCACAAATAAATAAATCATGTAAGTAACTAGCTCCAATTGTTGAATTAATGAGTATAAATACACCGCCTTTCATTGAACCATTTGGTGCTTTGTTTTGGGAAAATTCAAAAGGCCATATAATCTAATTTTTGAAAAAGATTTTAGATGATTCATAAAAAAACATATGGCTACGATTTTGGTGAGGGTTTGTAAATGAGTTTCAGAAGAGTTTTCACTTTCCGTCTGCTCGTTTTCAGAAATAAAGGAAGCTGTGGTGTCGACGATTGAACACTTATCCTCCATGTCATTGATTTCCGAGTTAATTTCTAGATTATTTGAAGACATTTGATATTAAAAAATGATTGATCTAAAAAACTATAAAAAAACAAAATAGTTTACTATTTTAAATTAATAAAAGGAGAGACAAAAATTCTGTAAAATTGAAAAAAATAAATCATGAAAACATATTTAAATCATATTCAAATTTGAGGTTTTGATTTTGAAACTTTTAATAAAATTAAACGTGGCATTAATGCGTTAATAATGTTTCTGATTGATAGATATTCCTTTAAAATAAATTATGTTGCCGCGTTTGCACTGTTTAAAAAAATTAATTTTTTTTAATTGATATCAGCAAAATACGTTATATTTTCACCAAAATTAAATATTTCGCATTATGCAAATCATAATCAAACCTCAAATGCGATGAAAAACTTAATAATTATTTTTTTCTGAGAGTTTTATTTTTTATAATTTCACTTTAATGGAAATATTTAGGAAAGAAAGAAAGGATAAATTTCCTGAGAGTAAAATGCGAAGAGTATAAACACAAACAAAAAAAACCACTAAAAGTTTTTTATTTACTAGGTTTGTTCAACTCATTCTATCAAAGAAACTTATAAAATCATTAAAGGAAGGGATCATGAAGTAAAATATTGTTTTGTGATATTCTTCAAACATTAGATTAATTTGATTTTTAGGGCAGAACCACAATTAATCAATATACTTTTGTGAGAAATTTAGGGAAAGGAAGTTTCGGGAAAGTAAAATTGGCTGTGAAAAATGACACTTGTGAAAATTTTGCAATCAAAATTTTTAAGAAGAGTTTTTTAAAGAAAAAAAAAGAATATATCAAGCAAGAGAAAGGTAATACTTTTGAATTTTAATAGATTTTATTAAATAAAAAAAATAAAAGGCATGCTTATCAAGGATGCATTGCAAGATGTTATGAAGGAAATAGCAATAATGAAAAAGTTTGATCATCAAAACGTCATTAAGTTATACGAAGTAATGGATGATCCGGAAGAGGATACACTTTTTATGAGTATTTTTAGAAAGAAATAAATTCTAATTGATTTTCTTTTAAAGTTTTAGAATTTGCTGAGAAAGGACAAATGATCGAATGGAGCGAAGAGGAAGAAAATTTTTTTTTCACAAAAGAACATTCTCAAGAGTTTTTAAGTGAAGATTTCCTTCGGAAAACATTCAGAGATATCATCAAAGGACTATATTATTGTTCACAAAAAAACAATTATTGAAATTTAAAATTTAAAATATTATAAACCAGTGCATAATAATGGAGTGATACATCGTGATCTTAAGCCTCAAAACATCGTTTTCGATGAGAAAGGAATCGCTAAAATAGGTTTTTATAGATAATTTGACATCAAACTCATTGATTTGTAAAAAAATAGCTGATTTTGGGGTTTCCCATTTAATGGACGATTTGCAAAATGATAAACTAAAATCTTCAGCTGGGACCTATCATTTCATGTCACCAGAACAATGTAATCCAATCACAAAGAAAAAAGGATATTCTGGCAAAATGGCTGATATATGGGGTTTAGGCATCACTCTATATGCTTTTACATTTAAAAATGTGCCGTTTAGAGGAGAAAATGTTTGTGAACTTCTTGATAATATTGAAAATATGCCGTAATTTTTTTTTGGTTTCTTTGAAATTATTTGGTTTTTAAAGATTAAATTTCTCACAAAACAAAGAAATTAGTCCAGAGCTAAAGAGTTTTTTAGAGCAACTTTTGCAAAAAGACCCTGAAAAAAGAATTTCGATGGAGTAAATTTTGAATTTTATGAATTTTTTTTAATTATCGAAATAAAATATTTTAAATTAGTGAGATTTTAGACAATGAATGGATAAATAAAGGATTTCAAAACTTGAAAATCGAAATGTACAAAAAAAATTCACCATAATTCCTTTTTTAAATAATTGTTAAAAATAGAGATACTGATATTGTTGAGATTACCGATTTTGATATAAAAAATGCTTTAATTCCATTGCACACCATAGTTTTTCTTGTAAATTTGATTTTTAATTTAATGTTTTCAATTTTTTTTTAAAAAAAAAAAAGAAAAAATTTGTGAAAAATTGGCGAGAACGAAGCTCTTCCCGTTCTAATTCTCCTCACAGTGAAGGGGGAAGCCCCTTGAATCCACCCCCTTCGTATCCCTATTAAAAAAAAAAATATTCTAAAATTTTTGAAAAAGATTGATTAGAAGAAGTGGTGGGAAAAGTATTTATTCAAAATTACAAATAAAAAAACTCAACAACAAAGAATTCAATGATCAAATAAAAACTAAAAACTCAATAACTTTAGGGGAGGATGATTTCATACAGGGGATGGAGGATTCGCATCAGAAAATGGATGACTCTCTTCAGAAGATGAAAGATTCATATCTGTTTCGGAAGGTGGAAAGCCCAATGCTGATGAGTAAAGATAGTCCTTTGTTTAACACAGTGATGGGAGAAATTCATATGGAGAATTCAGATAATTCTTATTATAACATCAATTTCAGAAAAGTTGAGACTTTTCAAGAATTGAAATAAGAAATTTTTTTTTTTTTCTCGATATAATAAAAATTTTTTTAATTATTTTCCGTTTCTTTGGCTTATTGTAGAAAACTGCTTTAAAAACCTAATTTATTAAAAAGATAATTGTTTTTTTAAAAAAAAATTTTTTACTTGCAAAATTTATAAACGTTCATTTTTTGCAAATTTAGTGATAATCTTTAAAAAAAAAATAATATTTTTAAATATTCTAATTTTTAAAAAATAATTGAATGTACATGATTTCTGAGTTTTTCAATAAAGAAAAGGGAACTTTCATACACCCTAATGTATCAACATTGAAAACGAAGGTCAAAGAGGTTTCAAAATTTTTTTTATGTGTTTGGTTTTTTTCAACTTTTTCAAGGATATTAATATGCCGATCACACATTAAATTTTTAAAACAATCTTCTAATTTTGAATTCATCACTAAATTCCTGAAATATTTTTAAAATGACTTAATTTTTTAAAATAAATTGTTTAAAACCTTTTAAATTCTTCAATGAAATCAATGGAATTATCTTTCCAGCTCAATATATTAACAAGAACTCCAGTTTTTATTTCATGTTGATACTCTAAAATTTTTTCGAAAGAGATTTTATGAAATATTGGTTGTTTTTGATTAGTCTCATCATTCTTGAAAATAAGCCTAAAATTTGAATGAAATTTAATTTTTTTAAAAGATTTAATTTATTCAACACGTGTTCTTTTATCAATTTTTTGCTGTTTTTATTCCAAATAGGAAATAAAACCAAAGGTTTTGAGATAGGGTATTGTGATTTTACCAAGAAATTAACCAATTTTTCTTCTTTGAAATCTTTATTTTTTTAAAATAATTCCATAAAATATCCATTTCTTTAAATTTTATGAACCTTCTGAAGCATAAATTGTAAGAAATTTCTCATTGACCATCATTGACCAATGAATCAAATCAGAGACTTTTTCATAAACTTCCAAATTTTTCTTTTCTTTTTTTTTGTCGCACTAAAACCATTTAAAAGAAAAAAATGATTAATTTTTACTATATTGTTAATAATGAAACATAAATGATTCGGTTTTTTCTCCACGAATTTTAATTGATGTCGGAGATACTCTTTATGGTCGTGATAAATTATTTGAATAAAGCTGAACATCACAGTTTCTTTGAGATTTCTGAAAAAAAGCTAAAAACAATCAGTTTTTTAGAAAATAAAATTGTAATAAAGTACACTCAGAACACAGCAAAAATAGTAAATTTTTTGCAGAAAAAAGAGCAAAACTCTATTTATCATATGCGAGAATGTTGGACCATAGGCCATTTTTTTAAAAAAGATTTCCCTTTATTTATATTAAGAATTTATGTTGTTGTTTTAAAATAATATTTATTTTTAATTGAAAAAATTTCATTTATTTTTAATAATAAATGTACTTCTCTGAAAAAAAAAGAAAAAAAATTTGAAAATTGGATAGAAAAATTACAATTTCTTAATTTTTATATATGTTAATTAAGTTTGATATTTCATTTCCTGAATTTGGGCCAATCTCTCGAAATTTCCTCTGAATTTATCATTTCTTTGCTTATTCTTATTAGTCAGATAACGATCCAATTTTCCTTCCTTATCCAATTTTTCAAACTTTTGCTCCAAGATCTTAGTTTTAATTATTTCTAAACAAACAAAAAAACTTTAAATTCACTTTCCTAAAAACAAATCCAACTTTTTTTGGGGAAAAATGGATTTTTTCCTTTTTCAACATCAGTGACCATATTTTTTTTAAATGTAGTCTTAATTTCTTTTTGCTTGAGAATATTTTCCTGATTAGTTAATTCGTTCTTATTTTGGTTCAAAAAAGATCTCAATTTGTTTTTATCATCTTCATCTAACCCTTTATTTCTCAAAGCCTTCACAATCACTTTATTTTCACCTTTTTTCATTTCTGTTAAAAATGAAAAAGATTTCGAAAATAAATCCTGATTCAATTTTCCTGATAAAGTATCAAATCTAGGGTCCCGGCCTTCTTTCTTAACAAAAAACAAATAAATTTCAATTAAATTGCAATCTCAATTCAATGTAAACTCTTTTGCTCTCAAAAACGATTTTCTTCGAAGAAACAGGAATTTTAGAAGATCTTTCTAATGGTTTACTTTTACTTTTGGCTTTTTTCTCAGTTTGGAGATGTTCTTTCAAGTCTTTTTTTGAATGGGGTTTTGGATCTTCATCTGATTCATTAAGTTCTTCATTTTCTTTTTCAGTGGTGATGAGGTTCTGCTTTAGTTTGATTAGAATATCGTAAGGGGTGTATTGCAATTGTTCTTTGATCTATTGAGTTGATTAAATAAAATAAAAAATGTTTTGTATTATTGCCTTTTTTTCTTCCTCTTCAAAAAGGTGGTTCTTTTCCATTAAAAACAATGAATAAAATCTTTTTAATTTGAATGCGTTTTATTAATTTTTTCAAAAAAAAACAATAAAATAAATATTTTTTTAAATAATTTGATGCTTATTTTTATTTTTTCTCATTTTGACCAATTTGCAAATATATCCCCAAATATAATTTTCTCAAATACCACGATATTTTGAGTCGATTGTCAATGAATTCAACTTCGCTCTGATCGTATTTCGGATGTCGCTGCATATAGCATTCTTTAAAAGGAAACCCCGCTCGAATTTTCGCTAGAATAAACAAGATTATTTCTGCTAATTTCAATTGTTCATCAAGAATGTTTTTATTGTTTTTTCTGTATATTGCCTAAAATTAAAATTTAATCAAATTGAAAGAAAAAAAAAGTTACACTGAAATATTTTTGAACTGAATCTTTTTCATTTGCAATGATATCCAAATCTTCTTCCATTGTTTTTAATAATCTAAAAACTATAAATATTCATATATTAAAAGAATTCATTACTTTGATCTCAAAAAATTCAAAACTCTAATCGAATATTCAAAGATCAATTCTTCTTGTGCTAATGATGAAGGATTCAGAAAATAGCCAGATTCAAGATCATATTCAGGAAAATTCAAATTTTTTGAAATTTTCATGACTTGATATCTTAAAAAAATCACAAGATCTACAACAAAAATTTAAAATCATAGAAAAGCAATTCTTGAAAACCTTCACATATCTTTGTATGTTTTAATCTGATTTCTTTTGAAATTGCATCTAGTGGAGTTAAAACATTATTATGCATAAAAAGTCCTGCGTTGAATTCGTCAATGGTGACGTGTTTTAGCATAACGGTTTGCTCAATATTCTTTAGAAATTCTGTAGCTTTTTGTTGCAAATGAAACTGATATACATATTAATGAAAAAATAAAAAAAATAAGCAACCCTAATTGGAATCGAATCGTAAGCATTTTCTTTCAAAGCGAATCCATACCACATCAAAAGAAATCTATTATTTCTTCGACCATAACAATTAAAAATTTGTTCGTTTTTTTTCATCCTTTTTAATTAAAATTTAAAATTTTTGGAAAGAATTTTTTTTTTTTTATAAAATTCTTAAAAAAAATTTTATTTACGCAGAAGCTGTTGTCACTGTAAAGTAAATATTTTCATCTAAGGGATCATACCAAGACCATTCAGTTTCATCATCCAGCTCTGAACCCTCTTTTAATTCATCGAACTCTCCATGTTTTCCCTCATAAAACTTTTGAGCCTTTATGGTTTTGATGTTTTCCTCATTTTTCTTGTCACCTTTAATTTCTTCTTCATCCTTAGTTCCATCTTCTAAATCCCTTAATTTACAAAGGTCAATTGTCGGACTTTCCTCATTTTCTTCTTCATCTTTGATATTTAATATGAAAACATCATCAAAACCAATTTTTTACCTGTATCATTATCTTCTTCATCTGAAGTTTCAAAAAATTGATAATGATAAATCTGTCTGTTTTTTTCTGTTAACAATTTATTCAGATTGATTTTCTTGATAAATGCTCTCAAATTCTCTGAATTAAACTGCTCATGACAGAACCTTTCCTCATCACTTTTGTCCAAATGCTTCATATTATCTTCTATATACATCTGTTTATAATCAATATAACTCGTCAAATTATTCTTTTCCTCTTCATTTAAACTGCTATTCAAAGGCTTTAAATCTGTCAAATCCAATTTTTTTTTCTTTATATTATATTCAGGATGTTTTTTAGCCTCTTTGACCTCAAACCCTTCATGAATCAAATAATGATCAACTCCATATTTTCCATGATTCAAAAAATCGGCTAAAGGAATCAAAAAAGTCGAAGGCAAAGACCAACCATAACATCTGGTCATTACAAACTCATAAGCCCAAAAATAAATCTTTTTGATATCAAAAGAACTTAGAAACAAATCATGGTTCTTTTCTAATATTATCTTGACTTTCAACCAATTATCTTCTAAGTCTTTTTGGAACTCTAAGACCTGATCTTTAATATTTTCATCTTCTAAAGCGTTTAATTCATTATCTGACCAACTGACTAGTGAATGATTGCACTCTGAAACTTCAAACATATCGAAATAAAACGAAGCAGATCCTTTTAATCTCTCCCATAGGATAAATATTGCCAAAATATTAAAATCTGCGTCATCTGTTTCATCTTCAGAGAAAATCTCGGGATATTTCTTGATTATCCTTGAGAGTATCGATGTTTTTACTAATTGTGTTGATATCATTAATTTGTTCGGAATGAACATTACTGCTTTTTTTGGGGGAAGGTCACATTTTGCTGTTATTCCTATATAACCAAATCGACCAAATGCGACAGGAAAATCAACCTTTTTTAATTTTTATAAAGAATAAAACAAAACAAAACAAAAAAATAGTTTATTTTAGCGAGTTTACATGATCAAAAATAGCCCCATTTTGCTTCAGCCAGGTAATATAACGGAGGTATTTTGGGTTTTCTTTCGCCTGCTTTGTAAGGGATTCATTTATGTAATCCTCTTTGAGGGAATTGTTAGATTTTTTTTCCATAATTCAAGAAAAAATTTAAATTAATTTTTCGTTAAATAAAAAATTTTAAAATAAATTTGTGAACTTTTTTTTTTTCAAATTGAGGGTTTTTTATTAATTTCACTAAAGAATGGCATTATTTTCTTAATTTCCTTTTTTCTCTCTCTCTAATTTGAGATATCAAAACTGTTAAACTTTTTTTTTCTTTATTTAAATGAAAACATTGTTTGTTTTATATTAAAACCACGATTTTCTTAATTTAAAATCAATTTTCAAATTTTCAGTTTCTTGGCCTTTACCAAAAAAACCACCGCTTTTGCCAAACTTTCACATTTTAACCCCTTTCTCCCAATTTTTTCAAGCCATTTCCTCATTTCTTCGAGCATTTTCAAACGAAAAACCCTCCATAAAATTCTTCCTGGTTTCAAAACAAAAGCTTTAGGGTTCCTTTTCTTGATTTCTTGTGATAAGGCCACTGTCCAAATCCTGATTTGTTCTTCTGTGCAATAGAAATCAATGGTTTTTAGATTATACACCAACGAAAAACACAAGAAACTCTCTAAAGGCTTGTTATAAATCTTCAAAAAAGTAGCAGTATTTTTTCCGAAAATCAAACCAGAAACTTCACAAAGATCAATTTCTCGAGATTTCGATGGATTTTCAATGAAACTCTCTTTTGTAGCCACAATCAATTTCCCAGAATTCAGAAGCCTATAAAATTTTCGAATTCTGCCATTCGAACTATTATTACATTTTATCAGATAATCACCAATATAAGCTTCTTTATAAGCTTTCGAAACAAAAGCTGAGATTTGAGACTTTTTAAACTGAACAAGAGCTTTTCTTTGCGAATTTTTGATTAAAACCTTGAAGAAAACCCCATAAATTTCATGTAGAATATATTTCCTGATCTTATTGATCGCCGCTCTTAAAGAATTGACGGATTCCTTTGTATAGCTCATCATTTGTAATTTATTCAAAATAATCGGATTATTTTCATCTTGTAAAAGAGTCAAAGTGCTTAATATTTGTTCGCTTCCCATTGCTAACAAATGAATTTGAGCACTTGTAGTCGCATTTCTTGCCATTTTCAAAGCTTTTAACAGTCTAAGCCTTAACGCTTGCTTCCATAAAGGCTCAAATCCTTCTAAATTCTCTTCCATATAGCTAAAATTCATGGATTTCTCTTCAGAAAAAGTAGTTTCTTCGATTTTTCTGAGATTTAAAGTGATTTCCTTTGCAGTTTCGAGTCTTTGTTCATAATCCTTGAAGAGATTTTCAAGGTTCAGTCCTTTGAAATCATCAGCTTGTTGCAATTTTTGATAAAGTTTCATGAAATTGGCAGTATCCTGTACATTTAAACCAGCTTTCGGCGCTAAAGTTATCAAATGCTTCAGACTTATTAGCACAAAGCCAATCTCATTGCAATTCTTCCAAACATCAAGAGCTTTTAAATAGTAAGATAAAGCCAAAGAAGGTTCATTGTTCAATTCCCGGTTCAGACCCAAAGTTGAATAGAAACATGCAAGAGGAACACCTTGATCTATTTAAAATAAATAATAATTTTATTATTAGTAAAATAAAATACATAATTCTTCAATGTTTTCGCAATCAACATTCTGCATAGCTCCGAAACTCAGAAATTTAAACAAAGAAAAGACCACAAGTTCTAATGCGTTTCTTTTTTCGCCGGCTTTTAAACCTATCAATAAATTCGTCAATTTATTGCCATAATCTTTTGCTTTTTCAAATAGATTTAGCACGACACAAACAACACAAAGACTAGACATGTTTTTTAGCTTTAATTCGGTTAATAATTCACCTTTATTTAAAGTTAAAAGTGATAAGCTTTCCTCCAAAAGCATTAAACATGATTTATACTCCCCATTTTCAAAAGAGATTAACCCGAGATTTGTCTTCAAAAATGCAATTTTCTCTGGATTTTTCATTTTTTCGGCTAATTCTAAAGCTATTTTGTATTTTTCAAAAGCAAGGAGTCTTTCCTGAGATCGATAGAGATTCTGAGCTTCAAAAAGCAGTTTATTAAGAGAAATTTGATCAGAATTTATCAGGTTTGAGTCAGATTCACTGCTGGAGGAAGAAGAAGAGCTTGATGAAGGTTTTTTTTTTTTAGAGTCCATTATAAAGAAGTTTTTTCAAAAAAAAATTTAAAGAGAAATTTTTGAAATGAAAAAGAAAAAAAATAGTTAAAAATACAAACAGAAATTTTTTTTGTTTTAAATTAAAAAAAAACACAAAATTGCGTTCTTTTTTCCCAAACTTCAAGAAAGAAAATGAAAAGCTTGTGTTTTTTTTAACGTCTTCAGAATAAAATTCTTGTTATAAAATTAAAACATAAGAATTTTTGTGATTTGAAATGACTTTGACTTTATCAATAGTGAAAGAGCTCAAAGAACTCGAAGAATTCGGAGAAGCAGCATCCAAAACGATTTCTTTTAAGTCTGATTTTAAATCAAAAGCACCCCTACCCACAAGCAGTACCAATCGAAAATTAAAACGAAATTTATCAGAATTTTTACATGAAATCGACGAAAGAACAGTCAATTTTCATCAAATAGCAAAAAACAGCTCGAAAATGCGAATTTTTCTTGGAGAGCAGTTTATTGAAGAGTCTATAGAGGTAATACAAGAGAAAATCATTGAAGGCATTGCTATTGGAAATAAGATCTATGTTCATAAACCTGAAAAAAAGATGAAAAAAGGCTCTGAGAAAATAGAAGGGGTCATAGAGACTTCAATGGTTTTATTTTGTTTTTATATAAAAAATTTTGATAATTTTATTATGAAGCTGTCCATTAGAACTCCTCTTAGACATGAAATTTGGACCTATTTGATTGATTTATATAAAGAAAAATCGATTGATTTTAAAGTGGAAGTTGCACAATTACCTTTTTATAGCATTTTTTCGCAGATAAAAACCCGTCAAATTTCCATTTCTATCAAAGTCTTAATAAATTAAAAAAATAACTTTTTTTAAAAAAATTATTTAGGTTTTTCTTTTGCAAGAGGAAATCAAAAATATAGAATTTTTTGATAATCTCCTGGATTTTCTTAAAATTAAACGTTCTTTCTTCATCCCTCCTCGAATAGATCTTCCTCTAGTTGAAACTCCACATGAATTAAAATGTGCTCTTTATCCCCATCAACAAATCGCCCTTTCTTGGATGCTTTTCAATGAGAATTTCTTTATAAACAACCCAGAAAAACCCTCATTTTTACATCCAAAACTAACAGAAAACGCTCCTTATTTCTATGAAAACATCTCTTTGCCTTCTAATTCAGAGCCTTTTTATTACAATAGATTTACAGGAAGCTTTTTGCAAGAACCTTCATGCATAAACCCAACAAATGGAGGTGTTTTAGCAGATGAAATGGGCTTGGGAAAAACTATAACAGCAATTTCTCTTATTTTATCTCACAAAAAACACAATAAAACGACTTTAATTGTGCTTCCAATGAGCCTTTTGAACCAATGGGAAGATGAAATTTCATTAAATTGCGAAAAAAATAGCTTGAAATTCTACGAATTCTATCAGAAAAATCGTTCTAACTCTCTGATAATCAGCGAATATGATGTGATTTTTATCACATATGAGACTCTGTTAAGAGAATTTCAAGAAATGCCTTCTATTATTTATGAAACCCATTGGCTTAGAATAATCTTAGACGAAGCCCATGTCATTAATCGACATTCAAGCAAAACATTCAAAGCAGTTTCCGCATTAAAAGCCAGTTTCCGCTGGTGTTTAACAGGAACCCCAATTTCCAATCGACTAGATGATATTTTCTCTTATATAAGCTTCTTGAAAATCCCTATTCTCAATGAATTCTCAGAATGGAATCGATATATTCATATCTATAAAGAAAATAGTCCTGATTTTGTTTCAGGTTTGATCAAGCCTTTTTTCATGCAAAGAAAAAAAGAAATATTAGTTCTACCAAATAAAAAAGAAATACTATGTGAAATTGAGCTGAATCGCTTCGAAAAAGAGCTTTATAATCGGGTTTATGAGGTCAATGGAGACAATGTAAGAGAATTTGAAAAAGGAATGCCCTTAAGAAAATTATTGAACCATCCTTTAATGATTTATGATGAGGATTCATTAGATAATACGATCTGGGAAGGTATAGCTCTTTCAGAACTGAAGAAACCAAGCTCAAAACTAGCGAAATTGCTGGAATTTCTTCAAGAAATAGATGCAAAAGCAGAAAAAGCTCTTATTTTTACTCAGTTTGCAAGCTTTTTTCCTTATATTCAAGAGATTCTTGAAGATTCCAGTATAGAATACTTGGTTTATAAGGGGGATTTGTCCATGGAGGAAAGGAGAAATGTCATTTATGAATTCATGCATAACAAAAATATATGTTGTTTGGTATGTACAATACAGTCTGGGGCTTTGGGCCTTAATTTAACAGTTGCTAATAATGTTTTCATTATGGAGCCGTGGTGGAGTCCTTCTTTAGAGAGTCAGGCGGTTGAAAGGGTTTATAGAATTGGTCAGAAAAAGGAGGTCCAAGTGGTGAAGTTTTTGTGCAGGGGGACCGTTGAAGAAAATATTTTGGAGATTCAACAGAAAAAAAAGGATATGATTGGAGAGGTGTTTAAAAACTGAAATAATAAATGAGATAATTAATTTATTGATTTTGTGTTTTTATATTACAGTTTTTTTATTTTAAGGATTAGCAAGAAGATCTTCAAAAAAACTAATATTTTTAAAAAAAAAAAAGTTTTTTCTAAAATTTTATTTTGTTTTTATTTTTTTGTATAAAAAAAAATCGTCGAAACTTAATTAAATTTAATTTAAAAAAAAAAATTGGATTTTGAAAAGTGTTATAATCGTTTGGCATATAAAAAGAATTTTTTTGATAAAATTTTTCTTTAATTTTAAAAGAAAAAAATTATGTTAGGACTTTATGGATTGTTAATTTATTTATTGATTAAAAAACCTGTTTTAATGAATTACGAATAAATTATAGATATTTTTTTATTTAACATTATGGGTAATTCAGGTTTTAGGAAACTGCTTTTTCCTGGTGATCTCAGCGAAACCAAATATCAAGACATTTTCGAAATTTCTGTCATGGACCTCGACCGCAATGAAATTCCCCTTGATAAATTTAAAGATTCTCCTTGTCTCATAGTGAACATTGCATCACAAAATCAGGACATCCATCAAAATATTCAGGAATTAAAAGAAATAACCATGAAATTTGACGGAAAATTGAAAATATTGGCTTTTCCAAGCAATCAATTTGGCAATGAGCCAAAAGATTTTAACGAAATTAAAAGGATTTATACTGAGCAACTTCAGATAAATTTCCCCATTTTCTCGAAAGTTAGTCTTTTTTTTCAATTCATTTGACTTTCTACTTAATATTGCTTTAAAGATAGAGGTTAATGGAAAATATACAAATGAATTATTCAAATTTCTGAAAAGAAACTCTTGTCTTTATAATTATCCTTTATTATCAACAAGTCCAATAAATTCAGATTTTTGCAAAGTGCCATTATATTTTTTAAAAAATCTGAAAAAAATTCAATAAATTTTAGTTTTTGGTGACAAGCCAAGGAAAAGTGCATAAATATTATGAGAAAAATTTTCCATATCAAACTCTTATCAAAGAAATCGAAGAAATCATCCCAAAAAATTAAATTTTTTTGATAGAAAATAAAAAATTTCTATAAAACCTTTAACAATAAAATGAAAAAAATTATTAATAAAATGAGTTCGAACCATAAAAAAATATTTTATTTCTTAATTTTTAAATTGAGAGGCTTTATTAATCAAAGCCAATAGACCATCATTTTCTTCTTTAATATTCAAATTCTTAAACAATTCATCTAATTCTTCTAAAGTCAAGTTCTCATTTAAAATGATTGGCTCCCTGATTGGCACCAAATGTCCTTCGAATTTCTTGATTTTCTCCATTACACAACCAGGACTCATTGCAATTTCTAGTCTAAATCTTTTTGGATCTTTGTCATCAGCATCTAAATTCTCATATAATTTAAATACAATATGGCTCAGATAATGCAAAGTGATGATTTTTTCGAATTCTTTTCTATTTTTATTTATTTGAGTGCCTCCTGCGTTATAATGCAGAACGTTGAAAAGCGAATACACATGTGAAGCGCTTGTAAAATATAAACGGGTCCTTATATGTCGCCAGTAATCAATCAAATCTTTATTATCTTGCTTGTTCTTCTCATTCATTTTCATCATATAATAAGAGCTTTCCTCTTGATATGGCTTCGCAAGCTCATTTTTCTCACCTAAAACAGTAGTCCACCATAATAAATCTGATT
>JFJP01039002.1_pt1 | contig 17671 bp, 17 predicted proteins | sample 431651 | NCBI WGS metagenome assembly JFJP01 (sample SAMN02602958, study PRJNA72255) | Microbial mat metagenome, whole genome shotgun sequencing project. | biome: fresh water; feature: sink hole; material: water; isolation source: purple microbial (photo- and chemosynthetic) mats found in...
ACTCTTCTCAGTCAAAGTGAGACGTGTTGCCAATTACACCACAGGTCAATATTCTACAAAGGTAATTATAAATACAATAAAACCAAGAACATTATTCATTCATTTTTAGTTTTCTTCCTAATCTCCAACCATTTGGAATATCATCTTCCTTCCGTATTTTTTTATTTTCAATTTCATTTGTTATCCAACAAGTTCCATATTGTGAATTATTTTCACCCTTTTGTTTTATTGAATTTTTTGCCCCTATTTTTCTTTTTTCTTCGTCAGTATGTTTTTTACCAGTCCAATCACGATAACACTTTTTTGTTAATCGTGCATTTTTCATCATATTATTCCAATTTTCTCTATGTTGTTTAGCGTACTCAATATCGTTCTTTAATCTTTCTGCATGAATATTACCACCTTTCTTACCTCCCATTTTATGAAATAACTGTAAATCAACATTAATTGGTATCCCACCACTTCCCCCAACAACTAAATTCATACACATTGGGTCTTTCAATAAATCTTCATTAATTAAATTTTTTTCACGTTTTTTTAGTAATTTTCGAGAATCATAGAATTCAAGTATTTCTACATTATGGTTTTCCTTTCCATATTTATTAATTGAATACCAAAGTCTTTTTCCACTCCCAATATAGCAGTCATTTAAATTATCTGTCGAGTGCATTCCATAATAATAACGACCTGTGATTATGTTGGTGGTTTTATATATGTAGTGATATTTTCTTTCTTTTCGTGCCATCTTAGTAAATATTTCTCATAAATACTAATAGAGTACAAAAAGTTCAAGGCTGTCCCCACAGGATTCGAACCTGTAAACCTTTTGGGTGTCGGCTTCAAAGACCGATGCATTAACCATTCTGCCAGAGGACAATAAATTCCGTATTTTGGCGCATTTCTGCTCCGTATTTCGGCAAGTTGTCTCGGAGGGTTTCGAACCCCCACTCTTTTGATTCAGAGTCAAACGTGTTGCCAATTACACCACGAGACAATATCACGTAATAAAGTGATAAATCAAATTATCACGCTTTTGGGTGTTAGAGGGGAATCGAACCCCCGAAGCCTTGGTTCACAGCCAAGTGAAGATGCCAACATCTACGCCTAACACAGTAGAGTAAGTGGGACTCGAACCCACGACCCCCGCATCCCAAATGCGGTACGCTAACCAACTGCGCTACTACTCTATAACTATATAAAAGAACGATATTTGGGTGAAAGACGGGACTCGAACCCGCAAGATTCCTGATTCACAGTCAGGTGAGTCTACCAATTCCTCTACAAAGTATAGCCATCTGCAGTACACCCAGATATAAAAATAAAAAACCCCAGTCTTTCGAAAGGGGTTTTTAAATCTAAAAAATGTTACATGAATCATTTAGACATATTTTCCCCATTCAATATCCTGTGGATGTTGTTGCGGTTGGGGAACTATGTTTACTAAATTTTTCATCGTTTTACTTTGTTTAACTTGATGCAAATATACTCATTAGATTTATAAATACAAACATTTTACGAAAAAAAATTAAAAATGTTACAAAATATCATAAAAAATAATTGCACTCTTGATTTACAGAGTGCAATTATCATGATTTTAGTCAAGTCTTAAAATTTTACATAACCACTGTCTGGCGATAAAATTTTAAAAACCATTCATGATTTACTCAGACCTAACTTAATACGTAATTAAGCAATGACTTTCAAGTATAAATACTTTAATAATGAAAATTATTTACTATAAAAAACAATAATTTTATATTTTACATGAGTATTTATTTAAAATATTTCTCTATGAATAATAAAGATTTCATTAAAATCATCAACGAAGAAATTAAAAAGTTTGATTTTTTAAGTAATGATGAATTTCTTAAAGAGCAAGAATCCAATGAATTATTATTGGATGCAGACTTACAAAAACAATTTATTTGTGATGTACTTTTAAATAAAAACGATAAAGTAAAAATCATAAAAATTGAAGATTCTCGTATTAGTGGTAATTGGGATGAAAGTCCTGAAAATGCAGACAGCGTTTCATTGGATTATAATCTCAACATGTCATATCAATATGATTCGCTAAAAGAACCGCTTTTATTTAATTTGACCTTCCAAGCAGACAGTATAAATATTAGTGTTGATGGTTGGCAAGACAGTGGTAATTGGGGTGGTACAATGGCTGATGCAATTGAACCATCAGGTGATGCGTGGTATAATAGTTTTGATTGGAGCGATATTAATGTTAATTTATGGACAACCGATGGTCAAGAAATCAGTTTTGTTGCATTCGAAAAAGCACCACCAAGAATTAAGACATTGTTTATAAGACACTATACTCAAAATTTTATTGAAAGCAAAACACTTGAACTTCGAACACCTGAAATTAAAGATAAGGTTCAAAACGTACCATATTGTTAATAAAATGAATGAAGAAAAAAAGATTATATTAAAAAGAATCGATGAGTTAATTAGTAAAAGAAAAACTGAATTACTTAAAGGTTTACCATCAATACATGAAATAAGTGATGGTATTATAATACGTTTTTTTACCGAATGGGATGAATGTATCAATAACATTAAATACAAAAAAATAATAAATGATGAAAAACCCGAAGAAATTATAATGTTTTATTTTCTTCCCAAAGGTGCTGTTATTGAACGTAAAAAAAGAGATTATATTAAATCGATATTGTGTTTAAGCGGTGAACTTGAAATTATTGAAGCCAGCGACTCGTTTTTTCTAACGCAATATAAGAAAACACATCTAACATCTGATGAATTTCATGGAATTGCATTGGAAGATACCTATGTCATTACCACAAACATTTAATCACCATTTTTTGTTTTTACAACGTGATTTCGGACTTCTGACTTTTGCTGGCATATAGCAGCCACATAATTTACATGAATTTCTTTTTGTCAATTCTGGGCATACAACACAAATCTCAATTCTTCTTTTTGCTTCTTGTTCAATAATTGGATTTGGAAATGTAAAGTTCTTCCAACCAGCATAAATTTCTGACAATCTACTCATGCTAACGATAAATTATTCTTCCACCTTTACTTATTAACATATTCTTTGCTGGGTCTTTTTTGGCTTCCATCAATGCATTATGTAATACTTCTGGTGATGTAAATGCTCGGTCATAAACTCTAAGTTTTTGTATTCCACCAATAAAGCCAGAATCAAAATTTTGTTCAATAGTTAAACCCGACTTTCTTTCATCTTTAACCAGAATATCGGCAGCAGTATATGTGAAATCATTAACGAAAATCGTACCACCTGTAATTAATTCTGAACTTGATTCGATAAGTAAACCAAGATGTATAAATTTTTGTCCAGTATTGTCAAGTGTTCTGAACACACTTTTAACAGGTAACCAAGTATTGTCACCAGTTGAATAATAATTCTGAACCGATTCAGGTGTATTTCCATATCCAACAATTAATGCGTTTTCTGGTGTAACTGGAAGTCCTGATACTCCATAATACATAACACCATCAACAACCCATTGATAATCCTGTTTATCTGGAAACGGATGTAATCCTTTACCATATAAGGTTTGAAGATAATCTATGGTTACAGGAAATACGTATTCTATATCACTAACGACATTAATATCAACATCATCGCTATACATTAACACACTAATTTTATTGGTAGATTCTGGGTTAAAAATACCGTCAACAAACACCGACAATTCTGCAACATAATCACGATTTGAAAGCACGGAAATCGGTTGCATAAACTTAATGAAATAAGTATTACCTGTTCCACCAGTATATTCGATACGCATTACAGTTAAAGGATGTTCAACATTAGGTTCACAATTATCAACATATGTAAATGTTGTGCTATCGGCACTTAATGATAACCCCGCAAGATATGTGTCACCAGTTGGTGGTACATAACATTCTGTTGGTATTGGGTCTGGTTCAACAAAAAATCTCGAATTTATATATGCATCGTTTTGACCACTATATAATATGTAGGTCTGATAATCATAATGCCAAGATTCAGCAAGACCAAAACTACCACCACCCCAACTAATTGAAAATGGTACACCTAATTGTTTTTCTTTATCATTAGAAAAACCATGAAAATAAAATTCAGGAAATTCTTTAATAATCCAAATAGCACGACCATTGACATAAATAATTAATTTACCTAATCTTTGTGACGCACATTCCAATTCCAATGGGTCTGTGATTATATTATCTGGTGTAAATACCATACTAATCATTGTCCAACCAGTTGTCGGAAAAATGATTGCTGGTGAAGTGTTTGTTATGATAAGACCATTAGAATTGATATATTTATATGATAATCGTTTGTCTTGAGTTAATTCAAAAGCAATCGCATTGTTTTTAATATTATTTATTGGTGGTGCTTCGCTATATTTGGTTTTATACATGTTTGATTCTGGTGAACTAAATGTTGTTTGTAGAATTTCGTGTCCTTCAAGAGCATCAAGAAAATTATCAAGACTTGTTGTCACTCCACTTATTGTACTTCCAGTAATTGTTTCACCACTGAAATATGGATTATATTTGTCTTCAGCACGTGCACCCATCATATAAAATATACCCTCAGAATTTGGATAAAGGTATAATAAGGTCTCAATTGTTATACCGCTACCGTATCTGGCTGGTAATAATTCATAATTATATTCATTTAATTTAAAAAATCCTTGTAAATATCCACCGTTCAATTCAAAATAATTTCCACTCACGCCTGATGTTATTGCTGATATTGGTAAAAATTCAGTAATTGCAGTAACACCACTTGTTTCTTCGGTTGTTGGATTTTGAACGACATTATACCCGACCCTATACATCGAAAACAAATTATCTTTTGGTGTTAGTGTAATGCCACTCCACATGATGTTTGTTCTACCATTATCAAAAGCAGTTAATCCAAAATCAATTAGATTTATATCATCAGAAACAGCACCCGACCATTTAGTTAAACTAAATGATGTCAAACCCGTGTTTAAATCCCAAGATTTAAGGTCTGTTAGGTCAATATGTATTGCCAGATTACTGGTAATTATGTCGTTTAAGCATTCTAAATTCATTTTATACAGGAATTTATAATAAATACTAAAGTCATTTGAATATAGCAAAGTATTTATTTAAAATGACGAAATTAACTTAATATTATGATTAAAGATACTAAGCAACGATTATTCGAAATGATGGAAAGAGTTGGCGGTATGAAATTAAATGAAGGAAATTCATTACCCCCCGGTTTTCAAACAAATGATTTTATTGATTTGGAAAGTTTCGCAACAACTCCAAATGTTAAAGAAAATATTGAGGGTGTTGGATTGAATCCTGCTGATATTCAAACGATTACTGATAAAAGAAAAAGTGATGCTCCCCGTGATAGAGAAGACCCATATATTCATAAAAAAACAATTGAAATTGTTGATATGGGTGGAAATAAAATTGATGATAAAAAATTGGCAGCACTATTTACCGAAAGACCATTAACACTTTTAGGAACAAATGAAAAGGTGGGTAAAACCAACATATTAAAAATTTCATTACCTGCATATAAAGGTTTATTCTTTGACGAAAAAAATAAAGAATTCAAAGTTGTTGATACCTGTCCAAATGCTGGAAGATGCAAAGATTATTGTTTTCAACAAAAAGGTAGGTCTGTCATGTATGATAATGCAGCAATGAGTAAATCAAAAATTTTAAACTTTCTTTTAAATCATTGGGATGAATTTAGATATAAATTAATTGATGAAATTGAAACTGCCAGAATTAATAATGAGAGAAAGGGTTTAACAACAATTGTTAGATGGCACGATTCTGGTGATTTTATTTCCGATAAATACCTCGAATTAGCGATGGATATTGCAAGAAGAACACCAAATGTTTTGCATTATGCATACAGCAAAATGGTTTCATCAGCAAAAAAAGCAAATGTGCCAGATAATTTCATATTTAGATTTTCAATCGACCCAGATTCTCCCGAAACCCACTTAATTGACAAATTAAAGGATAAACATGCTGACGTAGTTCCAAAACAGGTATTTAAAGACTATATTAATGTAATTAAGAAACCAATTTTAAATAAAAAAGGTGAACAGGTTTTAAAACAAGGTAAACCAGAATATAAAAATATTTACCAATATAAATCACCAGAAGCACTCAATCAATTAAAAGATTTCATGGCGAAATTTTACGATATTGATAGAAACACGGTTATATCATCAGATGAAATGTTAAAAAAACCAGAACAAGGAAAAAATCTTTGGAATGTTATTGTAACACCAAGTGATGCAGATACCGCAGCACATCGACAAGATGTTCTGGGGGTATATTTATTAATACATTAATTAATTGAAATAAATTAGTATTTATATAAAAATCAATAAAATGAAAAGAAATGATAAACAAAGATTATTCGAAGTCATGAGTAGACTCGATAAAACATTCAAACCTAAATTAAATGAAGGTTTCGAAGAAATTGAAGCAACAGATGACGTTGAAGTACCTGCAGAAGAAACTGGTGAGACCCCTGAAATACAGGAAAAAAGTCCTGAAGAGAAACTTCAAGAATTAACTGCAAAGGTTGATGAACTTTATGCATTACTTCATGGAGAATCTGAAGAAGCACCTGCAGAAGAAACTGGTGTTGATATGGAAAATCTTCAGGAATGGAATTTCGATAAGAAAAAAGGTGAAAAGAAGGACGAAAAACCTAAAAACAAAACACAATTCAATTTCGACAAAAAAGAAGATAAAGAATCCGAAAAACATGAAGATTCTGAAACTCCTGAAGAAGAAGAAAAAGAACATAAGGAAAAAAAAGAATTGGATGAGGCTAAACCTAAAGTACCAGTAGCAGCAATTGCCAAAGTTGGTAAATAAAATAGATTTGTTATGAAAAAACCAATCAAAGATAGTAGAACACTATTATTTGAAAATATGGAAAAATTAAATCCTGATTTTCAAATAAAAAAACTTGGTGAAGCACAGTTTAAACCAGAATCTTACTTCAATACATTAAGTGAGGCACTTGAGGCTGCGAAACAAATGGCTGAAAGTAGAGGATTTACTATTGATGAAGATGATTTGTTCAATCAATTTGGTACTGGTGGTGTTGGATATGGTGAAACAAAACGTGGAAACATCACACTATATAAAGATGGTAAAGAACAAAGAAGAAGATTACAAATAATAATCTATAGAATTGAAACTGGTAGGTACGAATTAACAACATACATCAATTAATGTTTTATGAGAAAAGCCGACAATAAACAAAGACTTTTTGAAGTTATGTCAAAAGTTGATAAGACTTTCAAATATGATTTAAATGAGATTTCAACTGGTTTAGCACATAGAGCAGCAGATACTGCATTGCGAAATAAATGGAGTGGTGATAATCCAGAAATTACTCAACGTAAAGGTGGAAATCAAATGAGTAATTTTGCAACATATATCAATCCAGAATTGAAGAAGTATGTTTTGCAGAAATTTAGCGATGTTGAAGGTTTTGAAATGACTGGTAATTTGAACGTAATATATTTAAAATTTCCGATTGCAGAAGTTGAGCATGGAGTTAATACTAAAATAACTGGAGTAAATATTGTTATTTTTCCAGACAGATATGAAGTTAAAAAAATAGTGTCTGATAAAAGATATGATAATAATTCTAATTATCAAAAAGGCGAAGAATCTGGTGGTAGTGAATTATTATCACAAAAACATATTAGTATTTTGCCAACAATAATTAAAAGAATTCAAGCGGATATGAACGGAGAAAAAAGTCAATATAATCCCGTAAAACCTGAACCCATGCCTGAACCAGAACCTGTGGCAGAACCAGTTCAACAAGAACCAGTTCAGAAAACAGGATTTTTAAATAAATTAAAAAATAGGTTTAATTAATATCATGATGGCAGAAAGTAAAGAAAATAATGTTGAAATTAATAAACCCAAAAGGTATTGGTCATCACGTTTCTGGTCAAGAAACAATGTTACTGATATTTTAAAAGAGGTTGTTGAGCCAGATAGTGTTGATGTATCTACAATTCAAATGCATGATACATTAAGTCCACTTATTTGGGAAACCGATGAAGTCATAAAATCGGACGTAAGAAAGACATTATTAATGAATGCCAAGAGATTTATCGAATTTTGTGATGCCGAGAATCTTAAATTTAACGATATTATTCTTACTGGTAGTATGGCAAATTATAATTATAATGAAAATTCTGATTTAGATATTCACGTTATATTGGACTTTAATCAAATTTCGGAAAACAAACAATTTGTTGGTGATTTTTTTAAATTGAAGAAACAATTATGGGCAGATAAACTACCAATTCAAATAAAAGGGCATGATGTCGAAATGTATTTCCAAGATAGTGCAGAACCTCATCATTCTTCAGGCACATATTCTTTAATTAAAAACGATTGGTTAAGAAAACCGACAAAAAAAATCGTAAATATTGATACTGCCGATGTTCAATTGAAATCTGCAGATATTATGAATGCTATTGATGATTTGGAAACCAATAAAGACGAAAAGAATTTCATTAAAAAACATGAAACACTTAAGAATAAGATAAAAAAATATAGACAAACAGGACTTGATACTGGTGGTGAATTTTCTGTTGAGAATCTTGTGTTCAAAGTTTTGCGAAATACTGGATATCTTCAAAAAATGGTTGAAATGAAAAATGAATATCTCACACAAGAATTAAGTATGAATGAATTTATTAATTAACAATGAAAACATTTTTGGTAACAGAAGCACAATTGGTGGAATATGTTGAAAGCAAAAAGGCTGAAAAGGTATTCTATGATATTATTGAAGGTTTGCATAAAAATGTGAAATTCTTAAATGAAAACGTTTCACATAAAAAAGCAAATCAATCAATTATTGATGATTATATGAGAAAAAATTTATTAACACCCAGAGTTTCTGAGATGCTAATTAAAAATAAAATAATGAACGAAAAATATGAAATAATCTAACAAACATATTTTTTTGTTCTTAATTAAGTATTTATAAAAAAATATAACGTAAATAATTTACATTTAAAAAATTTTCAAATGAAAAAACATACATCAGAAGAAGCATTTTACGAAAGAATAAGAAATTTGGCTAACGTGAATAAGACTTCCGTAAAAGAATCACAAAACCGTACATTAGGTACTTTAATTGATTTCAAGAGAGCAGCAGACGGTGTTGCTTATGGCATTATTAAAGAACAACATAACTACTATATTAAAAAAGGTGGTCTTAAAGAAAACTTAACGGTTGCTGATTTCGCATATATTGGTGGTTTAGCAAATATCACCGAGTTTCAATATAATAAATTATCTGAAGCAGAAAAACAAAGAAATATGTTGTTTCGTACAATCAACGAAGCAGTTTCTTCAAAACCAAGTAAAACTGGTAGTAAAAAAAGATTAAATGAAGATGTTGCTGGTCAAGAAATTGATAATGCTGAAAGTAAGTTAGATGATTTAGATGCAGCAACAAGTGCTGCTGAAGTACCTGCTGAACCTGCTATGAGTGATGATGGTAGTGCAGAAATGGCTGCTGGACTCGATGCTATGGGTGGCGAAGAAGTACCTGCTGAACCTGCTATGGGTGGTGAAGAAGGTGATGCAATGCCTACTGACTCAGAAATGGGTGGTGAAGAAGGTGATGCAATGCCTACTGATGATGATGCTATGGGCGGTGAAGAAGGTGGTGATGGTGAAGATGTTGCTGTAGAAGACCCACAAAGTGAAAGCGAGAGAGAAATTGAAAAGAATCTTGGAAAATTAACAAATACATTAAGAAAAACCGAATTAACTGACTCACAAGTTAAATCATACGTAAATACATTCCTTTCAGCATTTAAAGATAAATTTCCTGATGTTGATATCGAAGATAGAAAAACGATGGCTGAAAAAATAACCAAAGTTGTTCCACCTGAAGATATTGAAGATTTAGGACAAAATGTTGAAGATACTGAAGGAGCACCAAAACCTGAAGAAGAAATGGCAGAACAAAAATGTTCTGAATGTGGTGGTTTTGCACAATATGCTGAATCACGTGGTTATGGTAGTGCAGAAGCACTTATGGAATGTGGTGAGGAAGAAGTTGGTAATCTTGTAAGTGGTTATGCAAATGCACATAGTGAAGGTCAAAATGATGGTGACCTTGATACTGTTGCTTTAGTAATAAAAGTAATCAACCCAGAATTGCTAAACACATTGAAAAATGATTATGGGCACGAAGAATATTCAGATAAATTAAGTCCAATTGTTACTGGAATGAACGAAAGTAGTGAAGAAGATAATATTGCGCAACTTAATGAATTATTTGGTGGATTAAATAACTTAAGGAAGGCTGCTGGTGCTGCTATTGGTGGTGCTGCAAAAAGTGCATATAATGCTGTTGGTGGTGCTGCAAAAAGTGCATATAATGCTGTTGGTGATGCTACAACACAAATTAAACAAACATATAATGCTGGTGAAATTAATCCTGAAGTTAAAAAACTCGAAGCAGTTGCTGCTAACTTAGGTAAGCAAATAGATGCTTTAAATAAGAGAATGGTGGGTGCTGGAAAACAACCAGTTAACGTTAAAAGTATTTTGGCAACTATTCAGAATCAAGTTGGTGCTGGTGGACAGGCTAATTTAAGTAAATTCAGAACAAATGAAGTTGAAGTTCCTGTTGATAGTACTGAAGTTCAACCAATGATGGAAGATAAATTAAAAGCAGGTAAAAAACTTAGTTCAACAAATGTTCCAGTAAAACCAATTACTGAAGAAGAGGAAGAAGAAGTCGATATTAATAATCTTGATGTTGATAGTGAAAAAGATAGTGAAATTAAGTTTGCTCCAGCAGCACAAAGTCTTGGTGGTGGTGTTGTAAAACCAAGTGGTGCTGAAACAACAACTGTTGAAGTAACTAAGGGTGGCGTTAATGTTACCATGAGTGAAAGTGAACAAAAATTAAGAAAATATATTCGTAACCGACTTGAAGAAAATGCTGGAATAAGAAAACCTGTATTAACTGAAACAAAAAAATCTGAAACATTAAAAAAACTTGATTCAACAATTGATAAACAATTTAAATTATTTGAATCACAGGCAATGAATGAAATTTTAGGTTTTAGTGTTAAAGAAAAATTTGCAAAATTAGACCCTAACAATGAAAATGAAGTTAATAAACTTTTCAAACAAGCATTCAATGATATTATGATTAACCCAAGAGCACAAGCAATTGCTATTGCTGCGGGCACAACACCTGTTGAAACCAAATATGATATATTAAGACAATATATTGCAAATGGTGGTGGAACATTGAGACTTCTTGATAGAAGTACTGTGAAATATGAACCACAGCAAACTAAAGATGCTGCCACACGAAGTCAATTTGCTGGTGGTGGAACTCAAGGTAAAACCAGTTTTGGTGGAACAATTGGAAAATAAAAATTAAACCCGAAGAAATTCGGGTTTTTTTGTAACATTCAGTTATATTTGTCGTATAATTGTTCTAATAAACATTATTATGACACAAAAAACATTTGACACGTTAAAGTTTAAAAGAACCTATATTGGTGGTTCAAAAAAACGTGAGTTAGAAATATTCAATAGAGTTCAAGGACTTGACGAAACTAATTCTGAAAGTGATTGGTTTGAATATCGTAGAATATATACTGAGTATTCATATAACTTATTAAATGTTTTGGTGAGTTGGAGGTATATCTTGAATATAATTAGTCATCTGTTATTAATTCTCACAATTCTTGTTGCATTAATAAACATATATGTTTCAATCACAATCTTCGTACTTGGAATTGTTTCCAGATTGGTTTATCTTATGGTAAAAAGTAAAGAATTAAATCAAATATTCACACATGATTTTGTACTTAAAATCGTGTCAGAAAAAATTCACGAACATACTGGTTTAATCATCACCAATTATTGATTGTCCATAGTATTTATAGAAAAATCACTATATGGACTACGATGATAATAAATTAAAACTGATTTACATTTTGAAAATTGGTTATAATGCTAAGGATGAAGGACTCTATGAATTTATTTTTTCATTAGACCCAACAAATATTGATGTTGAAGGTTGGTGTTGGGACTTATCACCAGCATGTGATAACGCATTACCACCAACTGAAGAATTTACTAATGCCATTTTTAATTTAAAAACCAGTTCTTTCGAATTATTTTGTTTACATGAAGCCGTTGATAGAGAATATATGCATGGTTATCACACGATTCATGCACTGGCATATGAACTTGAAAAAGAAAACGATGGTAGTTTTAGTGATTATGAAAAAATGTTTGAAAACGGTAATGATGATATTCCATTATTAGTGTTTCATTACGGTATGACATTAAGTAAAGTAAAAGATTTATTAAATTTTAGAAAAATAATATTGAAGAATAACGAATTTGTTGAAACTTCGTCAATAAAGTTTTAAAGTTCATCTCACCAATTGGGAGAAGGAAATCGAAGCACGATGCGTCTGGATATGTATCGTGCTTTGCTATTTTACATTTATAAGTATTTATTATAAATATTTATAAATGAGTACTGAATTTAAACTTGATTTGGATGCTTCTGAAAAAGATGATATTAATATAAATCTTAATTTAAATGATATTCCTGAAAAGGATGATTCCGAATTTCCTGAACATACACCACTAATTCCTTTCGATGCTCAGAAAGAAAGAGAAAAAGAAGAAGCCAGAAAGTTAGCAAAGAAACTACGAAAGGCTGCTGGTAATATTGAACCAATAATTGTAACGAAATTAGGTAAAGTAAAAAAAGCCAGTGAGTTAACAATTGAAGAACAGGAAGATGAAATTGTTCGTTGTGCTGCAAATCCAATTTATTTTATTGAAACATATTTAACAATCTTTGACCAGACCCAAGGTGCTGCTGGTATGATTGTACCGTTCAAATTATTTGATTTTCAGAAAGAATTAATTAAGAGTTATCAAGAAAATCGATTTGTTGTTGCCAATAAATATCGTCAGGCAGGTGTTTCAACATCAACATGTGCATATATTGCTTGGTACGTTATGTTTAATAGAAACAGAGCAGTTGCAATCGTTGCAGATAAACTGGAAACCGCAACAGGTGAGTTAATGAGTGACGTTGTTGACTTTATTGAAAACTGTCCTTCATGGCTTAGACCAAAAACTGGTAGAAATACCGAAAAGAATCTTAAAGATACACAAAAACTCAAGATTTACGATAACGATTCAAAACTTGGTGCGTTTGCATCCAAGACTTTGCGTGGTATGACACCAACATTATTGTTCTGGGATGAAACTGCATGGGCAGAGAAAGGAGATAAGTTTTGGACGGCAGCATTACCTTCATTGGTGACTGGTGGTCGTGCAATCATGGTTAGTACGCCTTCTGGACTTGATGCGGTTTTCTATAAAACATTTGATGGTGCAAGAAAAGGTGAAAATAACTTTCATGCCGTTGAACTCTGGTGGTATAATGACCCAAGATATAATAAAGATTTGGTTTGGCTTAAGAATAAAGGGAAAACAAACGAAATCAGATTAGAAGATAATGGTAGAACACATAAACAACGAAGTCAATTAGTTGAAGATGGATGGGAAGCAAGTAACGAATGGTTTGATGAACAAATTCGTAATGCTAACGGTGATATGCGTAAAGTTGCTCAAGAGTTATTATGTTCGTTCTTGGGTTCTGGTGATAACTTCATTGCCGAAGAATATTTAAAACGAATACAAGATAACGAAGTGCTTCCACCGTTACGTCAAGAATATCTTGATAATAATATGTGGGTTTGGGAAGACCCAATTGTTGGGGAAGACTATATAATGGCGTTGGATGCGTCACCGGGGCATGGCGAAGATAATTCAACACTTAACATGCTGAAAACCACTGAGATTATTGAAGAAAAAACTGTTACCAAAAACGGAAAAACAAAGAAAGTAAAAATAAAACGTCATAAAGTTGAGCAAGTTGCTGAATATTATGGTAAAATAAGTCCACAACAACTTGCCGAAATTGCATATCAATACGGTAAACGATATAACGATGCATATTGTGTTGTTGACGTTACTGGTGGTCATGGTGTTCATACTGTTGAGAAAATGTTAGAGATTGGTTATGAAAATGTTCATTATGCCGAAGTTGCACATAAACCGACAAGAGATAGATTAAGCGGTTATATTAAAAAAGGTCAAAAAGTTATGCCTGACGGTGCGGTTTCTAACGTGGATTTAATCCCCGGATTCTTCATCGGAAACAACCGACCTTCTGTTGTTCTTGAAATGCAAAGAGCAATTCATTTGGAAGATGTAATTATTAGGTCATCCAGATTATTAAGTGAATTAAAAACTTTTATTACTGTTCCCGGGAATCGTGTAGCCGACCACAAGCGTAGTTTCCATGATGATAGTATTATGGGATTGGCTATTGGTTTATATGTTCTTAATTTTGATATGGTGAGATTTAAACAGAGTAAAGGAATTACAGAAAAACTTTTAAATTCAATTATCACATTAAATGATATTTCTGAAATCGGAAAAAGAGAAGGTATTAAGAATAAACCAATGATTTCACCAAACAGTGTGTCGACATTAAATCCATATCAAGCAAATGCATGGTTATTTACTGGAATAAAAGATAAAAACAAAAGTTAGAATGTATTTATAATCAACTGACTTTTTCAGTTTATTGTAGTATTTATAAAAAAGTATAAAAAATTATAAAAATGGCTGGCGAAAAAGAAAATAAAGGAACGGTATATCAACAACTTAATAAAATGCTGAATCTCGATGGTATGGGATTTCAAGACGTACAACCATCAATATCACAAAGCACACCATCAAGAGAAAATAAGATTGTTATTAAAGGTAATACCCCTGAAGAGATTCACAAAAAAGGTTTGGAATTAGAACAAAAACGTGAACTTCAGAATAAATATTTCCGAACAACAGACAGAGGTTTTCAAAAGGCATTACAATACGAAGCAGCAAGACTTCCAGCATATATTGATTATGAGGGTATGGAATATTACCCAATCATTAGTAGTGCGTTGGATTTATTCATGGAAGAAGCAACAACCATCGGTTTAAATGGAAAAATGTTAAATGTTTATTCAAGTAAAGAAAGAATAAAGAATTTACTTGAAGAATTTTTTTACGATACGGTTAATGTGAACGTAAACTTACCTTTCTGGGTAAGAAATACTGTAAAATATGGTGATAATTTTGTTTTACTTTATGGTGAACGTAAAAAAGGTATTACTCACGTAAAACAATTAGTTAATTATGAAATTGAAAGATTTGAAAGAATTCAAAACGGTAAACCATTAGTTAAATTTAAAGAAAGAATGACTGGTGACGAATTCAACGTATTTGAAATCGCACATTTCAGATTATTGGGTGATGACAAATACTTACCATATGGTTCATCGGTTTTAAATAAAGTCAGAAGAGTATTTCGTCAATTAGTAATGGCTGAAGATGCTATGCTTACCTATCGTATTATTCGTGCTGGCGAGAAAAAAGTATTTAAAATTGATGTTGGAAATATTGATGAAGATGATATCGAAGAATACATCTACAAAGTTGCAACAAAATTCAAAAAAACGTCACAAGTTAATCCAAATGATGGACAAATTGACTACCGTTTTAACATATTAGGTAATGACGAAGATTATTTTCTACCAGTAAGAAATGCAAATACACAAACTGGTGTTGAAACTCTCCCCGGTGCTTCAAACCTCGACCAAATTGCTGATATTGAATATCTTCGTGACAATTTATTTATCGGACTTGGAGTTCCTAAACCGTTTTTAAGTTTTCAAGATGCTGCTGGTGCTGGAAAAAACATGGCACAATATGATATTAGATTTGCAAAAAAAATTAATCGTATTCAGCAAGCCATGATTCAAGAACTCAATAAAATGGCAATGATTCATTTGTTTTTATTGACTAATCCAAGTACACAGCAAGAACAATTAAAAGCAGAATTGTTAAGAGAAAAAGCACAAACATATACTGAGTTAACACGTGCCGAAGGTGGTATTGCTGCAATGTCACATACCAATGCTAAGAGAATGATATTTAATATGAGTGATAGAGAAATTGTCGATGACTTGAAACAACAGAAAATGGAAAAAGTTGTTATGCAAGAACTTCAAGATTCACCAGTTACAATTAAAAAATCTGGTTTGTTTACCGATATTGATAAAAGATTTGGTGAACCAATTGAAGGAATGCCAATCACTGGTGGAACTGAAGGTGGTGCTCCACCTCCTGCTGGCGGTGCTCCACCAATGGGTGGTGGTGATGCAATGGGTGGATTACCACCAATGGGCGCACCTGAAGGTGGTGCTCCAGACTTAGGTGGGGGTGCAACGGGTGGTGCGGGTGCTCCACCAGTAGGCGGTGCTCCTTTAGGTGGGGGTGCTCCGATGATGGAATCCAGACGTAAGTTAACTGAAGACGAATATAATCAACAAATCGAAAAACTTGTGTTTGGAACATCACAAATGCCCGAAATGAAAAATGAAATCAGACAAAAAGAAATCATTCAGGAAAATAACAAAATCAACGATAATTTAAATAAAAAAGCACAAGATATGATTGATGAAATTGATAGTTTGTTAGAAAACCGTAAAACTATCAACACATCACAAAAAATTAATGAAACACAAAACATTGATATTGAAGATATTGAAGATATTGACTTAAGTGAATAATTTAACTAATTTGCTAATATAATTAATGAAGCATACATTTATAATTAATTAGAGTATTTATATTAAATCGAATTATATCATATGAAAAACATCAACATAGGAATTGCTAATTTGATAGTTTCAAGCAAATTAAAAGATTCATATCTCAACAACGATTTGATTGAAGAATCAAAGAAGGTTGCTTTTAATTTTTTTGATATTGTTAAAACATCCCCTATCTTACAATTAGAATTCAAGGTGTTTAATAATATCGATAATAAACACATTGAAAACGATTCATTGGCAACACGTTATATTGATAATAACATTAAATTGTTTGAAGTATATACTATTGATGAAATCAATAAAGAACATGAAAAATTAGGTGTTTTTCTTACCGAAGGTACAATTCCTGATGACGATGAAAAAATTCAATTGTACACAGCAATTGATAACTTGATAAGAGAATCACTCAGTGATTATGATAAAGTTGATGTCGATGACATTCATGAATCTTTTAATGTTGTATTAACTCACATTAAAGAACCAAAAAAAGTTTTGATTGAAAATGTTAATGTTGAACCAATTGACGAAGAAATTATTGAAATTGCTGTTGATAAGTTCAACGAGAAATACGATTCGCTTAATGAAGACGATAAGGCTTTGTTAAAAACACTTATTAAATCAAATAATAAAGAAAAACAAGCACTTCTCGAAACCTACAAAACCGAGACCCTGCAAATATTAGAAGGCATAACTAAAGAAGAATCTAAAGATTATGTTGCCAAAGCCATTCAGAAAATCAAAGAAATGGTTTATAATCGAAAAGATGTTGACGACAACATAATTGGACTTCATGAATTTAAAAAAGAATTGCTATAATAATCATTTATATTTAATCTAAAATAACCACTAATTTTTTAAATTAGTGGTTATTTTTTTATGCTTTATTA
>JFJP01020422.1_pt1 | contig 17666 bp, 14 predicted proteins | sample 431651 | NCBI WGS metagenome assembly JFJP01 (sample SAMN02602958, study PRJNA72255) | Microbial mat metagenome, whole genome shotgun sequencing project. | biome: fresh water; feature: sink hole; material: water; isolation source: purple microbial (photo- and chemosynthetic) mats found in...
CGATCTCGAGGCCGCGCAGGGCCTTCTGGAAGCTCTCGCGGAAGGTGCGGCCGATCGCCATGACCTCGCCGACCGACTTCATCTGGTAGCCGAGCGTGTCGTCGGCCTCGCCGAACTTCTCGAAGGCGAAGCGCGGGATCTTGGTCACCACGTAGTCGATGGTCGGCTCGAAGCAGGCCGGCGTCTCGCGGGTGATGTCGTTGCGGATCTCGTCGAGGGTGTAGCCGATGGCCAGCATGGCGGCGAACTTGGCGATCGGGAAGCCGGTGGCCTTCGACGCCAGCGCGGACGAACGCGACACGCGCGGGTTCATCTCGATGACCACCATCCGCCCGGTCTCGGGATCGGTGGCGAACTGGATGTTCGAACCGCCGCACTCGACCCCGACCATGCGGATGATCGCCAGGGCGGCATCGCGCATGCGCTGGTACTCGCGGTCGGACAAGGTCTGGATCGGCGCCACCGTGATCGAGTCGCCGGTGTGCACGCCCATCGGATCGAAGTTCTCGATCGAGCAGACGATGACGACGTTGTCCTTCTTGTCGCGCATCACTTCGAGCTCGAACTCCTTCCAACCCGCCAGCGACTCCTCGATCGAGATCTCGGAGGTGCGCGAGAGGCTCAGCCCGCGCTTGCAGATGGTCTCGAACTCCGCCTCGGTGCGTACCAGGCCGCCGCCCGAACCGCCCATGGTGAACGAGGGGCGGATCATGCACGGCAGGCCGATGCGCTTCTTCACATCCAGCGCAGCCTCCCAGCTGGTCGCCAGTTCGGCACGGGCCATGCCCAGGCCGAGTTTCCTGATGATGCCGGCGAACTCCTCGCGGCTCTCGGCCCGGCGGATGACCTCGGCGGTGGCGCCGATCATCTCGCACTTGTACTCGGTGAGGGTGCCATCCTCCCACAGCGCCATGGCGGTGTTCAGCGCGGTCTGGCCGCCGAGGGTCGGCAGGATCGCGTCGGGCCGCTCGCGGGCGATGATCTTCCGCACCGTCGCCGGGGTGATCGGCTCGATGTAGGTGGCATCGGCCATCTCCGGATCGGTCATGATCGTGGCCGGATTCGAGTTCACCAGGACGGTGCGGAACCCCTCCTGCCGCAGCACCTTGCACGCCTGGGTGCCGGAATAATCGAACTCGCAGGCCTGGCCGATGATGATCGGTCCCGAACCGATGATGAGGATGGATTTCAGATCAGTGCGCTTGGGCATGTGCGGCCTCGTCCGGGGTCTGGCTCGGGCCCTGGGTAACGGCGTGTCCGTCCCCTCGCCTCCGCGCATGCTCTCCGGGCAAACTCGCGCGAGGCTAGGTCGCGACCTGGGCCGTCAAGGAGCTAGCGGAACAACGACGGATCCTCACGAAATAACGATGCAAACCTCCCATACGACCCGATCACCAGGTGGTCGCGCAGCGGCACATCGACCGCCCGGCCCGCCTCGGCCAGCCGGCGGGTCACGGCGCGGTCGGCGGGCGACGGCGCGGGGTCGCCGTTGGGGTGGTTGTGCACCGCGATCGCCTGCACCGCGCCGGCCCCCAGGGCGGTGCGGAAGAAGGCGCGCGGCCCGGCGTCAACGCCGTCGACATCGCCACGCGTCACCGTGCGCGGACGGCCGATCAGGCGGCAATGCGGGTCGAGCGGCAGGCACCACAGCTCCTCGTGCGGCAGACGCAGCAGGGCCGGCGACAGCACCTCGACGACGAAAGCGGCGACCTCCTCGGGGCTCTTCAGCTGCGGGCGCTGCCCGGGCAGGGCGCTGGCGATGCGCACACCCATGGCACAGGCGGCAGCCAGTTCGACCGCCTTCGCCTCGCCGAGTCCCGGCAGCTCGGCCAGGGCCTCGGGCGGCAGGCGCGAGAGGCCGACCAGGCCGCCGTGCTCGGCCAGCAGGCGGCTCGCCAGTTCCAGCACGCCTTCACCGGCGGTGCCGGTGCGCAGCAGCACGGCCAGCAGCTCGGCGTCGCCGAGCGCGTCGATGCCGCGTTCGAGCGCCTTCTCGCGCGGCCGCTCGGACGCCGGCAGCTGGTCGAGTTGGCGGTTTGGCGCGGCCGGCGCGGCGAGGGCGGCGCGGTAGGCGTCGCGGAACTCGACCAGCCAGCCGGTTGGCCCGACCTCGCCCGATTCGGCCAAGCGGCGCAGCAGCGGAGCAGCATCCCAGTGCGGCACGCCGGCATCGACCAGGGCCGAGACGCCGGGCACGTCCTGGTCGAGCGCTGCGCGCAGGAAGCGTCCGACCGGGCCGGGACGCTCGCGCAGCGCCGCTTCCAGGCTCAGCGCAGGCACATGGCCCCGGCGGCGACTGCCAACGACAGGAGCAGCAGCGCCGACAGGATCAGCAGCTTGCGCCGCTCGGCGTCTCGCCAGTCCGGCAGACCCGTCGCCAGGGCCGAGACCTGGGCCGCGGCGGTCGAGCCGGCGAGCTCGGCGGCGGCCAGGGCGGCCTCATCATTGGTCTTGAAGGCGTTCCTGGCCTGCTCGGCGGCTGCGGCCACGCTGGCAGCCACGCTGCGCGCGGCTGCCGCCCCTTCCGGTTTGCAGATCGCGATCCACTCGGCGAGGTCACTGGCGTTGCGTGCGGTGTGGAGCACGGCATGGGCGCGGCGACCCTGCTCTGCCGACGCCAGCCACGCCGCCGCACGTAGCCGGGCCGCGGCCGGATCCCCGGCCGGGACGATGGGCGGCGACGGCGGCTCGTAGACAGCCTCCTCGGTCGGCTCCGCCGGCAACTGCAGCCAGCGCACGGCCAGCGAGCCGAGTCCGACGACCAGGCCGAAGAGGACGATCCCCGCCATCGCTGCGAAGGCGACCACGACGATCAGTTGCATGGGCGGCACGCCAGCATGCTGCCGGGAGAAAACCGCCAGCCAACTGCCGAGCTAGCCGCGCCCCGCATGCATCGCGGCCGAGATCGCCGCTGCCAGCTGGCGGTAGTTCTTGAAGCGTGTTTCCGGCTTCTTCGCCAGCATGCGGCGCGTCAGTTGCCGCGTCGCCGGGGTCAATCCCGGCACATCCTCGAGGTCTGGTGGTGGCTCATTGAGGATCTTCACCAGCAGCAACGGCACCCCGGGCGCGGAGAACGGCGTGCGTCCGGTAAGCAGTTGATGGAGGATCGAACCCATGGCGTACATATCCATGAGCGGCGACGGCGGCCCGGCCTGCACCTGCTCAGGGCTCATATAGGCGGGCGTGCCGACCACCCGGCCCTCGTTGCCATCATCGACGTAGGTGTACGCGCGGCTGGAATAGTCATCCCACTCGCCGTAGTCGATGTAGACCGAGACGCCGAAGTCGATGATGCGCACCTGCGGGCTGCCATCATGATGCTCGGCGATCATGATGTTGGCGGGCTTGAGATCGCGATGGACCATGCCGCAGATCCGGTATGCAGCCTCCATCGCCTGCGCCAGCTGCAGCACGATGGCCAGGGCCTGGCGCTCGGCGATCTTGCCGCCGCAGCGCAGCAGCCAGGTGCGCAGGTCGATGCCCTGGGCCAGTTCCATGTAGAGGTAGTCGCGCTTGCGGAAGGTGCCGCCACCGGCGAGGTAGGGGAATGCCGGGTGGCCGACCGAGGCAAGCGCGGCGGCCTCGCACTTGAAGCGGGCGACGGCTGCCGGCCGCCGCATGTCGGCCTCGCTCATGATCTTCATCGCCAGGCGACGGCCAAGGAAGCGGTCCTCGACCTCGTAGACCTCACCCATCGCCCCGGCACCAAGCGGCCGGCGGACGATGAAATGCTCGTCGATCTCCGTCCCTGCGGCCAGCGAGGGAGCGGCAGCACGGGTATCCGGCGCCGGACCGACCGTCAACTCGATCTCGGCGGGAGGGCGCTCGGTGGTCTCAGTGGACGGGTCGGCCGCGCGAGGCGCCGACGACGTCGGCGGTGGCGCGCCGGGTGACGGCGTCTTCAAGCTGGGGAACATCCACCGTGTGCTGGGCCTGCTGCCGCTGCCTTCGCCCGAACGCTCGCGTGCGGGATCAGCCTCTGGTCGCTTCCAGGCGACGCGCGAAGTCGTGCCTCCCTCGTCCTTGGCCATGTCCGGCCGCCGCCAGGCCGCGCGTGTCGTCCCCCCCTGGGTGCTGGCGCCACCGTCGACGGAGTCGAATGGATTGCCGCCCAGGATGGGCTCGGCCATGGCCAGGAAGGTGCGGTACGAACGGAATCGATCGGCGGGAGACTTGGCCAGGCAATGGCGGACCAGCTCCGACAGGGGAATCGGGCAGCCGGGCACGAGGCTCGACAGGGTCGGAGGCTGGGCCTTGAGATGGTCGGCGATCACCTCGAACGGCGTGCGGCGGACGAACACCGGGCGGCCAGCGATGAGATGGAAGAGGGTGGCGCCGAGGGAGTACAGGTCCGTGGCGAAGGTCAGGCTGCGTTCGCCCTGTGCCTGCTCGGGCGACATGTAGAGCGGGGTGCCCATGATCTCGCCGGCCATGGTCAGGCCGCCTTCAGCGCTGCGGTCACGGCCAAGACCGAAATCGACCACCCTGACCCCCTTCAGACTCGCACCCTCGAGATCCACGATCAGGTTGGCCGGCTTGATGTCGCGGTGGATCAGGCCGTTGCGGCGGTAGGCATAGTCCAACGCGCGGGCGGCGGAGACCACGATGCGCAGAGCCATCTCCCAGCCCAGGCTGCCATCGTTGAGTCCATCGGCCGGGCGGCCAAGCGCCTGATCCATGACGATGACGATGCAGTTGCGGCCCTCGATCACTTGGTGCACGGTGACGATGCCAGGATGCGACATCCTGCTGGTCAGGGTGCACTCGCGACGCAGACGGGCCAGTCCCGCCTCCTTCAACCCGGCGAGATCGACCACCTTGGCGGCATAGAGGTGGTCATCGTCCTTGCGTCTGGCGCGGTAAACAGCCCCTTGGGCTCCCCGGCCGAGCAGGCCGCCCAGCACGAAGCCGGACACTTCACTGCCCTCGCCCGGCAGGGACGGCCGAGGCGGGTCGATGATCGTGCTGGCGTCGTCCATCTGATCTGCGCGGAACTTTGCCCGGCCCTTGTAACGATGCAATCTGAGCGGAGTGGAACTCAGACGGTCCTGCGTTGCGGAGTCGCTGCATCAGACACGATCGGCACCCATGAGTCCCCTGCTCGCCGCCGCCGCCCGCCCCACCGGACTGACCGCTGCCGAGGCGCAGGAGGCGCTCGATGCGATCACCGGTGGCAGCCTGAGCCCCGAAGTCGGCGCGGATCTGCTGGTGACCATGCGCCAGCGTGGCGAAACCGCCACCGAGTTGAGCACCTTCGTCCGCGGACTGGTCGCCAAGGCGATGCCGATCGAGCTTGGACGCGAGGTCATGGATGTGGTCGGCACCGGTGGCTCGGGCCGGGCGCGCTACAACGCCTCGACCACGGCCTGCTTCGTCCTCGCCGCCGCCGGCGTACCGGTGGCGAAGCACGGCAACCGCGGCAGCAAGCACGCCAACGGCAGCTTCGACCTGCTCGAGGCGCTGGGCGTGCCGATCCAGCCCCCGGCGGGAAGCCATCGCCGTCTGCTCGACGATTCCGGACTGTGCTTCATCTTCGCCCGGCAGGCGCATCCAGCGATCGGCGCGGCGGCGCCGATGCGCAAGCTCGCCGCCGCCCGTGTTCCCGGCACGATCTTCAACCTCGCCGGACCGCTGGCCAATCCGGCCCGGCCGACCCATCTCCTGCTCGGCTCGGCCAAGCCCGAACAGGGTGCGCTGCTGGCGGAGACCCTGCGCCTGCTCGGCACCCGTCGAACCGTGGTGGCCTGCGGACATCCCGGCATCGACGAGGTCTCAGTGACCGGACCGACCACCATCTGGGACGTCACCGCGGACGGCGTGACCAGCCGCGAACTGCCGGCGCCCGCCGCGCCTGCCGACGAGGCGCTGGTCAGCGGCGGCGACTGCACCGCCAACGCCGCCACCTTCCTCCGCCTGCTCGCCGGCGACGAGCGCGGGCCGCTGCTCGACTTCGTCTGCGCCAACGCGGGATCCGCGCTGGCGGTGTGGCGCAACCTTCCGCCCGAGGACGTCACCTGCCGCGCCGAGGCCCGCGAACTGATCGCCAGCGGCAAGGCGAAGGCTGCCTTCGAGCGCCACCGCACCGCCGCCCAGGCCCTCGTCGCATGAGCGTCGCCCTGGTCGGCGCCGGTCCCGGCGATCCGGGTCTGCTGACGGTGCGGGCCGCCGATCTGATCCGCACCGCCGACTGCGTCGTGCGCGACTACCTGGTTGGGCCGCGCATCCTCGCCCTGGTCCCGGCGGGTGCGGTCGTCCATGACGTCGGCAAGCGCGGGCATGCCACATCTAAAAGTCAGGCCGCGATCAACGATCTGCTGCTCGACTGCGCCCGCCGGCATCGCCGCGTGGTGCGCCTGAAAGGCGGAGACCCGTTCGTCTTCGGCCGCGGCGGCGAGGAGGCGCAGGTGCTGGCGGCCGCCGGCATCCCCTTCGAGATCGTCCCTGGAGTGACCAGCGGCATCGCCGTGCCGGCCTACGCCGGCATCCCGATCACCCACCGTGCCGCCAGCGCCTCGGTCGCCTTCGTCGCCGGCCATCTGCAGGACGGCCCCGGGGTCGACTGGGCGGCCTACGCCAAGGTTGAGACCCTGGTGCTGTACATGGGCATGCAGCACCTCGCCGAGCATTGCGCGGCGCTGATCGCGCATGGCCGCAATGCCGATACCCCGGCGGCGTCCATCCAATGGGGCACCCTGCCCCAGCAGCGTACCGTCACCGGCACCTTGGCGACGCTGCCGCGCCTGGCCGCCGAGGCCGGCCTCGGCGCCCCTGCGATCACCGTGGTCGGCGAGGTCGTGCGCTACCGCGAGGACATCCGCTGGTTCGACAACCGCCCGTTGTGGGGCCGGCGGGTGCTGGTGACCCGCGCCAGCGGCCAGGGCGGCCGTCTGGCCGCCGCGCTGGAGGCGCTAGGGGCGGAGGCGGTGCTGGCGCCGTTGCAGCGCTTCGTGCACGACTCCGCCGCCGCGCTGGACGCGCTGCCTGGTCACGCCTGGATCGCCTTCTCCAGCAGCAACGCCGTCGACTCGGTGTTCGAGCGCCTCGACGCGCTCGGCCGCGACGCCCGTGCGCTGGCTCCGGCGCGCGTCGCGGCAGTCGGCCCAGGCACCACCGAGGCCCTCCTGCGCCGCGGCGTCCGTCCCGATCTGCTGCCGGAGCGGGCCGACGCCCCCGCGCTGGCTGCCGCGCTGATCAGGGCCGGCGGCGGATCCGCGCTGCTGCCGCAGGCTGAGGAGGCCCGGCCCGAACTGGCTGCCGACCTGCGCGCCGCCGGTTGGCGGGTCAGCGCCATCACCGCCTACCGGGCCGAGGCCTTACCGCTCGATCCCGGGTCCCTCGGCCACCTCGACGCCATCACCGTCGCCTCGGCGGCGACGGCGCGTCGGCTGCATGCTGCATTGGGCCCGACGCTGTGCTCCGCACCGTTGGTCGCCATCGGTCCGCGCACCGCCGAGGCCTGCGCCGCACTCGGGATCCCAGCCGCGGCCATCGCCACGGAGCCGGCCCCCGAAGCTGTGGCCGCGGCGGTCGCCAGCCTGCTGGCAGGAACCATTCCGAACGGAACGTAGAGTGGGCATGCACACCTCGCGCCATGCCCGCGCCTGGCTGGATGGCGACGCGGCGCGGCAGGTGCTGGAGCCGGGCGACCGCTGTCAGCGCACCTAGCGGGGCTCCGCCGGCTCCGCCCCAGCCCAGGGCTGATTCTTGGCGTCGCCCCGCTAGCTGGCTGTTGCTGCAGGGGCAGGGGCTGCGCCTCCGCACCCCCGAGTCCTTTCGTCCTCGACTTTGACTCGGCGAGTCAAAGTCCACGTCCTCAAGGACTCTAGCGGATCAGCGCCGTGCGTCAGGTGTGCGGGACATCACCGTGACGATGCAGTCCTGGATGACCGGCACCAGGAGCGGATCGACCGCCCCGTACGCCTGGGTGGGCAGATCCTTGGGCTCAAGACCGAGCAACGTCGTCGCAAAGGTCGCGCCGCACAGATAGGAACCGGTGGGTCCAAGGTGGATGCCGTCCTTGTAGACCTGCCACACCGTGCTCCAGCCCGCGACCTGGCCAGCCAGCAGACGCGCGTCCAACTCAGCCATCACATCGCCGACCGGGATCAGGCGGAAGGCGGCTTTGGGCTCGGCGGTACGCACCGCCGTCAGCAGCTTGGTGAAGTAATCGCGGCTCTCGTTGCTGTTGTCCCAGCCACCGGTGTGGGGTCGGTTGTACAGTTCCTTCCACGGCTTGATCCGCGCCAGATCGATGGCCAGGCGGCCCTTGGCCGGATCGTAGTCATCCTTGTCGAACTGCAGGCTCTTGCCGTTGATATCCTGCATCCGTGGCCAGCGCTGGTAGATCCAGAAGCGGCAGTCCGGATTCTTCGCCAACTGCAGTGCGACGACCTCGGTGATCACCGTGCGGTCGCCGTCGATCTGCCGGTCGAAGGGTTGGAGCGTGATGTGATCCCAGGCGAAGTCGGTGACCGCCGGACGCGACGTGCCATACGGCTTGTCGCTGAAACCCTCGCCCTGGTGGCTCCAGAGCCAATTCAGTGGTGCGCCCGGGATCATGTGGCGGGCCCAGGTCACGCGCACCGAGCGCGCCTCGCCCATGGCCTTGAATCCGCCGTAGTTCACCGTGTCGGTGACCGAATTGCCGATGAAGTAGACGCGTTCCTCGCCCGCGACCAGGGCGAGCGGGACGGCGAGGACGAGCAGCAGGATTCGCAGCATGCCTGGTAGTTTGGCCTCCCGTCGTCACGCCGCCAGCGTTTGCAGCCTCGAATCCGTTCGAGCGATCTGCTGCGCGTTCCCGTCTCCTACTTGGCCGGCACCCGCGGACGCAGGTAATTGACGATCGCGTACAACTGCCCGCCGCTGCCTTTGAAGTAGGAGATCGAATGTACCAGGAGGATCTGGTTCTTGGCCTCCATGGTGTCCACCAGGACGGATTCCTTCTCCATGACCGCCTTCACCTGGCTGAACATGTGCCATTTCTGCGCCTCCTCGACGGTGAGAGGCAGAAGGACGACCGTGCTGCTGACCGGACCGAGGGGCTCGACCTGGATCGTATCGGCGGCGGCGAGGCAGGCTGACAGCACGGTGAAGAGGAGCAGCGGTTTCATGATGGATCCCCACCAGTGTACGTCTGCCGTTGGTGGAACGTTGTTCCGCAACCGATCAGCCCTGCCGCTTGCATTCCATCATGGCTTAGCCACCATGTGGCTTAGCCACCAAGGAGAAGCCATGACCGACCTGCCATCCATCCCCGAACTCGCGCGCATGATCGACCATTCGGCCCTGCACCCGACCATGACCGATCGCGACCTGGAGGGGCATTGCGTCACCGCCCGCGAGAACGGGTGCGCCTCGATCTGCATCAAGCCCTACGCCGTGCCGATGGCCCGCGTCCGGCTCTCAGGATCGACCACCGCCGTATGCACGGTGATCGGCTTCCCGCATGGCTCGAACGCCATCGGCATCAAGGTCGCCGAGACCCTGCGCGCCTGCGACGAAGGCGCGACCGAGATCGACCTGGTGGTCAACATCGGCAAGGTCCTGTCGGAAGACTGGGGCTACATCACCGCCGAGCTGGGAGAGTTGCAGGCCGCGGTGCGCGCGCGCAAGGCGATCAGCAAGGTCATCTTCGAAGTCGATTTCCTCAAGGAGGCCCACATCGTGAAGCTCTGCCGGCTATGCACCGACGCCGGCGTCGACTTCGTCAAGACCTCGACCGGTTATGGCTACGTCAAGCAGGCCAACGGAGACTACAACTACCAGGGAGCCACCAGCGAGGCGCTCAAGCTGATGGGCGCGCATGTCGGACCAGGGGTGCAGTTGAAGGCCGCCGGTGGCGTGCGCAGTCTTGACGACCTGCTGCGCGTGCGTGCCCTCGGCTGCACCCGGGTCGGCGCCACCGCCACCGTTGCCATCCTCGACGAGGCCCGTCGCCGTCACGGGTTGGTCGTGTCCGGCAGGCCAGCCGCTTCAGCCGGCTCAGCCCACTCCGGCTACTGAGCAGCACGATGAGCGACGGTTTCCTCGTCAGCCAGATCGGGCACGATGTCGGCGAATCCGTGCGGGCCATCCACCGTGCGTCAGTAGATTCCACGGTGTCCGACGACGCGATCGTCGTCGCCGTGGGTGACGGGGAGAGGCGGGCGCCGATGGTGCGGTGGGGCATGTGCTGGGGGGCCCATTGGCGCGTAGCCGACCTCGGCCCGCTGCCGGCGGGCCGCTGGCGACTGGAACTGCACGCCGGCGGGACGGTTCGCGCCGTGGACGAGATCGAGGTCGCTTCGCGCCGCCTGTTCGACGCCACCTGGCGGATGGTCGCGATCGAGCAACTCGAACGCCGCACGCGCATCGCCCATCAGGGTCATGGCATCGGCTGGCAGGATGCTGGGTGCGACTGGCAGGAGGCGAACAGCCACGGCGCCTGCATCATCGGCCTGGCTGATCTGCTGCTTACCGCCGGGGACCGCCTCGACGTGGCGGACCGCGAACGCTTGTCCGCGCAGATCCGCGTCGGATGCAAGCTGCTCGACCGCCTGCAGGACGCCGCCGCCGGGGGCGCCCTGGTCCACGAACTGGTGCGCGCCCCGGACCGCAACCTCGCCCGCGATGCACTGTGGGCCGCCCTGGCCTGGGCCTTGGCGGCGCGCGCCATTGGTGGCGCGGAAGGCGTAGCCTGGAGCATCCGTGCCCGTCAGGCCCTGGCGTGGTGGCGGATGTCGCGGATCGAAACCGCCGGCATGGATCCGGTGGCCCACGCCTGGCATCCCGGCTACGTCCCGCCAGCCGAGCGACCGGTCGGCGATCTCGCCCTTGCCGCCTGGGCCGCGGCCGAATTGGGCGAGGGCGACGCCGCCAGCCTCGCCGACCGCGTCTGCGCCCTGCAGATCGCCCGCGACGGAGAAGCCCCCTACGGCCATTTCTGGCAATTCTCCGACCGCCGCCACGCCGCCTGCGTGTGGACCCACAACGGCATTGGTCCGGATACCGGAGATACCGGCATGCCGGTCGCACTGTGCCTGGCCATGGTCCTGAAGGCGTTGCCCGGCCATGCTCGCGCGCCACGTTGGCGCGAAGCCCTCGCCGCCTGGAGCGACGGATGGCTCGAACCGGGTTGCGCCGCCTCGCCGTTCGGCATCACGCCGCGGCTATGGAAGGACGGCTGGGTGCACTTCGGTGGTCTCTGGCATGGCATGAACGCCGCCTACGGGCTCGCCTCGGCCACGGCTGACGAATTGGCGATCCTGCTCGGGCGACCTCGGCTGCGCGCCATCGCCAGCGGCAACCGCCAGTGGATCGCCGGCCTGAATGCCGGCATCACCACCGGCTGCCGCCTCGGCTGCCATATGACCCTGCCAGAGACCGTGCCCGGCCAGGCCCTCGCCGCCTCGATGATCACGGGCGTCGGGCGTCGCTGGCTGAGCGCCTGGATGGCCATCCCGGGTACCATCTGCAACGGCTTCAGCATCGGCGACCAGTTCCGATTCGACGTTCCCGCCGATCCGGCGAGCGATGGGCCGCATACGTTCACCGACGAGGATTGGATCACCCACGCCGGCGGCTGGCTGATGGCGGTGGCGCGTACCTGATCAGCGTGCCTGCACCAGCCCGCGACCGCTCGAACCGGGCAGACCGCCGAGCTGGACGCGGAACCGCCACACACCCGGGTGGTAGACGGTGCGTTCCTGCCACAGCGCCGAGCCGTCGGCGAGCTGCCCGATGGCTCGCGCCTCCAGCGCCGGGGCTCCGGTCATCAGTCCCAGCAGGCGCGCATCGTCGGCCCCGGCCGGGATGGCCGAGACCAGTTGATCGGCGCCGGCGAGGTGGAAGCCGTAGTGGGCGGTGAACAGCTCGTAGATGCTGCCGTCGAGGGCCTGACGGTCGAGGTCCGGGCAGCGCGCGAACGGCACGCTGCGGTGCTCGACGATGCACGGTTGGCCGTCGATCAGGCGTAGACGGAGCAGACGCCAGACGTCGGAACCGGTGGCCAGGCCGAGGCGGTCCTCGGTCGCGTCAGCACGCTCGCGGGTGCACGCGACCACCCGGGTGGAAGGCTGCCGGCCGCTGGCGCGGGCCTGGGCGTCGAAGCTGAGCAGGTGGCGCAGGTCGTAGGTCAACGAACGTTCGGCGACGTAGGTGCCCAGTCCTTTGCGGAACTCGAGGGTCCCTTCCGAGACCAGGGCGGAGAGCACCTTGTTGGCCGTCGGCCGGCTGATGCCGTGTCGGGCGCTGATGTCGCGCTCGGTATGGAACTTCTCGCCAGGCGCGAGCTGCATCGCCTGCTTGCGCAGGCGCTCGACCAGTTGGCGGTAGACCGGAGGTCGCTTGGCGGGCATGCCGGATGATCAGGGAGAACAGGCGCAGGGGAACCCCCGTGGCATCGGCGGCGCGTCGACGCATGCTTGCCGCCATGGTGAGCGACGCTGCCGACGCCCCCGCCCTGACCGCCCGAGGCCTGACCAAGCGCTTTGGCGCGATCGAGGCCCTGCGTGGGGTCGATCTCGACCTCCGCCGCGGCGAAGTGCTCGGAGTGCTCGGACCCAACGGCGCCGGCAAGTCGACCACCATGAAGGTGATCACCGGCTTCATCGCCGCCGACGCCGGGTCGGTGACGGTGTGCGGGGTCGACCAGGCCGCCGATCCGCTGCGCTGCCGCCAGTTGATCGGCTACCTGCCCGAGGAGCTGCCCCTCTACCCCGACATGCGCGTGGCCGACTACCTCGACCACGTCTGCCGCTTGAAGGGCATCCCCGGCCCCGAGCGGCGCAAGGCGGTGGTCGATGCGATGCAGCGGGCTGACTGCGCGCACAACGAGAAGCGGCGCATCCGCGGCCTGTCCAAGGGCAACCGTCAGCGCGTCGGTTTGGCCCAGGCCCTGCTCGGCGATCCGCCGGTGCTGATCCTCGACGAGCCGACCAGCGGCCTCGATCCGTCGCAGGTGGCCAACTTCCGCGAGCTGGTCCGGGGCCTGGCCAGCCGCCACGCCGTGCTGCTGTCGACCCACATCCTCGGCGAGGTCGACGCGGTGTGCGACCGCGTCGTGGTGATCCACCAGGGCCGCGCCGTCCTCGACACCACGGTCGGCGACCTGCGCAGCCGCGCCGCGCGCATCGCCCGCGTCCGCGTCTCGCTGCGCTCGGGCGATCCCGCCCCTCTGCGCGCTGCGCTGGCCGCCGCCGGCTGGGCCCAGGTCGGTGACGGCGACACTCCCGCCCAGCTCGCCGTCGACTCCGATCCGTCGCGCCGCGCCGAACTCGTCGCCCTGGCTGAGGCCAACGGCGGCCTGCGCGAGCTGGCCGAAGACCGCGTCCCGCTCGAGGTGGTGTTCCGCGAACTGGTCGCAGGTCCGAGTTAGCCTGGACCCGGCATTCGCATAGACGTCAGTGCCTGACGCTCATCGTCGGCCATGGCCCCCGCGCATAGCGCAACCCCATGGCCAAGGCGATGCCGGCGACGTAGGCGATGAACAGGCCATAGCAGATGCGCAGGCCGCCCAGACCGGGCTCCATGTAGGGCATCAGCAACCAGGCCGGACCGGCGAGCACGAGGGCGGCCACCCCGACCAGCATGAGCAGCGGCCAACGCGTGTCGCCGGCCCCCTGCACCGTCGAACGCCAGATCCAGTGCATCATCTCGAACGGCATGGCGGCGGCGAGGAACCACATCACCGGCACCGCCAGGACCATCTGCCGCTCCCACAACGCGGCATCGCCGTGATGCGCAGGCAGCAGCAGCAGCCGGGGCACGAACACGAAGGCCAACGCCACCAGCGCCATGTACGGTCCGACGAGCACGAAGGCCGATCGCACCACCCGCCGGGCCGCCTCCGGCCGGCCGGCGCCCATGGCGTGACCGACAGCGATGCTGATGCCCTGGGAGAAGCCGACCACCGGCACCATCAGCAGCAGATAGGTGTTGAAGGCCAGGTTGCTGGCGCTGAGCGCGTCGGTGCCGAGGCGGGTGAGCACGGCGGTGAAGGCGACGAACGCGATCATCTCCAGGATCTCGGTGGCGCCACGCGGGATGGCGAAGGAGAAGAAGCGGCGCAGGCGGGCCGGGTCGAGATTGCGTGCCGACCAGGTAGCCAGTTCCGCGCGCTGCTGCGCGGCGAACAGCCAGCCCAGCCAGGCCAGCAGCATGCCGACGGCGGTGGCGAGACTGGCCAGTCCTGCCCCGGTGACGCCCAGGGCCGGCAGGCCGAGGCCGCCGAGGACCAGCCAGCGGTTGAGGGCGATGCACAGGATCGCGCCAACGATGCTCATCACCAGGACACGTTTGGTGCGGCCGATGCCACCGCAGAATCCGGCGATGCCGGAAACGGCCGTCAACGGCCCCAGCTCCGCCAGGTACCAGCCGAGCAACTCGGCGAGATCGCGCGCGACGGCATCCTCGGTGCCGAACACGGCCCCGAGGTGGTGGCGCAACGGGATGAGCACCAGGGAGAGGGCCAAGCCGACGACCGACAAGACGAACATCGGCCAGACCATGGCACCGGCTTCGCGCTGCTCGCCTGCGGCGACATGCTGGGCGGCGAAGACGCCGAGATAGCCGCTGGAGACCATGAACAGGCCCTGGAAGGTCCAGGCCAGCATGCCAGCCGGCAAGGCGGCGGCGAGCGCGTCCGGGCTGTACCAGCTCAGCACCGTCCGGTTCACATAGTGCATGAAGAAGCCGAGGCCGGTGCTGGCGGCCAGCGGCAGGGCGAGGCGGGCGAGACCGCCGATGGAGGCGGTCGCGCGCTCCATGCTCAGGCTTTCGGTTCGCCAGGTGGCGTCGCCCGCGACACCACCACCTTCTGCACCGGCTTGTCAGCCAGCTTCGTACCGCGCGTCTGCACGCCGCAGGGCTCGAGCTTGCCCAGGTCGATGACCTGCTCGTGCACGCGCTGGCCCTTGGCCGGGGCGAAGTGCAGGGTGGCCACGCCGCCGGTGCCGACCGCGAAGTAGTCGATCCTCCCCTGGCGGTCCTTGATCAGCTCGTACTCGCGGTCCTTGATGAACGAGGTGATGGACGTCACCTTGCCCCACGGTTCGCGGTCCTTGTCGCGGTAGACCACGGTGATGGTGAGTCCCGCCTCCTCGTCGAAGCGGTCGAGGTGGATCAGCTTGCCTTCCAGCACCGTCTTCTCGGTCGGCCCCATGATCTTGTACATGCCGTCCTGCATGACCGCGATGATCTTGTCGTATTCGCTGACCTTCAGCTCGCGGTCGCCGCTCTTCACCGCCGTGCCGATGAAGCCGGTCGCGGAGTCGTAGCCGATGCGCAGGTTGGCGTTGGCCACCGCCTTCTTGTCGACGCTCTCGAAGCCCTTGACCTTGGTGCGGCGCGGGAACTTCGGCCCGTACTTGGCGAGGATCCCCTCCAGCCAGGCGATGCAGGTGCCGACCAGGTCCTTGAGCTTGGCCTTGATCAGCTTGATCTCCGCCTCGATCGCGCCGATATCCTTGCGGTTCTGCTCGATGTCGAAGGCGCTGATGCGCTTGATCGGGATCTCGAGCAGCCGGGTGACGTCCTCGTCGGTGAGATCGCGGATGAACTGGCTCTTGAAGGGATCCATGCCCTTGATCACCGCGTTCCTGACCCCCTCCGCCGTCTTCTGCTCCTCGATCTTCTTGTAGACGCGGTTCTCGATGAAGATGCGCTCGAGGGTGAGGCTGTGCTGCTTGGCGATCAGCTTGGCCAGCTCGTGCTCGAGCTCGGCCTTGGTCAGGGCCTGCAGCCGCTCGGTGCAGGCGCGCAGCATCTCGCTGGCCTTCAGCTCAACCGGCTTGTCGTCGCGGATGACGACGATGTTGGAGTTGATCGAGGTCTCGCACTGGGTGTAGGCGAAGAGCTGCGGGATGACCTCGTCGGCGTAGACGCCGCGGGTCAGGGCCAGCACGATCTCGACCTCGGAGCCGGTACGGTCGCTGATCTCGCTGATCTTGACCTTGCCCTTCTGGATCGCCTCCTCGATCGACTCGATCAGGCTCTCGACCGTGGTGCCGGGCGGGATCTCGCGGATGATGACCTTCTTGTCGCCGTCGTTCTCGATCTTGGCGCGCACCCGCACCTTGCCGTTGCCATCGTCGTACTCCGACGCATCCATGATCCCGCCCTGCGGGAAGTCGGGGTGGAGGCGGAAGCGCTCGCCCTTGAGGATGGCGATCTGGCCCTTGAGCAGGTCGCCGAGGTTGTGCGGCAGGATCGAGGTCGCCATGCCGACCGCGATGCCCTCGGTGCCGAGCAGCAGGATGGTCGGCAGCTTGCTCGGCAGCGCCTCGGGCTCCTCCTTGCGACCGTCGTAGGACGGGACCATCGCGGTCAGGGCCGGGTTGAAGAGCGTCTCCTTGGCCAGGGCGGTCAGCCGGCATTCGATGTAGCGCGGGGCGGCGGCGTTGTCGCCGGTGAGGATGTTGCCGAAGTTGCCCTGCCGCTCGATGAAGTAGCCGAGGTCGGCGTCATCCGGGCAGCGCCCCTTGTTGGCCAGCACGACCAGGGCATCGCCGATCGAGGCGTCGCCGTGGGGATGCAGCTTCATGGTCTCGCCGATGATGTTGGCGACCTTCATGAACTTGCCGTCGTCCATCGTCCAGATGGTATGTAAAATACGACGCTGCACCGGCTTGCATCCATCGCGCAGATCCGGGATGGCACGGTCGACGACGACGTAGCTGGCGTATTCGAGGAAGTTCCGCCGCATCAGCGGTTCGAGGTAGGCCATTTTAGCGTGTGCTCCGAAGGCGCGGTATGATGGGCGGGCGGCAGCGGGGGCAAGACTACTCCATTGCCCCGAGGGGTTAGGGGTTAGGGGTTAGGGTCGTAGGGCAATGGCGACACGGACCACGGGACGGATCATCGTACGCTGACGATGTTGGCCCTCAGTGGTCCATGCCGACCCCGCAATACGACCCTAACCCCTAACCCCTAACCCCTGGGGCAATGGTGCTGTGTCCCAGTGGTCCATGTCCACCATGCAATACGACCCTAACCCCTAACCCCTAACCCCTGGGGCAATGGTGCTGTGTCCACGATCTCGCGCACCCGCTTCTCGACCGCCGCGATCACATCCGGCGGGGTCGAGGTGCCGGCGGTGATGCCGACATGGCGGCGGGCGACGAACCAGCGCGGATCGACCTCCTCGGGCCGTTCGACATGGAAGGCGGCGATGCCCTTGTCGGCGATGACTTCGCGCAGCTTGGCGGTGTTGGCGCTGTTCCTCCCCCCTACCACGATGCCAAGGTCGATATCGGCCTGCAGCAGGGTGGCGATGGCGGCCTGGCGCTCCTTCACCGGCTGGCACACCGTGTCGATGAAGCGCAGCTCCTCGACCCAGGGCAGGGCGCGCATCGCGCTCAGCAGCCTGGTCACCTTGTCGAGCCGGTTGGTCGTCTGGCTGACCACACCAAGCCGGGTGTGGCCGCGCAACTGCTCGAAGTCCTGCTCGTGGTAGACCACCGCGCTGGCCTTGAGATTGCCGATCACGCCCTTGACCTCGACATGGTCAGCCTTGCCGATGATCACCGGAAACCAGCCCTCGCGCTCGAGGAAGCGCGCCAGCTTGTGCAGGCGGATCACCAGCGGACAGGTCGCATCGTAGACGGTGAAGCCGCGCCGCTGCAGGTCGGCCTTGGTCGCGTCGCTGGCGCCGTGCGCGGTGATCATCACCGCCTGGGTCGTGATCG
>JFJP01038415.1_pt1 | contig 17664 bp, 18 predicted proteins | sample 431651 | NCBI WGS metagenome assembly JFJP01 (sample SAMN02602958, study PRJNA72255) | Microbial mat metagenome, whole genome shotgun sequencing project. | biome: fresh water; feature: sink hole; material: water; isolation source: purple microbial (photo- and chemosynthetic) mats found in...
CCTCTCCATTTACCCATTTTTGACATTTTCAATTTGCACTTTGCATTTTGACATTTCAACCCCTCTCCATTTACCCATTTTTGACATTTTCCATCTGCACTTTGCATTTTGACATTTTAGCCCCTCTCCATTTACCCATTTTTGACATTTCCCATTTGCACTTTGCATTTTGACATGTTAACACTTTGGGTGCTGAATTCCTTTTCCTTCCCTTACCCCGACACCAAAAGCCGCTGCTCGATAATTGTTTTCATTACATTTACGGCCACCTGGTTATTACCGCCCTGTGGGATGATGATATCGGCATAGCGCTTGGTGGGCTCGATAAATTGCAGGTGCATGGGTTTCACGGTTTTCTCGTAACGGTCGAGCACTTTAACAACGGTCCTCCCCCTTTCGGTGATATCGCGATAGATAACCCTGCTCAGGCGGTCGTCGGCATCGGCATCCACATAAATCTTAATATCCATAAGATCCCGGAGAGGCTCGTGGGTCAGGATCAGGATCCCCTCCACGATGACCACCTTTTTCGGCAATACCGGGATGGTTTCGCTGGCCCGGGTGCAGGTAAGGTAAGAATAAATGGGTTGTTGTATCGACTCGCCGCATTTCAGGCGACGAATATGCTCTACCAGGAGCGAAAACTCGAGTGAGGAAGGGTGGTCGAAATTAATTTCCTGCCTTTGCTCCATCGGTATATGGCTGCTGTCTTTGTAATACGAGTCCTGCGGAATGACCGTAACCTGCTCAATAGGCAGACTTTCAATAATTTTCCTGACTACCGTGGTTTTTCCGGAGCCGGTTCCTCCTGCAATTCCAATTATAAACATAATATTGTGGTTAAAAAGCCTATTTTTGCAAACGGATCAAAACTACAAATTACGAATCAATTCCGCTAAAAAAAATGGTTCTGCAGATTATAACAGGCAAGAAATTGACTAGCGATTCTCAAACCGTTTAAAAAGAACGCTTTGCGAAACGAAAAAAAATGATTAACGAACTTCTGACGGGTAGAGAGTTTTGTGGTTTTTCCAATAAATGAGTTTAAACCTGAGTTAAAATCGAATAATTGAATGAACGAGCTATATCCATTAAAATTCACTCCGATCCTAAAAGATAAAATCTGGGGAGGTCAGAAAATCAAGTCGCTGTTAGGCAAATCGAAAGCATCCGACCGTTGCGGTGAAAGCTGGGAAATATCGGGCGTGGAGGGTGACATTTCAAGAGTAAGCGAGGGTTTTCTGGCTGGCAATGAGATTTCCGAGCTTATTGAGATTTATATGGGTGATCTCGTGGGAGACAAGGTCTATGAGAAATTCGGCCTTGAATTCCCTTTGCTGCTCAAATATATCGACGCAGCCGATGTGCTAAGCATACAGGTTCACCCGGATGATATTATGGCAAATGAGAGGCACAATTCGTTCGGCAAAACCGAGATGTGGTATATTATACAAGCCGATCCGGGCAGCGAGCTTATCTCGGGTTTCAGGAAACCACTTGACCAAGCAACCTACACAAAACTTCTTGATTCAGGTCAGATTGAAAGTGTCTTGAACTTCGAAAAGGTAAGCCCGGGCGATGTTTATTTCATGCCCGCCGGCAGGGTGCATGCAATAGGGAAAGGGATATTGTTGGCCGAGATTCAGCAATCATCCGATGTTACTTACCGCATATACGACTTTGACCGGAAAGACGAGCAAGGGAACGGGCGGGAGTTGCATACCGCTGCAGCCCTTGACGCGATCGATTTCACGGTGTATGATTCCTACAAAACAATTTATCCCAATATTGGCAATCAGACGATTAACGCCATAAGCTGCCGGTATTTCAACACCAACATCATGAACTTCAACCAGCCTGTGGAAAAAGATTTCGCCCTGATTGACTCGTTTGTGGCTTATATGTGTACAGAAGGCAAAGGTGAGATTCTATATGGAGATGAGCTTTCGGTAGCATTCACCAAAGGGGAGACAATATTAATCCCTGCGGTACTAAAAAATCTGATTATCAATCCGCAATTACCCTCTACCCTGCTGGAAATATATATTAAGTAGTGAGTGCGCTGCGCTTAGTGAGTGCGCTCACTTCTCTCACTATCACTCACTATCACTCACTATCACTCACCATCACTCACCATCACTCACTAACACTAACTTCTCTCCCTAACACTCACAATCCCTAACATCTTTTATCGTATCTTAGCCCCATGATCATAAAATCAGCAGTATTCGAAAAAAGCAGCACTAAAATTTCCGAATGCCCGACAGGGCATAGGCCGGAGTTTGCCTTTATCGGGCGGTCCAATGTTGGGAAGTCTTCTCTTATCAATATGCTAACCGGTCAGAACGGTCTTGCCAAGACCTCGGTATCGCCCGGCAAGACAAGGCTCATCAATCACTTTCTGATAAACAACGAATGGTTTTTGGTCGATTTGCCCGGATACGGCTACGCGAAGGTCAGCAAGTCGATGAAAGCCGAATTCTCGAAGATTATCCAAAACTACATTGCAAAAAGGGAAAACCTTTCCTGTCTGTTTATTCTTATTGATTCGCGGCTGGAGCCGCAGGACAACGATTTGGAATTCATCAACTGGTGCGGCACGAATCAGGTTCCTCTGGTTTTGGTTTACACCAAGACCGACAAGCTTGCTTCGCGCGATTTTCATGAGAACAGGAAGAAAATGGAGTTGAAGCTGAGCGAAACATGGGATGAAATGCCAACAAGTTTTTCCAGCTCTGCGGTTAAAAAATCCGGGCGCGACGAAATCCTTGATTTCATTCATTTTGTGATACATGATAAAGTAACTAACAATTAATGAACATTGAATTAGTTTTGCCTTAAGAATATTTACATTTGCCACAGAATTCAACAAATCATTTAAAGGCATCATGAGAGCTTATACACCCATTAAATTCTTCGCCGGAAGAGCAACCAAACCACTGGCAGAAAAAATAGCAAAGTCATTTGGAGCGGAGCTTGGTAAAACAAATGTTATAGAATTCAGTGATGGTGAGCTTCAGCCCCATTATGAAGAGTCGGTGCGTGGTTGCACCGTTTTTATTATACAGTCGACTCAACCGCCCGCCGAGAACCTTCTCGAGCTCTTGTTAATGATAGATGCCGCAAAAAGGGCCAGCGCTTATAAAGTGGTTGCCGTTCTCCCCTATTTCGGTTATGGCCGGCAGGATCGCAAGGATCGTCCGCGCTCCTCCATCGGGGCAAAGCTGATTTCGGACCTGCTAATGGCTTCCGGGGTTGACCGGGTTATGACGATGGATATGCACGCCGATCAGCTGCAGGGTTTTTTCAATGTTCCGGTAGACCATTTGTACGCATCGACGATTTTTGTGCCTTATATCAAGGATCTGGGTCTCGAAGACCTTGCCATAGCAGCCCCCGACATGGGAGGGACAAAAAGGGCCAATGCTTATGCCCGTTTTCTGGGTTCGCAGATGGTGATCTGTTATAAGATGAGGAAAAAACCCAATGTGGTTGAAGAGATCAGAGCCATCGGCGACATGGAGGGGAAAAACATTTTCATTGTCGACGATATGATCGACACGGCAGGAACCGTATGCCTCGCAGCCGAAATGATGATAAGCGAAGGTGCTAAGTCGGTTCGTGTTGTAGCCACCCACCCGGTTCTCTCGGGTCCGGCCTATGAGCGCATCAACAATTCTCTTATCGCAGAGGTTATCGTAACCGATTCCATACCCATTCAGGATCTTTGTCCGAAGATCAAAGTCTTGTCGATCGCCGACCTGTTTGCCGAAGTGATCAACAAAGTATATAATTATCAGTCGATAAGTTCGCATTTTATAATTTAAGTACTATATTTGCACTCCTTTTTAAGGACTGAAAATGTATTCCCGGTGTGATGGGGGATTATCATGATTATTAATTCTTAGTAGCACAAATTTATCTTATGAAAACAATTGAAATTGAAGTAAAAAAGCGTGTCAAGACCGGAAAAACCGATACACGCAATCTTAGAAAAGAAGACAATGTACCCTGCGTTTTGTATGGTGGGGAGCAGGTTAAGCATTTCTATGCGCACAAAAACGAGTTCAGGAAATTGGTTTACACTCCTGATGCCCTTATTGTAAACCTTAACATTGAAGGCGAGAAACATCAGGCCATCATGCAGGCATTGCAGTTTCACCCTGTTTTGGACACGCTGAACCACATCGACTTTGTTGAGGTATTCGAAAACAAACCTGTTGTTATCGATGTTCCCATTGCATTGATCGGTAATTGCATCGGCGTAAAGAACGGCGGAAAAATCCGTGAAAAGAAGAGAACACTTAAGGTACGCGGGTTAGTGAAGAATCTTCCCGACATTCTCGAAATTGATATGACCAAAATAGATATTGGTGGTATTGTTAAGGTGGAAAACCTTACCTACCCGAATATCGAACTGCTCGATGGTGCCCGTTCCATGGTTGTTTCCGTAATTTCCTCACGTCTAGCTGCAAAAGGCCTGACGGAAGCTGGAGCTCCCGGAGCACCTGAGGAAGCTGCAAAATAAACTTATCACTAGCCTTCCTGAACATTGAAATATCTCATTGCAGGGTTGGGGAATATTGGGAGTGAGTACGCTCACACCCGTCATAATATAGGATTTGATATATTGGATGCCCTGGCAGCGGCATCCAATATTTCTTTTACGGATGGCCGTTACGGATTCACAACGCTCTACAAATTCAAAGGGCGGTCGCTGCACCTCTTAAAGCCATCGACTTATGTTAACCTCAGCGGCAAAGCAATCGATTATTGGCTGAAAAAGCACAATATCCCTATAGAAAACCTTCTTGTTGTTGTTGATGATCTGGCTTTGCCTTTCGGCGTATTGCGTCTGAAGCCCAAAGGCGGGGATGCCGGTCACAACGGACTGATAAACATTACCGAGGTACTTGGCAGCAGCAACTTCGCTCGACTTCGCTTCGGTCTTGGCGACAATTTCCCCAAGGGATACCAGGTAGACTTTGTACTTAGCCAGTTCAACCCTGAAGAGAAAACCGTACTTCCCGCCCGGATGCTTTTGGCTGCCGACATCATCAGGTCGTTCGCCACTTCGGGTGTTGAGATTGCCATGAACCAGTACAACAACAAATAACGCCGCTTCCAAACCTGTCAGGTCTAAGACCTGACAGGTTTCAAATATGTTAACTTCTTGTTAAATGTGGGTTCAATTCAAAATCCACATTACCTTTGCAAAAAAAAATGGGTAAACGCACCATAAGCGCTATCATTATTTTTGCCTCTCTTTCTCTCGGGGGATTGATAACAACCCAGACGTTTTGGGTGAAGAAAGCGGTAAACCTGGCAGAAGAGCAGCACGACCACCGTGTGGACCTGGCGCTCGATGACGTTCTTGCCGAGCTCACCGACACAATAGGGGCGGCAGGAAAAAGACGGGGTCCCGAGAGCCAGGGCAGACTGGATCGAAAAAATGATTTTTTTGCCGCTGTGGATACGGCAAAACTTCATCGTCTGCTAATAAAGTACATCAATTACCATTCCCTCGATAACCGGTTCAGCTACTACATTGTAAAAACCTCGAACGACTCGGTAATATTCTCCTACGGAAAAAAAACAGACAACCTCTCCGGCCTGAAAGTTCACAAAGCCTGTCTGCACTGTGTTTACAAAGACGACTACTATCACCTGGCACTGTGTTTTCCCTACCAGACCAAGCAGACCCTTGCGGGGATGTCGGCATGGCTCGGGCTCTCGTCGGTTTTCCTGATCATCATAATCTTCAGCTTTTACTACACCATCACCACGATGATAAAGCAAAAAAAGATTTCAGAGATACGCGACGACCTCATCAACAACATCACCCACGAGCTGAAAACCCCGATTGCCACTATTTCCCTGGCTTCCGAGGTGATTCTTAATTCGGGGGATAAGATCAGCAAGGAACGGAATTTAAAATATGCCCGGATCATTTATGAGGAAAACAGCCGGATGCGGTCGCAGGTCGACAAGGTATTGCAGATGGCGGCTATGGACCGGGGGGAACTAAGTCTCGACACCTCGAGCATGAAGATGAACGAGTTCATCCGCAAGATAGTCGACAATTTATGTCTGGAACACTGCGAAACCACCGTGAAAGTTGATTATCATCTTGATGCATCCCATGATGAACTGATGGCCGACCCGGTTCAGATTGCCAATGTAATTACCAATTTGGTCAACAATTCATTAAAGTACTCGTCAGATGAACCCCACATAACCATTCGAAGCAGCACTGAGAAAAACGATTATGTTTTTTCGGTGGAGGACAGGGGCATTGGGATCAGCAGGGAGAACATCAAATATATCTTCGACAAATTCTACCGTGTTCCAACAGGCAATGTGCATAATGTAAAAGGCTTTGGTCTAGGCTTGTATTACGTGAAAACAATCATCGAAGCGCACAAGGGTAAAATTTTAATAGACAGTGAGCTGGGAAAAGGCACAAGATTTGATGTGTTCCTTCCGTTAAACAGAGTGAACGACTGAAAACTAATCCCGTGAAAAACAAAGCCGCCAAAATTCTCCTTGTTGAAGACGACACCAATCTCGGTATCGTTCTTTCCGACTTTCTGGAGATCAGCAACTATGATGTACTGCTAGCCACCGATGGTATCGCCGGAATGGAGTTCTTCAAGAACGGGGACTTCGATCTCTGCATTCTGGATGTCATGCTTCCATTCAAGGATGGCTTTACGATTGCTGAAGAAATCCGGGAAAGAAATCCCGAGATTCCCATTATCTTCCTTACGGCGAAGACCATGGAGAAAGACAGGATCAGGGGACTGAAAATCGGGGCCGACGATTATATCACCAAACCCTTCAGTACCGAGGAGCTGAGTCTCAGGATTGAAGCTATTCTGCGACGATCGAAATACTCCATTATCAAAAACGACCTGCCTGCTGTTTTCACAATCGGAACATACAATTTCGATTACAACAATCATATCTTAAGTTCCGAAAAGAAAGAAGTGCGGCTTACCCGCAAGGAAGCCGAGGTGTTGCGCTTGCTAAGCATCAACATGAACAAGCTGGTAAGGCGGGAAGTAGCTCTGAAAAACATTTGGGGCGAAGACGATTACTTTATGGGAAGAAGCATGGATGTTTACATCACAAAACTCAGGAAGTTTTTAAGCGACGACCCAAATGTATCGATAGTAAACATTCCCCGAACAGGCTTCAAACTTGAGGTCAAATAGGCTCTGGCACTGCACCATCAGACAAAAAGGATCGCACACACGAAGAAAAATTTGGATAGCTTGATGTAAGAGCATATCTTGAGCGTGTAAAAGCAAAACGAAAACACAAACAAGATCTCAGGTTTCCATGTCAGAAGACTCACAAAAACGTATCGACAAATTTCTGTGGTCGGTGAGGATATACAAAACCCGGGCCCTGGCCACCGAAGCCTGCAAGAAAGGGAAGATCCTCATCGACGGGACTTCTGTAAAAGCATCGCGGCTGGCAAAGCAGGGCGACAGGCTTGATGTGAAAAAACCGCCTGTAGTTTATTCGTACATTGTCAAAGATTTTCCCAAATCACGGATTTCAGCCAAATTGGTATCGGAATACCTACAGGATATCACCTCCCCCGAGGAACTGAAGAAACTGGAGATAAATGAGAGTTTTTTTGTGAAACGCGACCGGGGGGCGGGAAGGCCAACCAAGAAAGACCGCAGGACAATTGATAATCTCACACAAGAATAGAAATGCTGATAGCAAACCAGAAAAGAAAAGAGAACATAGCAGAGTATCTTTTGTATATGTTTCAGATTGAAGACCTTATCAGGGCTTACAGTTTTGATATCGATCTGCTTGAGGTGAATATCGTCAGCAAGTTTGAGCAGCCCTACCATGTAAAAAGAGACATGCGCGAATGGTACGTCTCCCTCATCACGATGATGAAAGACGGCAAACTCCAAACCACGGGTCACATCCCGATTGTGCGCTCACTCATTACCGAACTCGAATCCTTTCATGTCAGGCTCCTTCACAATGAAGACGAGTCGAAATACCATAAAGCTTACGCGAAAGTTCAACTCAGCATCGATTCGTTGAGAGCCAAATCGAACGGCAGCAATTTCGGGGAAATCGAGCTTTGTTTAAACGGCTTGTATGGTTTGTTGATGCTACGGCTGACAAAAAAACCGATAAGTCCGGAAACAGCTTCTGCTTTCGGACTTATCGGTGAGATGGTTGCACTGCTGTCTGCCAAATACCTGCAGTTCGAGCAAGGCGCAAAGGAGTTCTAAAATTTGTACGAGAGTCCTACCCCGAAAACCTCTTTAACCTGCAGGCCCGGTCCGCTGGAGTCGTCGCTTCTGAGAACCGTTACATCATCGTCGTAAATAAGCATGGTGTTAAAGGTTGCGGCAAGAAACTCGTTGATTTTCATCACGATCAGGAATTCAGCGTTGATGTCGATGTTTCCGGGATTATTCAGGTAATTGGAGAACAGGTCGAGTTTTGCCTGCAAATCAACATTTTTCATAATGGGTTGTTTGTAGAACACTTTTACAAATCCCCCGAATTCAGCCCTGAATTTCTCGCCGGGAGTAACCCCAAATGCACCTGCCATACTGAGAGTGTCGTCGACCACAAATGTCATCTTACCTGTAACCGGGGATATGAACACGTTGAACCTGTCGCTGGGCTTATAGTCCATACCGGCAGATATCGTGAGGTAAGCCGGCGAAAACAAATCGGAAATCTTTGACGACACATCAGGATAGTTGTAACCTTTGTCGAATTGGGTTTTGAAACCCAGCATGGCACTGTAATTCCATTTTTCAGAAGCTTTCATACCAAACTGTGAGGTGAGATCAATACGGTCGTCGCTCTTTTTGGTAAGGGTGCCCTGCTTCATAAGTCCGTACCCAAGGCCAAGGGTATTGTCCCAGACAATGTTCTCCTTCTTGTAATTGGCAAAGAGGTTTAAAAATGCATTGCCCGAATATGAATTTTCACCCCCTGAGGCCCACTGGTAAAAGCTGACCTGCGAAAAAGTAAGGGTTCCCATTCCACCTTTTTTCCAATAGGAGGTGTCGGCGGGTTCCTGGGCGAAAATTGCAAGATTTAAAAGTAGAAGAGAAAATGAAATAATTGTTTTTTTCATGACTGAGACTTTTTTTTGATTTTAGTTAGTTTTTCTTTACGGACTATAATTGATTTCAAAGATAAATTGAAAATTCAGTACACTACAAATAATTTTGATAAGCGCTAGTTTTACCTACCCAAACAGAGATATTGCAATACAAAGCTTGATATTGTTTTCACAAAGGAGGGTTATCGAGGTAACAAGTATCCCTCTTCCCAAACCAGGAGTAGCGTCTTGATGCAATAAACTTATAAGCAGCGTCCCTTAAAAACTTGGGCAGTACGATAAATCCGTACAACAGATTCCAGGGAAAATTAAGTTTACGGGCAATACGCAGGGCGGCATCCGACATCTGCCAGACTTTGCGATTCTCCAGCAGGATAATCGAGTCGGGCATGTCATTATCTTGGGCCATCAAATTCTTTATGGCTGAGGCCTCACTGCTTTGAAGCGGGATAAAGGAAAAAACGCCCCTCTTGTCTCTCTTTTTAACAAACCTCACGCTCCAGCTGCACAGTATGCAATAACCATCAAAGAATATCAGAGGCTGGTTTTTGTATTCCATTGCAGGAAGGTCAGGTCGGATGTCTTATTTCAAGAGATTAGCAGAAACAAAATTCCAGTCGACCAGATTCCAGAAGGCAGCAATATAATCAGCCCTCTTGTTTTGGTACTTCAAATAATAAGCGTGTTCCCACACGTCGATACACATAAGCGGACTGCCCTTTTCTTTGGATATGTTCATCAATGGATTGTCTTGATTGGGTGATGAAACGATTTTCAGCGCACCGTCTTGTTTGATGAGCCATGCCCATCCGGATCCAAAAACGGTAGTGGCAGCTTTGTTAAAAGTCTCTTTGAAAGCGGAGAAGCTCCCAAAGTTTTTCTCTATTTCCTTAAGCAGTTCGCCTGTGGGCTCTCCTCCCCCATTTGGACTCAGGGTGAGCCAGAAAAGATTATGGTTGTAGTAACCTCCCCCGTTGTTTCGCACTCCGGCAGAGTACTTGTCGATTTCCGCGAAGATTTCCTCAACCGTTTTGTTATCAATCATCTCATCCTTTGCAAGCTGGTTGAAGTTCTTTGTATAAGCTGCGTGGTGCTTGCCATAATGGATCTCCATGGTTTGCGCATCAATGTGAGGCTCAAGCGCATTGAAGGCATAAGGAAGAGGAGGCTGGGGAAAAGGGATCGGGTCGTATGAGTTTGTACTTGTCTGAAGAATTGAGGGGCGGTTGCTTTCCGCGAAGATGGAAGGGGCTAATACGGCTCCGGCGCCCATCAAAACGCTTGATTTTAAAAATTGACGTTTGTTCATGGTTTTAGATTTTCAGTTAAACAGAAATATCAGGGTTTTGTTCACTTTCCAAAATCCAAGCCATTAGACCTTTCCTCCCGCCCTCTTCCATTTTTATTAGGAGGAGGATCGCTGTCGCAATAAAAAGCGGTATAGATTTCTGTGAGTTTTGTCGCGCCGCAGTGAAATATTAAATTTAAAAAATAGTGTTATTCCTTTACCCGACAACAATGAAAAAAAATATATTACTTTTGCTGCAAATATTCAATCAATGTTAAAGGAAAAGATTATCAGTGGGATACAGCAGATTGGCATTGGGGTGTCGAATGTGCGTGAAGCGTGGAATTGGTATCGTGAGCATTTTGGGATGGACATCAGGATTTTTGAAGATGCTGCTATCGCTGAGCTGATGTTGCCTTACACCGGGGGAGAGCCACGAAAGCGTCATGCTGCCCTGGCTATGAATCTTCAGGGCGGTGGCGGTTTTGAGATCTGGCAGTATGTAGGAAGGACACCGGATGCCCCGGTAAGCGAGATACTTGCAGGCGACCTGGGCATTTACGTCACCAAGATCAAAACCCGCAATGTGAAGGCAGCCCATGCATCCTTCCAAAAAAAGAATCTGAACATCAGCGAGTTGTCGTCAGGGCCCGACGGTAAGGATCACTTTTTCGTTAAAGATCCCTATAATAACCTTTTTCAGATTGTTGAGGGTCATTCCTGGTTCAGAATCGACAGCAAAAAATCAACAGGTGCGGCTTTTGGAGCGATAATCGGAGTGTCCGACATCGACAAGGCCAGAAAAGTATATTCCGACATTCTCGGCTACGATACGGTGCTTTACGACAAAGAAGGAGTGTTTGAAGACCTTGGCTATCTTCCCGGAGGTAACAAGACCTTCCGCAGGATGCTGCTGATGCACAGCAAGCCCAGGCTCGGTTCGTTCTCGAGAATACTGGGTCCCAGTGTGATGGAGCTGATCCAGGTAACCGACCGTCAACCCGAGCAGATCTTTAAAAACCGTTTCTGGGGCGATTTGGGTTTTATACACTTGTGCTACGACATCAAGGGCATGGAAGCGTTGAGGATTGAATGCAAAAGCAAGGGTTTCCCCTTCACGGTTGACAGCACAAGCACCCTGAAAACCTCCACCTTCGACATGGGCGAGGCCGCAGGGCATTTTGCCTATATTGAAGATCCCGATGGCACGCTTATCGAGTTTGTGGAAACCGACAAGATTCCCATCATGAAAAAGTTTGGCTGGTACCTCGATCTTCGGAAAAGAGATCCACACAAGCCGCTTCCCAACTGGATTTTGAAAGCGCTGAAATACAGCAAGGTCAAGGAAGACTATTTATTGGGGAAATAGGGAAAATCAAGGCGATCAGCCTTGATTCATCTGTATATAATTTATTTTATTAAGGTCAGATGGAACCCACATGTTGCTGAATTATATTCATTTGTGTTTGTGTTTTTCGAAACATGTGGGTTTCATAATCATACCCGTTTGGCTTTCCGCGCGATAACATAGGCAAGTTGCGGGAAAAATCGTTTTATAAACACCAGCAATACCTCTTTTCCCCCGGTATAAACATCCTGTTTGCTTTTGCGAACGCCGTTTACAATATCACGAGCGCATTTTTCAACCGGCATTCCGTATTTCTGTCCATGGTCCATAATATTCTGCGCCTGGCCATCGGGGCCTAGGGCTCCCATGGAGATGTTCGTCTGGATTCTTCCCGGGCACACCATGGTGGTTCGAATTCCCTTATCGTAATATTCGGCAAGCACCGATTCATAAAAACCATACATAGCGTGTTTGGATGCAGCATAGGCTGAGCGGAGGGGGAATCCGAATTTGCCGGTAACACTGCTCACGGCAACAATATGTCCGTGTCCTCTGGCAATCATCGATGGCAAAAGAGTTTTGGTGAGTATCACACCTGAAAAGTAATTGATTTCCATGATCTTTCTGTCGGTCGCCACGCTGGTCTCCATAACCAACGATCGTTGCGATATTCCCCCGTTATTAATGAGAATATCGATCTTTCCAAAAACCTTCAGGGCCTCGTTTGCCTTTTCCTCGAGGGATCCGGGATCATTGAGATCCAGGGGCAAAACAAATACATTCCCGGGTTTCAAGCCCAGAGACGACTTCACGCGCTCAAGTTCTTCCCTGCGCCGGCTTGACAGTATAAGGCGGGTATTCCACTGCGATAAGACTTTGGCCAGTTCTTCGCCAATGCCGGAGGAGGCTCCAGTGATCCATATAACTTTTCCCTCGTAAAACTTATGATTTTTCATGCCAGCCTCTTCCTTCTTTAGGTTTTAATGATTCCATGAACTCTTCGGTAATTCCGTTCATGATGTTGTTGATTTCACCGTACAAAGCCAGGGTATGCGTAATTCCAATGTCCCCTTTGCCCGACAAAACCCTGTATCGGATTGCAGCAAGAAGCTTTTTGAGGAAAAAAACATAGTGCAGGGCAAGGTAGCCCGACACCAGCATTCCGACCAATACAGCCCAGGCTATCCATGCAGGACCGGTAAAGGCTCCGACGAGAATTCCAGCTATTGCATAATAAACGGGAAATAACAGCAGTGCGACCCCGAACTTAAAGGAACTGACAAACTGCGGGTCTTTCACGTTTTTAGTTACTTTCAGAGGTATGAGGTAGGGAATTATGTTGGATAAAAAGCCCAGGAGAAAAAGCGGAGCTGTAATTCCAAGGACAAAAGACTGAAGTACCATTCGGGCCAATGAATAAGCTTTTTTTTCAATTACCCAGTTGCGAAGGTTCAAGTCGCTCAGGCTTTTCATATATTCGGCGATCATACCTGAAAGCTTGCGTATTTTTTCCGGTTCGGCAACAAACGCCTCGTCGAGGAGGCTTATCATTTGCTTATCGGCCTGGAAGCGCTTATAAAGACTGTCGCCCAGAATTCCGATACGATTGCGCATCCGGCTGTTGTAGATGGTGCGCAAGTCCTGGAACATGTCGTAATGTTCGGTGTTTTCGATATGAATAATCACTTTTTTAAGCTCTTCAGACAGCCGCTCTTTGATTGTGTTCATGGCTTTGGCCGGGTTCTCGCGATACGCCACAATATACTCCTCCACCTCAATGGGCTTGCCATAAACAATGAGAAGATCCTGCTGGATTTTCTGGTAGTTTTCGAAGTCTATCCCAACGGGAACAATCTTCACAGGATTTTTCGCCCCGAATTCCTCATGTGCGCGGAAAGCAATTCTGAAGGTTCCTTTTACCAGCGGGCGGAGGCGGCGCTTATCCCCGTGGTTTCCTTCGGGCATAAGGCATACGCTGTAACAGTCCCGAAGGATGTCGAGGCAGATTGTAAAGGTCTCGTCATTTTTGGAGAGTTCCTCAGCCCCGTCGCGCATGCGGTAGGCGGGAAGCATCTTGAAGGAGGTGAGGATTTTCTTCAGGATTTTCTTCTTGAAAATATCTGCTCTGGCCATAAAAACCGGGTTGAGTCGGGCGGTATCAAGCACGATAAGCGCATCCATCAAGGCATTCTGATGGTTTGGAGTGAATATTATTGGACTGCCATAGGGGATATTCTTCCTGCCCACCACTTCAACCCTTTTATAGTAAAGGTGGAAAACCAATAGCTGGTAGGCTTTCAGAAGGGTGTAAAAAATGCTGAACTTATGGATTTTGCTGCCGCTCTTGCTCATAACTGGCTTTTGAGGATTTACGGGGGCGAATTTAAGATAAAAATACCATAAGTGTTTGTGTTCAAGGATTAAAAAATCGGCAGGTTTTATTTGAAGGCTGTTTCCAGCAATCCGTCTCCCTCGAGCCTAAGTCGCTTGAAATAGTCGGGCAAGGGCTTCCCCATCATCTCGTCGACATAAACTTTCGCGAGGTACTGGCTCAGCATAAAGCCCTGACCGCGCAAGCCCAGGAACAGTCCTTTTGCCGGGTCGATAATCATGCGGGGTTCGATATAATATCCCGACCATACCGCCTGGAACCCCACCGAGGAGAGTTCAGGTATCCAATCCATAAATACTTCCGAAACGATTTCGATAAATTCCCTGGAGTTGATTTTCAGGTTCTGTCCGGTCTGAAGGGCTTCAATAGAGGGCGAGGCGCATCCTATAACCTGTCCGGTTTCGGCAAGTTGTTGTCCGTAAACCGCAACAAAGCCCTTGTATTTCCTTCTGTCGATCAGCATGGGGAGGGGTGCTCCGTTTACCCCCAGCATAGGCATTCTTCGGGTTATGAATGCCTGATGGCGGACGGGGTACAATCCGGTTTCCCAGCCCAGTTTCATTGCAACCTCCTCTCCTCCCGAACCCAATGCGTTAACAAAGATTTCGGTTTGGTATTCGAGGTACTTGCCTTCGTGGTCTTTAACCAGAACAACAAAGTCGTCACCTTCTTTCCTCACGTCTTCCAGCAGCACATCTTCCCTGAGGCTTCCCCCCTTTCCAATGGCTATGTTGCGGAGCAGATCGATTGTTTTCCCCGGGCTTGCCTGCCAGCAGTTGCGGGTAACCAATGCGGCTAAATATTTTCCGTCCATGGGGTTGAAAGCCGGGGATATCTCACTCCTGAAATCCTCCGGCTGGATCATATAGGCGTCCTGCCATGCTTTTGTTTTCTCGAGGGAGATAAAAGAGGCCTCATCGTGGGCGAAATTCACATAATTGATTTTGCGGAAATCGATGTTTTTTGTTTTCTGCAGTTCCTCAAAGAGGTGAAGGTTCTGAACTGCTATTTCCGAAAGTTCCGGCACGCTGAAAGCAGGCCGCCCCCCGGCGATATTCCGCCACGACGCACCGTGACCATAATTGATAAGCACCGGTTCCAGTCCTGCCTCGGCCATATATCGGAAGACCGATGATCCGGCGATTCCACCACCTGCAATAAGCGATTTGACGCGTATCCTTTTGGTTTTTTTGTTGCCGCTGCCAATAATGATCTCATCAGGATTCTCGCGCGGGTAAAGCTCCGACATTTCAAGCTGGTTCGACATAGGGCCGCGGGGTGTAGGTTCGCCCACAACGGATATTCCATATTCGCCGATTGCCTGCTTAAGACGTTTGATGCATCGTTTGCCTCTGCAGGCGCCCATCCCGAGGCGGGTGGTATGTTTTATTTCATCCACAGAGATGAACTTGCGGTCGCCCACCACCTCGAGGATATCTTCCATGGTTACGTCGTCGCAGTGGCAGATGTAGGAGGGGGATTGGTCGCCAACCAACCTGTCAGGTTTTATAAACCTGACAGGTTGGTTGAAATTAATTGGGTTAATAAATCCCCTTACCTCCATCATCTTTTCACCTTCAATATCCAGACATTTGATTCTGGCGATGTTTGTTTTATTCTTTTTCTGCAGTACTTTTTCGATAGTTCCGGTACCAAGTTTCGATCCCTCGTTATCCACAAGAAAAACCTCTTTGCCCTCCTGAACCTCAAATTCTACCGGCAGAAAGAGTTTACCAGTCTTTAGGTTGTAGCCAAAAATCGCAAGTCCCGGACACTGGTATACACATTCCATGCAGCCCACACACTTGCTGAAATCGATTTGGGGCACAGTACTGGTGCTGGTTTTGGTTATGGCTCCGTGGGGGCATGCAAATTCGCAGGGGTTGCAGGCAAAGCCGTATAGACAGTCGATAAGGACGAAGGGTTTTTCCAAGCTTCGCTTTTGAGTCGGCCTATAGGCCGACTCTATAACTCTGGCAGGGTGTTGCTGCGAGTCGATGTATTCTTTTGAAAGCGCCAGGAATTCCTTGTAGCTGAACTGTTCGCCCATCTCCTCCAGAATCTCAAAAGCCACCTGTTTGCCTCTGAGTACAGCGGATGTGCCCTCGCCGATTCGTATGGCATCGCCTGCTCCATAACACTGTCGGCCAAAGACCTCACGACCCTTGCGAAGTAGCAGGTCGTCCTGAACCAGTCCGGTGCAGATGTTTATGGCGTCGATCCCGGAGATTACCTGCTCGGTGCCGGGAACTGCCTTAAAATCGATACAGTCGGCCACCACAGCTCCGGTAATCCCATCGTTTTGGTCGTTGGGGATAGCTTCCACAAGAATTTTGGATGTTATAACGGGAATCCCCAGTCGCCGTATCCGGTTAGCCTGAACAGGAAACCCTCCCTCGAAGGTCTGGGCTTCGATGATGGCTTTCACGCTGGCTCCTGCCTGCATAAGCTGGTAAGAAGTGAGGTAGCCAATGTTTCCGGCTCCCACGGTAAGAACATTTTTGCCCAAAAGGGTGAATTCCTGGTTCATCATTTTCTGAACCACGGCAGCGGTGTACACACCCGGCAGGTCGTCGTTGCGGAAACTCGGCATAAACGGCACCGCACCGGTGGCGATAACCAGAAAAGCTGCCTCCACATAGTAAATCTCAGAGCTTCGGATATTTTTCACGGCAAGCATTTTCCCCCCGAAGATATCCCATACTGTAGAATTCAGAAAAATGCCATCGTGCGACTCACCCGCGAGGCTGTGGGCTATGTCGAAGCCCCGCATCCCGCCGAACTTCTTCTCCTTCTCGAAAAAGAAGAACTGATGGGTCTGCATCAGGAACTGTCCGCCGATCCGGTCGTTGCTGTCGATCACAATATTTTCGATCCCGTGCCGGTTAAGCATCTCTCTGGCCGCGAGACCAGCAGGGCCGGCGCCAACAATGGCCACGCGTGTTTTGTATACTTTAAGTCCTTTTATTTTCTCGGGGGAGGTAGGGGCGGGATGGTACTCTTTGGGTATCTCTCTTACATCCTTGATTTCGTCGACCAGGGTGATGCATATGCGACGGATCTCGCCATCCACAAGCATCTCGCAGGCGCCGCATTTGCCGATTCCGCATTCGAGGGATCGGTTGCGGTTATGCAGGCTGTGGCTGTGGACAGGATATCCCGCCTGATGGAGCGCAGCAGCGATGGTGAAGCCCTTGTCGCCTTCGACGGGTTTCCCTTCGTACAGAAATTCAACTTTCTCAGCAACAGGTATTTCCAATATTGGATGGCGGGTGATCTTCCTCATAATTGCGAAGGTTTTTAAAAACGGAAATTACTGCAAAGAGGAGGATTGAAATTATGATGTTTGTCAGGTGTTGGGGTGATTTTGGTCATGGCCCCACCCAGACTCCCGCGACGAGTTAAACTTTCGTGGAATTGAGGATTCGGCCCCACCCCAACCCTCCCCCGATGGGCTGGACTTTTGTGGAATTGAGGACTCGGCCCCACCCCAACCCTCCCCCGATGGGCTGCAC
>JFJP01038416.1_pt1 | contig 17663 bp, 16 predicted proteins | sample 431651 | NCBI WGS metagenome assembly JFJP01 (sample SAMN02602958, study PRJNA72255) | Microbial mat metagenome, whole genome shotgun sequencing project. | biome: fresh water; feature: sink hole; material: water; isolation source: purple microbial (photo- and chemosynthetic) mats found in...
CTTTATCAAAAATTAGATAATTATGGTACGATGTCCAACGGTCTGTTCTTTTAAACTCTATTTCTGCAATACAGAAAGGAAGGAAATTCTATGAAGATTACTCTTCTTATGCCACAAAGTGATATGTATCGTAAAGGTGGGATTTTCCCAAAAGCTTTGCGATATGCACCACTCACTCTCACAACTCTCGCGGCATTGATTCCGAAAGAGCTTAATGCCACCATTAAGTGTCACGATGAAGCTTCTGAAGTCTTTAATCCTGAAACTTGTGATGCAGATATTGTGGGCATTACTGTTATTACTCCGACATCAAAACGGGCGTATACTTTTGCAAAAAAACTACGTGAACGAGGTGTCTTTGTGGTTCTGGGTGGTGTGCATATAACTCTTGTGCCGGAAGAAGCTATAAAGCACGCTGATGCTATTGTTACTGGTTATGCCGAAGAAACTTGGCCTCAACTTCTGCGAGACTTTGCAAAGAAGCAAACTCGAAAGAGGTATGATCAAGGACTTTTGTATCAGTTCCAAAGCGTACCAACTCCACGTCGTGATCTACTCAACAAAAAGCCTTATGTAACTATGAATACCGTTCAAGCGGTCAGAGGTTGCCCTTATAAATGCACCTTTTGCGTAGTTCCATCTGCTTGGCCTCAGTATATGCATCGACCAGTCAAAGAGGTTGTTGCAGAGATTGAGACACTTGATGGTGATAATTTTCTGTTCCTTGATTTGAGTCCAGTAGAAGATCGAAGGTATATAAAAGATCTTTACCGAGCTTTGATTCCACTTAAGAAGAAGTGGGGAGGTTTATCTACTTTCACGATTTGTAAAGATCGTGAAATGCTTGAACTTGCCTCAAAGAGTGGGTGTCGAGGTTTACTTATTGGTATTGAATCAGTGAATCCTTCTAATCTACATAAAATGAAGAAGGGTTTTAATAAGCCTGACTCCTATCGTGAGCAAATAAAAATGCTCCACGATAATGGAATAGCTGTAAACGGCTGTTTTGTTTTTGGTATGGACGAGGACAGTAAAGATGTCTTTGATTTAACTGCTGAATTTGTAATCGAAACTGCCATTGATTTGCCGAGGTTTGCTGTAGCTACACCTTTCCCTGGAACGCCGTTCTTCAAACAACTGCAAGCAGAGAAAAGGATACAGAGTTACGATTGGAACTTGTATAGTGGTCAACACGTCTTGTTCCACCCAAAACAGATGACTGCCGAGGAGTTACATCAAGGTATTCGTAGGACGTGGAGAGAGGTTTACAGACTTGGTTCGGTTTGGAAGAGGCTATTTTCTTCAGAAGTGAGCAGAGACTGGGACTTACTCAAAGTGTCTATTCCTGCGAATTTGGGTTATGCAGCTTATTCTAAATTTCTCCCGCCTTTCGTTTCGATGTCTTGTGGGGAGGAAGATATGTGGTTGCCTGAGACAGTGCAACAATCACCAATCATTCTCAATCAAACTTAGGAGTATTTTATGCGTATTTTATTTGTCACTCCTCATATTGGGCGAAAGTCTGATATGAGGTATGTACGAACGTGGCAAATGGAACCACTCACCATTGCTACGCTTGTAGCGTTGACACCAAATGATGTGGAAATTGAGTATGTCGACGAACGCCTAGGTGAACATATCGACTACGGAGTCCATAGAGACTTGGTTGTTATCACGGTTGAAACATATACAGCAAAGAGATCATATGAAATCTGCGCTGAATGCCGTAAACATAGACTTACTACTATGCTTGGTGGATATCACGTAATGTTGTTGCCACAAGAAGTGCAGAAGTATGCGGATTCAATAATGGTTGGGTTTGCTGAACCGTTGTGGAGTGAGATGATTTCTGATGCAAAGAAAGGAAGTTTGAAATCTATCTACATTCAAGACAGAACAGTAAAATATCCCTTTGTTATTCCACGCAGAGACATTTTTGGAGGAAGAAATTACTTCAACCTCCACTGTGTGGAAACTGGGCGTGGTTGTCCCCTTACTTGCGAGTTTTGCTCGATTACAGCCGTAACAGGTGCAACATACCATAGTCGGCCAATCGACAGAGTCCTAGAAGATATTAGATCCCTAAAAGGAAATAATATTTTTCTTGTTGAAGATAATTTTATTGGCAATAAACGACACGCCAAGGAATTGCTTCGAGCAATGATTCCTCTCAAAATCAACTGGGTTGGCCAAGGAACACTCAATATGGGGAGTGACGAGGAATTACTTGAACTTATGAAAGAGAGTGGATGTGCAGGAGTGTTGATTGGTTTTGAGTCGCTTAAAAGGGAAACTTTGATGGCAATGAATAAACCAATTAATACGAGATTTGAGTATGAAAAAGCGATTAAGCAACTGCATCGATATGGAATTGCACTCTACGGTACTTTTATCTTCGGGTATGATACCGAGACTGTGGAAGATATTCGTCACACGGTCGAGAAAGCGATTGATTTTGGCATCTTTATGGCTGCGTTCAATCATCTACTCCCGTTCCCAGGGACACCAACCTATGACAGACTCGAGGCAGAAGGAAGGTTGGTGTATGACAAATGGTGGTTATCTCCTGAGTTTCGATTTGGAGAGGTACCATTTTATCCGAAAAATATGTCTCGTGAGAGACTATACGAGGAATGTTTGCGAGCTCGTGAACGTTTCTATGGTGTGCAATCGATTATACAAAGAGGTATTGAAAACATTTCAGGCAATTGTGGTTCTTTAAAGAAGGCAGGTGCTTATCTGTGGATTAACTATCTTCTTCGGCGAGAAGTTGCTGAAAAAGATGGTTTACCACTTGGTAATCACCTTGTTTTACCTCAACCAAAATAAAGGAGTATTAGATATGAAACGTTTCCTGTTTGGATCTGAAGTCCACGATGAAGCTTGTCGTATTATTCTTCAGGAAAGTCCAATGGGAAAGAACGTTAGGCTCTCGTTTCGAAAGGAGCCTTCTTTTTTCTTGGCAGAAAAAATTTCCAACACTTGGTCACAATTAGTTGTACTCTGTGATGACGAAAATGATAGAGTGCTTGGATTTGGAGTAAGATCAGGTAGAGCTTGTTGGCTCAATGGGCAGGCAGTTGAACTTGGTTATATCAGTCAATTACGACTTATTCCTGAGTTCAGAAATGGACTCTATCTTGCGAAAGGATACCGTAAATTCAAGGAGTTACACGAACAAGATGGAAAGGTTCTTTTTTACGTCACAACTGTTCTTTCAGATAACGAGACTGCAAGGTTGTCGCTTGAAAGTAAGCGAGTTGGACTACCTACATACAGACCACTTGACGAACTGTCTTCGTATTTTTTTCTTGCACAGAAAGCGTCTCTACAGTTAATAGGAAATACAAATCCTATTGATATTAAAGATGTATTGACAGCATATAATGAAGAAGTACGAGACGGAAGTCTTGCGACAAGATATGACGAAAATACAATGTCGTGGATGTCGATGGTTGATTATGAAGCAGTGAATGTACATACCAGTACTTTCACTGCTAGAGCTGTGCTTGTAGATTTTTCAAAAGTTAAGCAAGTGGTTATTGATGGGTATTCAATGCCTTATTCAATAATCACCAAGTTCGCAAGAATGACTGCTTCGTTTTTAGGAATTATACCACCACCTAAGGTTGGTTCATTGCTGAAATGTATTTATTTGACAGCTGTAAGTATTTCAGGTGATAAGGAAGAAGGATTTCAAGCATTGCTTAAGTATGTAAGAGATAAAGCATTTCAAAAGAGCTGTCACGGTGTTGTGTGTGGATTAAGTTCTCAGAGTTCTTTTAAAAAACACGCCAATTGTAAATCTATCAGTAACACAAAAAGCATTCTATATGCTGTTGCGTGGAATGAAAGCGTGATACCAAAAATAGATAACAGTACAAATAAGATAAATATAGAAGTCGCAACTTTATAGTCATTTTTATAGCCATTCTCACAAATGGCTATTTTTATTGTCGTGTGCTAAATTACGAACAGTCTGTTCATTATCAAAAGGAGTTCTCATTGTGAGTAAAATTATCGGAACGCTTGAACCTGTTTGGTCGTGTGGACCAGAAATTAAGCAAGCTTGTTTTGAGTTATTGTCACAACATTTTCAAGGTGTGACTTGGAAGCAATTTAATACTGATTTTTATGAAAAACAGTATGTTGCTCTTTTGAGAAAAAATGATCGAATTGTCGGTTTTTCAACTATGACAATTCTCTCCATTATTCTTTCAAAAGGTCACACTATGAATGTTGCTTTCTCTGGTGACACGATTGTTGAATTTGAAGACAGGAATACAACTGAATTAGGAAAATCTCTTGCTTCCTTCTTTCGAGAGGTTATATCTGTTTATGGTGATGGTAATGTGTGGTATGTACTTATTTCGAAAGGGTGGCGTACATATAAAGCGATGGAATTTATGTTTCATCATTTTGCTCCACATCCTCATTTGAAACTTACAAGTTTCGAAAAGGAAGTCATTGTTGGATTTGGAAAAGAAAAGTACTTTTCTCGTTTTAATGAGAAAAGTCTTGTTATTAATGCACTTGATGGCGATCAAAAACTGCAACCGAAATCACCAGATTTGATAGTTCCTTCTTCAGAGCTAGGAGTGTTCTTTATTGAACGTAATCCTGGTTTTGCAGATGGAGATGAACTTGTCTGTGTGGCTAAGTTATCTTATGACAATTTCACTGAAAGGTTTAAGCGATGTTTCAGATAAAACTTTTAATATGCAATGTTTTGTTATGGTTATCACTCTTACCAGAGACGATACGCTACATCATTGCATTGCTTTCTCCCAAATACGCTCAGGAGAAGGTACTCAAAAATATTCTCATTAAGACAGGAGTATCCAGAGATACATTTACTCGTCTACCGCTTACAAAGTATGACGATTATGTAAATCAAATTGAGATCATTAAGACTACTGGTGAGCACCCAACTTATCGCGAAAAAGTCTTGCGTCTTTGTGCTACAAGTGGTACTTCAGGAAGAAATAAGCTAATACCGTACACAAAGAGCCTTAAGGATGCATTTCAGAGAGGACTGTACCCTTGGATTTTCTTTATGTACATAAGATTCCCTTTTTTATTTCTTAAGCGTCAATACTGGTCAATTACACCAGTTATTCAAACTCGAGAAGATAATGTCACAAGCAAAGTCATAATTGGATTTGAAGACGACGAAGAATATATTGGGTCTTTACAGCGTTACATTATAAAGACGGTATGGGTTGACACGAAAAAGATTGTCGACAACTGTCCTAATATTGAAACATTTCTTTCAAGACTTGCAATACATTTAAGTAAAGAGAAGATGTTGGGTTTGGTTTCTGTCTGGAGTCCGAGTTTGATTTCTTTGTTGATAAAGAAACATAAGACAGTACTACCGAAAAAACTTCTGCTCAGTTCTTGGGCTCATAGTCATTCTAAAGGAGAGTCAGATTGTGTCGTGCGAACTATGGCAGTAATTTTACAACCAAAGGGGTTATTATCGACAGAAGCTTGTGTCACGATTCCAATCGGTACCGATACTTTTTTTCTTTCTTATAATTCGCACTTTTTCGAATTTAGAGATACCAATACAAATAAAATCGAGACAGTTACAACTGTTGAGGTTGGTCTTGAATACGAAATGGTTGTAACAACGCAAAGTGGATTCTTACGATATGCTACAGGAGACATAGTGCAAGTGGAAAAGTTTATCTTCGGAAGACCATCTTGCGTATTTGTCGGTAGAGTAGGAGTTATAGATCTGTTTGGAGAAAAACTTGATGAACGAACTGTTGAAAAAGCAGTCAGTTCACTCTTGGGTGAGTCGATTGCAAAAGAGTCATTTTGGTTCCTTGCTCCAACAAGAAATATTGATGATTTAATTTCTTACACACTGTTCATTAAATTAAAAGTAGTAGATGTTGAGCTTGTGAAAAAACTTGATACATTACTACGTATAGCGTATCACTATAATTATTGTAGAGAGCTCGGTCAGTTGTCACAAGCAAGAATTTTTATCATAAAAGATTCTTCGCCCGAAACCATTTTTATTGAGATCTCTTCTGATGATAGTGGTGCACGATTGGGGGATGTAAAACTATGTCGGCTTTCTAAGAAGTTTGATTGGCATAGTGAATTCTCTGGTCACTTTATTGAGCCCTGATCGAATTGATCAGGGCTTTTTTTAAAGTCGAACAATTTATCATTACGAAAGAGTTTGTTAAATTTGGGAGTTTTGTTTTTTAAGTTCGATGTCTTTTATGTGGCCGTATGATTTTTACTGTTATATTATAAATAATTAACTTTATAAATGTTCGGTTATCAAAATGTAAGTCAAAGAGATAACAGTATTAATAGAAAGAAAAATAAAATACCTCACACCGCTTCCGGTGTGAGGTGATTTATATAGAATGGTGTAGGGTGGAAGGTGTGTTAACTTGAAAAGATATCGAGTTTGTCTTGGACTATTCGTTCGATAAGTCCAACTTTAACCGCTTCTTCGGCAGACATCCAATCATTAAACCGCTGATCACCTCGTGCGATGAGTTTTTGCACAAACTTACGACGTTTTTCATCTGATACTTGCTCAGTCCATTTTGTTGGTGTGAGTCGTTTCATATAAAGTTGTGTGACCATTTCTTCGGTTGCTTTCACGTCTAAGAGGAGATGTTCAAGATTTTCTGAAGTTGTTTGATTGATTGGAATAGTTATTTTTGTACGAATGCCAGAATGAATCAGGAAACGAGAGTATGGTGTCCCTAGTCTTTCCTTACAGAACAACATAATAAATGTAGCAGCAGAACCACATTCACCAAGTGCAATTCCACGTACTGGTGCTGTCATAATAGAAGTCATAAGGTCACAAAGGCGTAAGGCAGAATCCATATTTCCGCCACTACTATCAATAATGAGATTGATAGTGTTGTTTGATTCCATCTGCAGATTGAGTAGTCGTTGTGCCACACCGGTAATAGAAGAGGGGTTGATCTCACCACTTAAAATAGTAGTACGTCTCTCCATCATTCCATCAAAAATAAAATCTTGAGTGTCATTTTCTTTAGACATAAAATTCCTTTAGAACAGGTTTATTTAAGAACAAAATACTTAATTACTTTACACAATAAAAGAGTATTTGCATATACATTACATTTAGATGTAAAAACGTAGACCTAAATTTTGCTCAGGATATTTAATAAAAAATAATAAAAAATAATATAAGAGACCGTAGTTAAGAGACATATTTTTTGGATTACAAATATATAAAAACCCGCCAGTGTGAATGGCGAGTAGCTTGTTGGGGTGATTTTATTATCCCCTTGTTTGGATCAAATTATCAAGTTTGAACCCTTTTATTATTTGGTCTGTATCCTCTTGGGAGTAACCCTCTCTCGAGAGTAAGTATCTTATTTTGTCTTCGCTTGGTGGCATAGAGACACTATTTTTTATGAAAAATTTTGCAAATACACACCAGATGCAGATGAATAGTGAACTACTAGCTACTACTGTTGTTTGTGGGCTTTTATGGCTCAGTAGTACTATGACAGCACCAGATAGGATTGCAAAAAAAGCTAAAAAAGCTCTGTCTACCAATGAATTGCTCTGCCTATCTTTATCTCCGATGGTGACTAAAGGGGGTATTGATATTATCGAGATTAATCCCCACGAGATCATTATTACCATATCTTCACCGCTTGCTCCAATGGAAATCAAACCTAAGACCATACCTGCGAAGGCAATAACCATACCAATTAACAAAAACAAAGTTTTACTCATTTTAGCTCCTTCTTAAATCCCCACAGAATCAAGATATATAAAGATCTGGTGTGTGGGCACCACTTTTCATACTATAACACACTTTTATCGTAAGGCAAATCAACTTGAATTTTGCACTCTAATTGCACAGAAGTTTGCAGGCTAATTGCATAGGTAAACAGTGCCTGTATACTTTGTAAATTTGTCACATAAACTTAATTCCCTAGGTCGGTCCTAGGGAATTAAGATAGTGGATTTGCGATAGTTACTTCATTGAAATTTGTAGTAATAAATCAAGAGCCTGGGCAATCTTTCTATCTTGAGTAAACTTCTATATCGTTCCATATAATGGGATTAATTTCTAGAAGTTAAATATTTTTTTTAAAAAATCGATTGTCCGAATTTCTTGAAGGTGGTGAATTTACTATGAGTATTACTTAGAGAAAGGCAATAATACTTAAAATCACAGTACCTTGCAATGCAAAGTACTGTATGCTATGATACAAATTATGAACGAAGCAACACAAGAATATAACGTCGAAAATACCAAGTCGCAGATGCGAAAAGGTTTCCTTGAGTTCCCTGTACTTTTAATAATTGGTGCAAAACCAACGTATGCCCCCGATATTTTAAAACAACTTAAAAATGCAAATCTGTTGGTGGTGGAAGGGACACTTTACCCACTTCTCTCACGATTAAAACGTTCTAGCTTGGTGGAGTATGAATGGCAGGAAAGTAGAAGTGGTCCACCACGAAAAATGTACACAATCACCACGCAAGGGAAAGAAGTCTTGCAACAATTAGAAACATCGTGGAAGTCACTCGATACTTCAGTAAATTCACTAATCAATCATTATGAAAAAAGTAATTAACATCACACTCGGTAGTATCGTATTTGCGATTGATCAAGTGGCGTATGATGCACTAGCCTCATATCTTGAGCAAATAAAAAGCAATCTGACTGATAGCGATGATATCAAGGAAATAATAGATGACGTTGAGAACGCAATTGCTGAGAAGTTTATTGCTCTCAAACGTAGCGAAAAAATGGCAGTAACGTTAGTCGATGTTGAAGCAGTAATGAGCGAGATGGGTAGTCCCATTGAGTTCGGTATGTATGAAGAGAGAAGTGGTGTTAAAGGTCAAGCGAAAGAACATAATGAGACTTCTGATGAACCAAAAAAACGATTGTACCGAGATTCTGACGATGCCATTATTGCCGGTATTGCTTCGGGCCTAGCAAGTTACTTCGGCATTGATCCTGTTATTGTTCGACTTATCTTTGTTGTCTCTTCCTTCTTTAACGGCCTTGGACTCCTTGCTTATATTATCCTTTGGCTCGTTGTACCCGTTGCTGAGACAACAGCAGATAAGTATGCAATGCGTGGCGAGCGAGTAACACTCCGAGATATTTCAGAACGGGTAAAAAAAAATATAGAAAACATCCAAAAAATTGATGATGTGAAAACTAAAGGTGCTTGGTTCGATTTACGAAATTTCCTTGAGAAGATGTTTGGAATCGTGGGTACTATTGTAAAGTTTGTTACTGTTCTCATAAGGTACATCGCAGGAATTGTACTGATTATAGGTGGTGCATTGGGTATTGCCGGAATAGTTTCTCTTTTCAGCGTGATACTTCTATCTGATAAAGTACCGTTCCCAGTTAATATTCAGATTGTATTAGAGACCTTGCAGGGTAGTACTCTTGGAATTGTGGCAATAGTGTCATCAGGTACTGTGATGTTGGTACCACTGATTGTTTTAGTTGTTGTTGGAGCAGGTCTGTTAGCAAAACATACTTATTTTACCGTACAAAAATCCGTCACTCTCGCAGTGGTATGGATAATAGCTGTAATATTGGCTGGTACTACGTCTGCGTTGCAGGTCGAGCAAGTGATGCAAAAAATTGGCCCCATAGAAGGACATTTTGGCGACTCAAGTTTTGAGGTGCAGTGGAAAAATGGAGTCATTTATGGTGATGATCATAGTGTGCGTTTCATCAATGAAGATATGAATAAAACCCGCTAGTGGCACTACTGGGACAGGGACAATAAAAACACGACCTCTGTGCTGTAACTCTCCAAACAAACACATAGCCTTACTGGGACTTTATTTTGTAGCGACCCATACCAAAAATAAAGGTGTCGCATAGCTGAAAATTGGAGTAGTTTAACTTAAGTTAAACAAAGTCTGATTGAAATGGAGTGTCCGAATTTTTGAAGATTATTGGTTTGTGGTGGGTCTAGATTTCTCTATTAAACTCAGAGAAATATGAGCTAACTCCAATTTGCTGAAAGAGTCGTTTGAGTTGTGGTGTGACGTCTTCTGGAAAATTATTCTTGTCAATCCATAAAACTTCGCTAGCAAGGTGTGGTTCACCTAGTCCTGGCTCACCAACCCACTTCTTCGCTCGGAAATAGAAGTTTACATATTCATCTCGAATGTAGTCTACGTGAACGAATTCAAGATCATCGATTTTTATATCAACCATTGCTTCCTCTTTAGCTTCTTTAATTGCCGCTTCTCTTACAAAGTCTCCTTTATCGACATGTCCAGCGGGAATGGTAAGTAAACCGTCTGCCCAGCCTGTATTTGCACGTCTTAAAAAGAATACCTTATTATCTTGCTCTAAAATTACGAACACTGCTGTTCGGGTTAAATGACGTTCTGACATATATTTCAGTATACCAGAAACATCATTCCGGTTAAATTTTTTGAACACTTAACTTTATAAGTGTTCGGTTAGCAAATTGATGTTTGCCTCTATAATAATTATCACACATAAAAATGTCGAACAACCTATGAAAACTACTGAAATTCAGCAAAAACTTGCTGATATAATTAACCTATGATAACATATGAAAATATGGATAAATCATTTGAAGGTAAACTGCTCTCTATTAGCCAAGTAGCCAAGATTTTTGGTATTCACCAAGATACTCTCCGTAACTGGGAGAAGAAGGGTCTTATTACTCCTCTTCGTGTCGGTACTCGGGAGGATAGAAAGTATCGTCCTGAAGACCTTGAGAAGATTATGGGCGATATGAGTATTGTAAAAGACCTCGGTATTGAAGACGACAAAATGAATCTCACTCAGCTCAAGCAGTTCCTTTGGAAGAGTGCCGACATCCTTCGTGGCAAAATCGACAGTTCAGACTACAAGAAGTATATCTTCGGACTACTTTTCTACAAGCGTATCAGTGACGTGTGGGACGAAGAGTATGCCAAGGTACTTGCCGAGTTTGGTGATACTGAGCTCGCTCGTGCTGACTATAATCACCGCTTCCAAGTACCGAAGGATTGTCGTTGGGAGAATCTTCTTGGTGAAGCGCAAAATATTGGACAGAAGCTCAATGCAATTTTTGATAAGCTGACGAACGCTAATAGTCCAAAGCTCGACAAGATTTTTGATGATCTCGACTTTGCCAACAAAGACAAGTTTCCAAACGAAACACTCCAGCGTCTCATTAATCATTTTTCAAAATACAATTTTGGCGATACATACATAAGTTCAGACCTGCTTGGCGACGCATACGAATATCTTATCGAACAGTTTGCGGCTGATGCAGGGAAGAAGGGAGGTGAGTTCTACACACCACGTGAAGTAGAGCGTATCATCATCCAAATTCTCAAACCGCACGAGAAGGATCATATTTATGATATGGCGGTGGGTAGTGGAGGGTTCCTACTTGAAGCGTACCACTACCTTAAAGATGTAGCAGGTGAAAAGAAAGCTCGTACTCTTTATCTCTATGGACAAGAAATAAACCTTGGTACCTATGCAATTGCGAAGATTAATATGTTCCTCCACGGTCTCGATTCTGCTAGTATCGAGCGGGGAGATACGCTCTCAGAGCCAAAGTTTCTCAATGCAGATGGTTCCCTCCAAACTTTTGATATCTGTGTCGCAAATCCGCCGTACTCTATTAAGGATTGGGAGGCTGAAATGTTTAAGTCTGACAAGTATGGCCGCCTTAGTGGTTACGAAATGCCACCGACCAAGAACGCCGACTATGCTTTTGTACTTCATATGGTGAAGTCAATGAACGAAAACGGTCGCGCCGGTATTGTGCTTCCTCACGGTGTACTTTTTAAAGGTGATGCGTCTGGACGTATTCGTACACAACTCTTGAAAAATGATCTTATTGAAGCGGTTATTGCACTACCCGCAAAGCTTTTTTATGGTGTTGGTATTCCTGTGGCAGTTGTTATTTTTAATAAAAATAAACCAGAGAATCGAAAAAATAAAATATTGATTATAGATGCAGAAAACAAGTATGAGGAAGGTAAAAAACAAAATCGTCTACGTAAGAAAGATATTGAGAAAATCGTAAGTGCGTACGAAGGTTTCCGAGATATTGAAAAGTACGCGCGAGTGATAGATGTGTCTGAGTTGGCTGAAAATGAGTACAACCTCAATGTGCGGCGTTATGTAGCAAGTGGAGATGAGGAGGAAGTAATTGATGTTTCTACTGTGTGGCAAGAATTGAAGCAGATTGAAAAGGAACGAGACGAGGCAGACAAAAAAGTCGAGCAGTTTATTAAGGAACTTAAGTATTAAAAGTATGAAAAAAAATAATCAAATTATTTCTAACGATACTTTTACAGAATTTTTGCTCTATACGACACCTAATGGGAAAGTTAAGGTTGAAATATATCTACATAATGAAAATGTCTGGTTATCACAAAAATTAATGGCGTCGCTTTTTGATTGTTCAGTTGATAATGTTTCTCTGCATTTGAAAAATATCTTTGAAAGTGGTGAATTACAAGAGGATTCAGTTACCGAGGAATTCTCGATAACTGCCAGTGACGGCAAAAAATATAAGACAAAGCATTATAATCTTGATGCGATTATTTCTGTAGGTTATCGAGTAAATTCGACCAAAGCAACACTTTTTCGTATTTGGGCAACTGAGAGGTTGCGGGAGTATATTATAAAAGGATTTACTATGGACGATGAGCGCCTCAAAAACCCCAATACTATTTTTGGTAAGGATTACTTTGAAGAACAGCTGGCCAGAATTAGAGCAATTCGTTCCAGTGAAAGAAGGATGTATCAAAAAATTACTGATATATACGCGCAGTGTAGTGCGGATTACAACCCGAACCAAGATATTACAAAGCAGTTTTTTGCTACGGTGCAAAACAAACTACATTTTGCAATTACAGGACAAACAGCAGCTGAAATTATTCACTCTCGGGTAGATTCCAAAAAGAAGAATATGGGACTTACACATTGGAAAAATTCACCAGACGGAGCAATTAGAGAAAATGATGTGGTGATCGCGAAAAATTATCTTAATGAGAAAGAGTTAGATTTATTGAATAGGATAGTAACTATGTATTTGGATTTTGCAGAACTGCAAACTCAGCGTGGAGTTTTGATGTATATGAAAGATTGGGTTGTAAAACTGGACGCATTTCTTAAATTCAACGAACAAGACATTTTGACCAACGCAGGAAAAATTAGTCATGAAGTGGCGGAGGTACTTGCACTAGAAGAATACGAAAAATTCCGTCCTGAGCAAGACAAGGCGTTCCGGTCTGATTTCGATAAGTTTGTTGAGAAGGCTAAGAAGTTGGAGGATAAGAAATAATCTATGAAAATCAATCTTACAAAAAAACAATATTGGAATATTATGCGTGGTATGTACATGGCAGACTGGATGGCAAATGCAATTTGTGATGCTGATATGAAACAGGACGAGGGAATAAAAGAGGCACGTAATTATATTTTCTCTTTTGCTAAAGAGATGGGATTTGAAGACTACGCAGGATATGATAAAGAATTGGGAAGATACTATGCAACTTATGATATGGATGATGAACCAGTGACACGTGGTCTCATCGAACGGTTTGAAGAGCATTCCGCATGGGATGAATTAAGTAGTTGGCTTGGAGATCGAGATTTTTTCAAAAAATATACTACAGAAGAAATTGAAAAAATGAATGATGAGGAACGTTTTATGAAACGAATGGAGTGTGAGATTGCGTGGGGAAAGGAGTTTGAAAAACGAGGTATTGAGAGACTTAATATTGTAGATGAAACAAAGAAGTTAGAGGGTAAGAAATAAATAAAATTATTTATGGAACTTAAAGAATTTATAAAGGGTGTACTTAAAGATATTACTGAAGCTGTCGAAGAATCTCGATCGTCTTCTGCACGGGATATGTTTCTTAACGATGGTAAAGAACAAAGAACTGTTGAGTTTGATGTTGCGGTAACAGCAGAGGATATAACCTCAGCTAGTGGTAAGGCTGGGATTAAAGTATTTTCCATAATTGAAGGAGGTGGCGAGACGGCGAGAGAAGTAAAAAATTCCACAATCAGTCGAATTAAATTTGGTGTGCACATAGATCGATGGACAAAGCAGGAACATGCTGGTTTTGAAGAGGAAGATCGATCTCAGAACATAACTACTCAAAATAATGCCATATAAAGAAAAACAGAATATTCCGGAGGGGTGGAAGGAAACAACACTTGGTGGTATTTCTAAAGTCGTAGCAGGTTTTGGGTTTCCTGTCCGGTTTCAAGGAAAGAAAGATGGTAAATACCTGTTTGCAAAAGTTAGCGACATGAACAGGTTTGGTAACGAAAAATACATATCGTACGCAGAAAATTATTTAGATGAGGAAGATTTAAAAAAGGTAAAAGTTAAGACTTATCCTGTTGGAACAGTCATATTTCCTAAAGTCGGTGCAGCCCTTATGACTAACAAGAGGAGGATTTTAAATAAAGAAGCATTGATAGATAACAATATTATGGGTTTAATTCCTACTAATATAGATTCAGGATATCTGTATTACTGGATGCTTAATTTTGATGTAACTAAGCATGTTGCTCAAGGAGCTTTACCATCAATAAATCAGAGTTATGTTGAGAAGTTGGGAATGTTGTTGCCAGAGTCTATAATTGAACAGAAAAAAATTGCGGGGATTTTGGAAGCGGTGGATGTGGAGATTGAGCAGTCGAAGTCTGTTATAAAAGCGACTAAAAAACTCAAGAAGGGTTTGATGAAAGAGTTGTTTACTCGGGGTGTTGGTCATATGAAGTTTAAACAGTCTGAGATTGGTGAAATTCCCGAGAGTTGGGAGATTGTTTCTTTTGACAGTGTCGTGACAATTGTAAATGGTCAAGTTGATCCAAAAAAGTCTCCATACAAAGAGATGATTCTTGTTGCACCGAACCACATTGAACCAGAGACTGGATATCTTTTAGAAAAGGTAACAGCTGGGGAGCAAAAAGCAATTAGTGGAAAATACTTTGTAAAATCTGGAGCTGTTGTTTACAGCAAGATACGACCGTACTTACAGAAAGCCATCTATGCAGATGAGGACTGTATTTGTAGTGCAGATATGTATCCTCTTGATGGTGGGAAATTCTTAATTAACAAGTTTCTTTTTTATCTTCTTTTTACATCTGATTTCATTGACTACGCAAATAGTTGTTCTGCACGAACAGGGATTCCGAAACTTAATCGAGAAGAATTAAGTTCGTATACTTTTGCAATGCCAGGTATCGTAGACCAAAAAGAAATTGTGCAGATTTTGTCAGCGGTAGATGAAAAAATTTCGGTCAATAAAAAATTATTAGCAAAGCAAACCGAACTCAAGAAGGGTTTGATGCAGGATTTGTTAAGTGGTAGTAAGAGGGTAAACGTAAAATAAATAATTATGAAAACAGAAATCATTGAATCGTTGGCAAATAACTTTGAATCTTATGCAAATAAGACGGATGATGGTGTTGAGTTTTGGCTGGCACGAGACTTGCAACAGTTATTAGGTTATGACAAGTGGGATAACTTTCTGGGAGTAATTTCAAAGGCTAAAATTGCGTGTGAGACAACACAACATACAGTGTCAGACCATTTTGCCGACGTCGGGAAAATGGTAAAAATCGGTTCTGGCACCAAGCGGGAAGTCGATGATGTGATGTTGACACGATATGCTTGCTATCTTATCGCTCAAAATGGTGACCCTAGGAAGGAGGAGGTTTCGTTTGCGCAAAATTACTTTGCTTTGCAGACTCGTAAAATCGAAATAATTCAAAAGCGTATTGAGGATTCAGAACGATTGCACGCACGTCATAAACTTACGGAGACTGAAAAGAAACTATCAGGAGTTATTTTTGAGCAAACGGGAAGTGACAGAAATTTTGGGTTGATTCGAAGCAAGGGTGATAAGGCTTTGTTCGGTTACACTACACAGGAAATGAAAAAGCGACTAGGGATTCCAGATTCGCGTGCTTTAGCTGATTTCCAACCAACTATTTTATTAAAGGCAAAAGATTTTGCGACTGAAATTACTATATTCAATACAAAGGAGAAGGACTTGCGTTCTGAAAAATCGATCTCTGAAGAACATATAACAAATAATCGTAGTGTAAGAAAAACACTTTTAAGTCGTGGAATTACTCCGGAAAAACTACCAATTGAAGAAGATATCAAAAAAGTTGAGAGAAAGTTGGTGTCAGATGAAAAGAAAGGTTTAAGGAAACCAGATAACCTGAAGAGAAAAAAATAATATGAAATTCAACGAACAACACACAGTCGAAAATCACATCATTAAGTTTCTTAAAGAGAAGCTTGGATATGAGTACATACCGCCAGAGACTTTTTCGACGTACCGAGATTTAGAGACAGAGTATATTGTGCGACCGCTTCTTCAGCGCGCTGTAGATGCGCTGAATCCCGGCATTACTGAGACAGAGGTCGCTAGTGTGGTGCGGGAAGTGGGGAAGATAGACATGAACGAAGGATTCCTTTTGGCGCTGCGTGATGGTATCAATCTGATGAATCCTGAAACTCGCCAGATGCAGGACTACAAATTATTTGATTTTGATACTCCAGAAAACAATCACTTTGTTGTCACTAACCAGTTTTACTTTGAGGGAGAGACCGAGAATATTCGTCCTGATATTTTGCTTTTCATCAACGGCATTCCAGTAGTTGATATTGAAGCGAAGAGTCCGACCGCAAGTGAAGGAGTGACTTTTGAAAATGCGATTGATCAAATCAAGCGTTATGAAAAAGTAGCCAAGAAACTCTTTTTACCAAACTGTTTCAATATTGCTACTGATGGGCTCAAAACTGTCTATGGTGCAACCGGTGCTCCTAAACAGTATTTCCTCCAATGGCGAGACAAAGAAGTGTCTGAGGCGCTTGGAGGTGATTTGGAAATGTCTTTGCAGTCACTCCTTGAACCAAGTCGGCTCCTCGATATTATTCAGAACTTTATTCTATTTGAAAAAGCAAAAGAACAGAAGGTTAAAAAAGTCGCTCGGTACCAGCAACTCCGTGCTACGAACAAAATTGTTGAACGTGTCGTAGGGAAAGAGAAGAAGCAGGGACTTATTTGGCATACACAAGGCTCTGGCAAGACGCTTACGATGTACTTCACGGCGTGGAAGCTTCGTTTCAATAAAACTCTGAAGAATCCAAAGGTGTTTGTACTGGTAGATCGTATCGATCTTGATGACCAGCTTTATGAGACATTTGTGAACTGTGGCGGGAAGAACGTTATTCGTGTCACGTCACGAAAGGATTTGGAAGAGAAAATTAAATCACCAGAACGAGGTATCTTCATCTCTACGATTCAAAAATTTAGTGAACTTGGTAAAGAGATTGAGAATCTTGATGAGAATGTGATTGTGCTTTCAGATGAGGCGCACCGAGGAGACGAAGGAAAGTCTGGTATTAATATGCGTGATGCGTTTAAGAAGGCCTTTTTCTTTGGTTTTACTGGTACACCAATTGATAAGACGCATACCAACACGTTCCGGAATTATGAAGGAGATGGTATGCGCTATCTCGACTACTACTCAATTGTTGAAGCAATTGAGGATGGTGCAACAATTCCAGTGACGTACGAAGCTCGACTTTCTAAATTTGCGATTGACGAAGCAAAGCTTGATGAACAATTTGAAC
>JFJP01001904.1_pt1 | contig 17662 bp, 11 predicted proteins | sample 431651 | NCBI WGS metagenome assembly JFJP01 (sample SAMN02602958, study PRJNA72255) | Microbial mat metagenome, whole genome shotgun sequencing project. | biome: fresh water; feature: sink hole; material: water; isolation source: purple microbial (photo- and chemosynthetic) mats found in...
CGGCATCATCGGGCCGATCCCGCGTTCCGAATTCAACTGGGAAAACATCCAGCGCAAGATCGCCGCGCACCCGTTCGCGCCGGACAAAAACGCCAAGCCACGCGTGCTGACCATCACCCAGAGCACCTACGACGGCATTCTTTATAACGTCGAAGAAATCAAGGCTGAACTTGACGGCAAGATCGACACCCTGCATTTCGACGAAGCCTGGCTACCGCACGCCACTTTCCACACCTTCTATCGTGGCATGCACGCCATCGGCGCGGACCGGCCGCGCTGCAAGGATTCGATGGTGTTTTCTACCCAATCGACGCACAAACTGCTCGCTGGTCTCTCGCAAGCCTCGCAAATCCTGGTGCAAGAATCGGAGAACCGCAAACTCGACCGCGACGTCTTCAACGAAGCCTTTTTGATGCACACCTCGACCAGCCCGCAGTACGCCATCATCGCCAGTTGTGACGTGGCGGCGGCAATGATGGAAGAACCCGGCGGCACCGCGCTGGTAGAGGAATCCATCGCCGAAGCGATCGATTTCCGCCGCGCCATGCGCAAGGTCGGCGCCGATATGGAAACCGATCCAGGCACCGACTGGTGGTTCCGCGTCTGGGGTCCGGACGCACTTGCCGCTGAAGGCATGGGTGACCGTGAAGACTGGATGCTGCGCGCTGGCGAACACTGGCACGGCTTCGGCGACCTGGCGCCGGAATTCAATCTGCTCGACCCGATCAAGGCCACCATCATCACCCCCGGACTCGATGTCGATGGCGACTTTGCCGACTGGGGCATTCCGGCCGCGATCCTGACCAAATACCTGGCCGAGCACGGCGTCATTGTCGAAAAAACCGGGCTGTATTCATTCTTCATCATGTTCACCATTGGCATCACCAAAGGCCGCTGGAACACCATGGTCACCGAGTTGCAACAGTTCAAGGACGATTACGACCGCAACCAGTCGCTATGGCGGATCATGCCGGACTTCGTCGCCGCGCATCCGCTCTACGAGCGCATCGGCCTGCAAGATCTGTGCAGGGAGATCCACGAGGTTTACAAGGCGAACGATGTTGCCCGCTTGACCACCGAGATGTATCTGTCCGAGATGGTGCCCGCCATGCGTCCGGCCGACGCCTTCGCCCGCATGGCGCACCGCGACATCGAGCGGGTGGAAATCGACAATTTGCAAGACCGCATCACCTCGATCCTGCTGACGCCCTACCCGCCCGGCATTCCCCTGCTGATTCCCGGCGAACGTTTCAACGAAACCATCGTCCGTTACCTGAAATTCACTCGCGAATTCAACGAGAAATTCCCCGGCTTTGAAACCGACGTGCATGGCCTGGTGAAAGACAAGACCAACGGCAAGACGCGGTATTACGTCGATTGCGTGGCCTAAATCGCATGGCGTAAATCGCGAACCTGACCGCCGGCCAGCGAGCCGGCGACAGCAGAACATGATCCCCTCACCCCTACCCGATTTCACCTCGGCCACCCAGCGTCTCCGCCGAATCGCCCCGGTGGCTGCTTTCTTCGGCGGTTTTCTCTGGGATGCCATCACCCTTGGCCGCAAAGTAGGCTCGACGGACCTATGGATTCTAGGAGGCTATCTGGCCTTGGCGGGCGGCATCCTGTGGTATCTGGGTCGACGGGAAGTCCTGGCGAGCAGGTTGACGCCAACTGAGGAAACTCGTCCGGCGCAACCCTGGTGGTATGCGTCCGGCCCCTATCTGGCGCTCCAGTTCTGTTTCGGCGGCCTGTTTTCGGCGCTGTTCATCTTCTATTTCAAGAGTTCCAGCCACTTCCTGGCCATCCTGTGGGTTTTGGGGCTGGGCGCGCTGCTGGTGGCCAACGAGTTTCTCGAAGACCGTTATCGCCGCTTCACCCTGACCTGGGCATTATTCGGGTTGTGCGCCATGCTGTTGCTGAATTTCGTCATCCCGCATATCGCCGGCAGCATTTCAGCGTTCTGGTTCTACTTCAGCACGCTTGCCGGCGCCGGTCTGGCGCATCTGCTGCATCGGATAACGCCAGGCCAGCCCGGACGCATCACGCCAGTCTGGGCAATCGCCGCGGGCTTGTTGCTGGCTTATCTGGTCGATGCGATTCCGCCCGTTCCACTGGTGACACGCGACATCGCGATTGGCCACACCCTGGTCAAGACAAAAGGTGAATATCGCCTGCAACAGGAAAAAACGCCCTGGTGGATTTTCTGGCGCAAAACCGAAAGCCAGATCCATCTGGCGCCCGGCGAGCGTCTGTACTGTATCGCCGCCATCTTTGCGCCCGCCGGCCTGAGCACGCGCCTGTTTCACCACTGGCGCTATCACGACGAAAAGCAAGGCTGGGTCAGCCGCTCGCGCATCGGCTTCAACCTTTCCGGTGGACGCCAGGGCGGCTATCGAGGCTATTCCTTCAAACAGAATTTAACCCCGGGCGAATGGACCGTAGCGGTAGAAACCGAGGATGGCCGCACGGTAGCCGTGCATCGCTTCGAGCTATCCGACCAGCCCCTCGCGGCCGATGCGCCAATGTGGGAGCAGACGCTGTAACGCCGCAGAAATGGGCAAGGCGACAGTCCAGAAGACGATCGCGACTCGTCTCGGTTTATTGCAGCGTTACTGAATATCTTGCTATCCGCATGATTCATAAATAGAATCCCGCGCTTCTCCGAGCCCGCCACGGGATTTCCCCGCAGCGGGCTTGGTTTTTTCCGCCTTGCCATACTCCACACGCACGGAGATGGCCATTGCCCACAAGGAGTTTCGATGCGTCACTACGAAATCGTATTTATCGTGCACCCGGATCAAAGCGAGCAAGTGCCCGCCATGATCGAGCGCTACAAAACTGTTATCGCCGCCAAGGGCGGTCACATTCATCGTCTGGAAGACTGGGGCCGTTTGCAACTGGCCTACACCATCCAGAAGATGCACAAGGCCCACTACATTCTGATGAACATCGAAATCGACCAGGAAACCCTGGACGAACTGGAGCACGGTTTCCGCTTCAACGATGCCATCCTGCGTCATCTGACGCTGGTGCGTGACGAAGCCATCACCACCCCGTCGGCACAGATGAAGGGCGAAAAAGCGCGCAACCTGCTGCTTCCGCAGAGCAACGAAGCTGCCGCCCCGCAAGCTGAATCCGTCGCGGCCGCAGCCTGAACCAGTTCGAACTTGTCGGCAGTCTGATGGCGACATCAGGCCCGCGCACCACCCCGGCAGGCATGCCCATTTTGCGGTTCCAGGTGCAACACACCTCGGTGCAACAAGAAGCAGGCAAAACCCGGCAGGTGGAGGTTGAAACAGAAATGGTGGCTTACGGCAAGGTGGCGCAGGAGTTGGCGCAAGCCCGCCCTGGCAACGGCCTCAAGCTCACCGGTTTCATCGACCGCAAAGGCGCGCGAAATCCGCAACTCGAATTGCATGTGACCGGTTTTGAGTACATGACTGAATTTGGAATAACGGCTCCGGAATAACCGGAATCGTCTCGATCAAGGAGTATTGAAATGGCGTTCATCAAACGCAAGCCCCGCCCCAAGAACCCCAACGGCGCAGCCCTCTTCCGCCGCCGCAAGTTTTGCCGCTTCACCGCCGAGAAGGTCAAGGAAGTGGACTACAAGGACGTCGACGTGCTGAAGGAATTCGTCAACGAACTGGGCAAGATCATCCCCGCCCGCATCACCGGCACCAAAGCCAAGTATCAGCGTCAGTTGTCGGTCGCCATCGAACGCGCCCGCTTCCTGGCCCTGCTGCCGTACACCGACCAACATAACCTCTGATCAGGAGCATCAACATGGAAATCATCCTGATGGACAAAGTGGCCAACCTGGGCAATCTGGGCGATGTGGTCAATGTCAAGCACGGTTACGCGCGCAACTACCTGATTCCTCAGGGCATGGCCAAGCGCGCCACCAAAATCAACGTCGCCGCGTTTGCAGAGCGCAAGGCCGAACTGGAAAAGGTTGCCGCTGAAAAGCTGGCATCCGCTCAAGCCCGTGCCGACAAGCTCAACGGCATCAGCGTCAAGATCAGCCAGAAAGCCGGCGTCGATGGCCGTTTGTTCGGCTCCATCACCAACGTCGACATCTCAAGCGCGCTCACCGCACAAGGCTTCGAAGTCGCCAAGGCGGAAGTCCGCATGCCGGATGGCCCGTTCAAGACCGTGGGTGAATACAGCGTCACACTGTCTTTGCACACCGACGTCACCACCGACATCAACGTAGTGGTAGTGGGCGAGCAGTAAGCTTTGTTTTGCCAAAAAAGGCCGCGTGAGCGGCCTTTTTTATGGGCATCCGGAATGCCGTGTGGCGCCCATGCCGGGTTCTCATGCCGGCAAAGAGACCTTCGCCGCGATGACAACAAAATATTCGACAAATATTCGACAACATCGAATTTCATCCGGCTCGACAATGTTTCATCGGCCCCGCCAAGGTGGCCCTAAAGTAAGATTCGGTTCGGCCGATAAATCTAGCCAACCTCTCCCCTCCGCGTCATCCAACCTTGAGACCGCAGCCGAGCAATGTCGCAATCTGCAATCAAACATACCATTCTGGTGGTGGACGATGTTCCGGAAAATCTGGATGTTCTGGGCGATCTGCTACAGCCCCAGTACCGTGTTCGAGTGGCCACTTCAGGCAAACGCGCACTTGAGGTAGCACGCAGCCAACCGAGTCCGGACATGATCCTGCTCGACGTGATGATGCCGGAAATGGATGGCTACGCGGTCATCAAGGTGTTGCGTGACAACGCCGCCACCCGCGACATCCCGGTCATTTTCGTCACCGCGATGGATGCCGACGAGGATGAAGAGCGCGGCCTTGGACTGGGCGCGGTCGACTACATCACCAAGCCGATTCGGCCCGCGATTGTGTTGGCGCGGGTGAATGCGCACATGGAGTTGAAGCAAGCTCGCGACTGGCTGAAAAATCAGAACCGCTTTCTGGAAGATGAAATCGCCCGCCGCATGCGCGACAACCAACTGATGCAGGATGTCAGCATTCGCGCGCTGGCCAGCCTGGCCGAAGCGCGTGACATGGAAACGGGGCAGCACATTCGCCGCACGCAGGCTTATGTCGAAGTGCTGACTACGCATTTGCGCCTGCATCCGCGCTTCATCACATTTTTATCCGACACGATGGCGCAAATGGTGGTCAAAGCCGCGCCGCTGCACGATATCGGCAAGGTCGGCATTCCAGACAGCATTTTGTTGAAGCCGGGGCGCTTGACGGTCGAAGAATTCGAAATCATGAAGACGCACAGCGCCGTCGGCGGCGACGCCATCGACATGGCCATGCGCGACGTGTTGAGTGAAGCGGAGTTCGAGATTCTGCGCAACCACGGCTATATAGGCGGCAATGCACCTGATTCGGCGGGTGTTGAGTTCGAGAGCGCAACCCTGTCGTTTCTTGCGGTTGCCAAGGAAATTGCCATGTGGCATCACGAAAAATGGGATGGCACCGGCTATCCGGATGGCCTGAACGGTGACGACATTCCGATTCCGGCGCGCTTGATGGCCCTGGCTGATGTATTCGACGCGCTCTCCAGCCGACGTATCTACAAGGAACCGATGCCATTCGACGCCGCCGTGCGGCTGATTATCGAAGGCAGCGGCAAGCATTTCGATCCGGATATAGTCGACGCTTTTATCGCCAACAAAGAGATGTTCCTGGAGATTCTGCAGCGTCATGCAGATACCGAAGAATCGCTCGATCACAAACTCACCAGCATGCGCTCGCACGGCATGGTCTGACCCCCGCGTACTTTCTCCTCCGATCTGATCGTGCAGCCACTTTCTCACGCCCAAATAGAAGCGAATGCAGCGTTAAGCCAACTGCTCGAAGCCACCGGGGTTGGCTACTGGGAATACGACCATCTGGCTGACCGTGTCAGCTTCAGCAACAAACTCCGCGACTGGCTGGGGAATGACTTCCCTGCCCTGGCCGGTTCCGGTTTGCGCGACTGGTTTGCCCGCATTCATCCGGAAGACCGCGCAAGCGTCGAAGCGGCGGTACGCAATGCCATCGATACCGATGCCGCGTTCATCACTGAATATCGCTTCGCCAAAGCCGATGGCAACTGGCTATGGTTACATGCGCGCGGCCATGTCGCCGAGCGCGATGCGGAAGGCCAGGCGCTGCGCAGTATCGGGATCAAAACCGATATCACCGATCGCAAGCAGCAAGAAGAACTTTTTCAATTGCAACAAGCGTTCAATCAGGTTCTGCTCAACAGCCCGAATCGCGAAACCCTCTATACCGGATTGTTGGATACGGTGTTGCGCCTGTCGCAACTGGATGGCGGCGGCATTTACATCATTCGTCCAGATGGCGGCTATCACCTGGTGGCCAGCCAAGGTATCGGCGCAGATTTCCTGGCCGAGGCGAGCGAGATCGAACCGGACAGTTCGCGGGCACAGATTCTGGATGCCGGCCGCACCCTGTGCAGTTGCATCGACGGCGGCCCGGCCTGCACCCATCTTGAAACGATCCGCTTGCCCAACTTCCAGGCGGAAGGCATCACCGCGTTGCTGGTATTGCCCGTCTCGGAGAATGGCCGGATCAGCGCCAGCCTCAACCTCGCCAGCAAACATGTGCGCAGCATGCCGGTGGTGGTGACCAGATTCCTGGAAACGCTGGTGCGTCAATTCGGACAAGCGCTGGAACGGTTGACGGCACAGGAAACCGCTCAGCAAGAACGTCTGAATCTGGATGGATTTTTCCAGGCGATCACCGATTTCGTCTTTGTGCTGGATGAGCAAGCCCGCATTCTTCACTTCAACCCGGCGGTCAAGACCCGGCTGGGTTATGACGACAGTCTGCTCGGGCAATCGATCCTGGCCGTACATCCGCAACGGGTGCATGCAGAAGCCATGCAGGTCGTCGGCGAGATGCTGGCCGGCCAGCGCGAATCGTGTCCGCTGCCGTTGCGGCATGCCGATGGCAGCGAAATCATGGTGGATACGCGCATCGTGCGCGGCACCTGGGGCGGCCAGCCGGCGCTGCTGGGCATCTCGCGCGACATCAGCGTGCTGGTGGAAACCCGCAACCAGTTGGAGCGCGAACGCGGCTTTCTGAAAACACTGGTGCAGACCATTCCCGATCTGGTCTGGCTGAAAGACCCGCGGGGGGTCTATCTGGCCTGTAATCCACGTTTCGAACAAATGTACGGCGCCAGCGAGGCGGAGATCATCGGCAAGACCGACTACGATTTTGTCGACGCTGCCCGGGCCGACTTTTTCCGCGCCAACGACCATGCCGCAGCAATGGCGCGGCAACCTCGCATCAACGAGGAATGGCTGTCCTTCGCGAAAGGCGGTTATCGCGGTTTGTTCGAGACAACCAAAACCGCGATGTTGACCGCCGAGGGTGATTTGATCGGGGTTTTAGGCATTGCGCACGACATCACCGTTGCGCGCGAAGCGGACAATCGACGCCGGCAACTGATGGAAATTTCACGCGACGGCATCGCCATCGTCAATCAAGATCATCAGGTCATTGATGCCAACCAGCGCTTCGCCGAAATGTTGGGCTACAGCGAGGCGGAAGTGCTTGGCCTGCATACCTGGGACTATGAGTCGAATTTGAGCGAAGCGCAGGTGCGTGAGCAATTCGCCGATCTTTCCAACATCAGCGTGACCTTCGAAAGCCGGCATCGGCGCAAGGATGGCAGCTTCTACGAGGTGGAAGTCAGCGCGACCGGCACCTCCATCAACGGCAGCAATGTGGTCATTACCGTCACTCGCGACATCAGCGCGCGCAAAGCCGCCGAGCGGGCGTTGCACGACAGCGAGGAGCGTTTCCATAATTTGTTCGACAGCATGTCGGAAGGCGTCGCGCTGCATGAAATGCTGTTCGATGCAGCGGGAACGGCGGTCGAATACCAGATCGTCGAAGTCAACACCGCCTTCCAATCGATTCTCGGAATTGATCCAGTCAATGTGCTCGGTCACCGATCGTGTGAAGCATATGGAGTCGACGCGCCGCCCTATCTGCACGAGTTTGCCGAGGTGGTTGCGCAACGGCGGCCGATCCAGTTTGAAAGCTGGTTTGCACCGCTACAGAAGTATTTCTCGATTTCCGTAACGCCTTGGCGTGACAACGGTTTTGCCACCATCTTCACCGACATTACCGAGCGCAAGCATGCCGATCAGGCCTTGCGCGAGAGTGAAGAACGGCTGAGCAGCCTGTTCAAACAAGCCGCCGACGGTATTGTCCTGATCGACGCCGAAACGCTGGCCTTTGCCGAATTCAATGATGCGGCCTGCCAGGCGCTGGGTTACAGCCGCGATGAATTTGCGCAACTCGAACTAAGCAAGATCAACACCACATTCACGCCACAACTGCTGCGCGAGGCAATCGACAGCATTGTCGCGACCGGCGAGAGAGATTTTGAAACCATCCATCTGCACAAGGATGGCAGCCCGCGCAATGTCGAAATCAGCAATCGGGTGGTGCGTACCAAAGGACGAACCTACGTGGTTGCCATCTGGACCGACATCACCCAACGCAAGGCCGCCGATATTGCACTGCGCGAAGCCGAACTGCGCTGGAAGTTCGCCCTGGAAGGCAGTGGTCTGGGCGTCTGGGACTGGAATGTCGCCACTGGCGAGATATTCTTTTCGCCGTTGTGGCTGAACATGATCGGTTACCTTCCTGGCGAGATAGCAAACAATTTCGAGTCATTCAGCAGCTTGCTGCACCCCGAAGACAAGGCGCATTTGCTGTCGACTGTGCAAGGTTATTTCAACGCTGAAACGCCCGATTACGTGGTCGATTTCCGTATGCGTCATCAGGCGGGCGGGTGGAAATGGATACAGGCGCGCGGCTTGCTGGTAGCGCGCGATGCGGATGATCAGCCGCTGCGCATGATCGGCGTGCACGTCGATATTGATCAGCGCAAACAGGCAGAGGAAAAACTGCGCGCCAGCGAGAACGCACTCAGGTTGGCGCAACAGGTCGCCCAGATAGGCAGTTGGCAACTCGATATTAGAACGCAGCAGTTGCAATGGTCGGACGAGACTTATCGCATTTTCGGCATTCCGCAGGGCGAGCCGCTGACCATCGACAACTTTGTGTCGGTCATCCACCCGGATGACCGCGATGCGGTGGTCTTGGCCTGGAACGCCGCCCTGCTGGGCGATCCTTACGATATCGAACATCGCATCGTCGTCAACGGTGTGGTGTATTGGGTGCGCGAGCGCGCCCAGATCAAGATTGACGGCAACAAGGCTATCTCCGGCATTGGCACCGTACAGGACATTACCCAACGCAAACAAGACCAGGCCCTGCTGGCGGAAAGCGAGGAGCGCTACCGCATCCTCGCCGACTACTCCCCCGATTGGCAGTACTGGCTGGGGGTAGATGGCCGTTATCTGTATGTCTCGCCAGGTTGCGAAAGCATCAGTGGATTTACGCCGCAGGACTTCATCAGCGATAGCAGACTGATGCTTTCGATCATCCATCCGGACGATCGGGAAGTCTGGCTGAAACACTGGGATAACAAGGATGTTGCAGCGCTTCAGCATCTGCATTCCCTGATGCAATTCCGCATCATCAACAAGGATGGGCAGCTCCGCTGGATCGAGCATCAATGCCAGGCCGTACATAGTGTTACGGCGGAATATCGCGGCCGGCGCGGCGTCAATCGCGACATTACCGAGCGCAAGCGCTTCCAGGTCGAACTGGAGGCGCATCGGGAGCATCTCGAAGCGCTGGTGGAAGAACGCACCACCGAATTGGTGGCGGCGCGCAAGCGAGCGGAAGATGCCAGTCGCAGCAAGTCCACCTTCCTTGCCAACATGAGCCACGAAATTCGTACGCCGATGAACGCCATCATTGGTCTCACCCATTTGTTGCGCAAAACGGTGACGCTGCCCAAACAAGCGGAGCAACTCGACAAAGTTGCCGAAGCGGCGCGTCATCTGCTCGGCATCATCAACGACGTGCTCGATATCTCGAAAATCGAGGCCGGCAAGATGACGATCGAAATCGAAGATTTCAGTCTTGAGCAGGTCATCGACGAAGTCATCAACCTGCTGCGCGAAAAGTCCGCCGCCAAACAGCTCAGCCTGACCAGCCGAATCGATCCCGATCTGCCCCGCATTTTGCGCGGCGATGCGCTGCGCCTGGGCCAGGTGCTGCTCAATCTGGCCAACAATGCGGTCAAATTCACCGAACACGGCGGCGTTCGCATTCACGCCACCCAGGTCGAGCGCAATGACGATCTGGTTCGGCTTCGCTTCGAAATCAGCGACAGCGGCATCGGCATGAGTGAAGAACAACTCTCTCGTCTGTTTACCGCCTTCGAGCAGGCCGACACCTCGACCACCCGCAAATACGGCGGCACCGGCCTGGGGCTGGTCATCAGCAAGCGCTTGATCAACCTGATGGGCGGCACGCTCGACAGCGACATCGGTGTCATCAGTCATCCCGGCCAGGGCAGCGAATTCTGGTTCGAAATCCCGTTCTTCATCGGCACATCGCAACAACTGCCCGCCCGGCCGCAGCCGCTCGATGCGCGCAAACTGCTCGCCAGTCGGCACGGCGCGCGCATCCTGCTGGCGGAAGACAATCAGGTGAATCAAGAGGTGGCGCTGGAATTGCTTCACGAAGCCGGCCTGCGCGCCGATGTCGCGGAAGACGGTCTGGAAGCACTCCGCATGATGGATCTAACCCCCTATGATCTGGTGTTGATGGACATGCAGATGCCGAGAATGGATGGTCTGACCGCAACACGCGCCATCCGCGAGATTCCCCGCTTCAAGCGCATCCCGATCCTGGCGATGACCGCCAATGCCTTCGAAGAAGACCGCCTGCAATGTCAGGCCGCCGGCATGGATGACCATATCGCCAAGCCAGTTGATCCCGATACGCTTTATGCCGCGCTACTCAAGTGGTTGCCGGAAAACCTGGTCAGCCCGCCCAGCAGTGTCTCAACGCCTGTTTTTACCGCACCATTATCGAATCAACAGACTGCCGCCATCCAGGCCATTCCCGGCCTGGACAGCGCCGCCGGCCTGCAACGGATGCGCGGCAAATGGGCCAGCTACGAGCGTCTGTTGCGCCTCTACGCCGATAGTCATCATACCGATATGGCGTTGCTGCGCGAACGCTTCGCCGCCGGCGAATACGAGGAAGCGCGTCGAATCGCGCATTCGCTGAAAGGGGCATCCGGCTCCTTGGGCGCGGAGGGCGTGCGAACCTTGGCGACCGAACTTGAATTAGCCATTCGCAACAGTGCATCGAACAGCGAGATTGAACGTTTGTCGATCCGTGTCGAAGAAACGCACAACGAACTGGTTGCCGCGCTGCATTCGGCGCTAACCACCTCGGCCTCGCTCAGCGGCGAAACCGATCGCATCGACGAATCCGTGCTGATCGATGCGGCGACGCACCAAACCATCGCCGATCTTGAACGCTTGCTGGGCGAGGATGATTTAGCCGCCGCAGATGCTTACCGCATCGCTCGGCCCATCCTGGCGCATCTGCTGACGGAAAATGCACAACAACGCCTGGCTCGCCAGATCGGTTCATACAACTTCCAGTCAGCACTGGAAACCCTGCGCGAACGACACAACAAGTCATGACTGGCAAAAGCGCAGTCGGGGAAAGTCGCGCTTGGCACTGGCTGAGAACAATCGTCAAGCCTGCAAGCATCGGCGTGCTCAGCCTGCTCATGCCGCTCATGCTGAGTTTGCTGTGCCTTCCATTTGCCCCCGCCCGCGCCGACGAGCCGTTTGTGCAGGAGATTCGTCTGGGGGTGCTGGCTTTCCGCTCGCTGGAACAAACCCAAGCCCAATGGTCGCCGCTGGCGGACTATCTGAGTCAACACTTGCCGGGTTACCGGTTTCACGTCATGCCGATGTTTTATCCCGATCTGGATAAGGCGGTGGCGCAGCATGAACTTGATCTGGTGCTGACCAATCCCGAACATTATGTGCTGCTCCGCTCGCGCCATGGCTTGGCGGCACAGGCGACCTTGATGTCATTCGCGGGTGGCTTTCCGGTCAACCAATTCGGTGGTGTGATCATGGCGCGGGCAGATCGCGCCGACCTGAAGACTTTTGCCGATCTCAACGACAAGCGACTAGCCGCAACCAGTGAGAAATCGATGGGCGGATTTCTGATGCAGCGTTGGTCGCTGCTTCAGAACGGCGTCGATATCACCCGCGATATTCGTGAAATAAGATTTACCGGCATGCCACACGACAAGGTGGTGTTCGAGGTGCTGCAAGGACGCGCCGATGCCGGATTTATCCGCACCGGCGTACTCGAATCGCTGTTTGAGGAAGGCAAAATCAAGCGCGACCAGATCAAGATCTTGAAACAACCGGATATTGATTTTTTCCCGCAATTGCTATCGACCGACCTCTATCCGGAGTGGCCGTTCTCGTCGACTAACGCGGTGCCAGGCTGGTTTGCCAAAAAGGTAGTGCATGCACTGCTGGAACTGGAACCCAACTCACCCGCCGCACAGGCGGCGAAAATCTATGGTTTCGCACCGGCCAGTGATTACAGCCAAATTGAAAACATGATGGTCAAACTGCGCGTGCATCCAGATCATCAACTTCGCTTTGGCGATGTGATTCAGCGCTACAAACCCTGGTTGGCGGCCAGTTTGCTGGTCTTGCTGATTGCCGCCATCGCGCTGGTCGTCATGCGCCGCATCAACCAACGGTTGCGCGTCGCGTTGGCAGAGGCAGAACGCCTGGCGCTGCGCGACACTCTGCTGGAAAGTCTTGGCGAGGGCGTCATCGGCGTCGACAAGCAGGGCAATATCAGCTTCATCAACGTTACCGCACTGGCCAGTATCGGCTTTACCCGCGAAGAAGCACTCGGCCAGAACCTGCACGCCATCACTCACCATCACCATCCCGACGGCAGACACTACGAGCGGGATGAATGTCCAATTTATCGCGCGATTCATTCTGGCGAAGCCTTTTCTGGCGAGGAATGGTATTTCCGCAAGCACGGCGCGCCCTTCCCGGTCAGTCTGCGCGCCCGGCCGATTGTCGATGCGCGTGGAGAGATTCAAGGCGCGGTATCGGCGTTCACCGACATCACCCAGGAAAAGCACAATCAGGACGAGCTCGCGCGCTATCGCCATGATCTTGAAGCCCTGGTGGTCAAACGCACGGCGGAACTGGCCAGCGCCATGACAGCGGCGGAAGAAGCGAACCAGGCCAAAAGCGCCTTCCTGGCCAACATGAGCCATGAAATCCGCACCCCGATGAACGCCATCGTCGGCCTCACCCATCTATTGCGACGCGACTCGACCAATCCGGAGCAACAAACGCGCCTGGCCAAAGTCAGCGATGCCGCGCATCACTTGCTCGCCATCATCAACGACATTCTTGATTTTTCAAAAATCGAGGCCGGCAAGCTGAGTCTGGACACGACAGAATTCAGCCTGGAGCGCGTCGTCGATAGCGTCAGCAATCTGGTCGAAGACAAACTGCGGGAAAAGAATCTGCAACTGCACTGCGACATCGACCCCGCCCTCGCCGGCGTGCTGCGCGGCGATCCCATGCGCTTGTCGCAGATTTTGCTCAACTATCTCTCCAACGCCCTGAAATTCACCGAGCGAGGTCAGATCGACCTGCGCGCGCGCCTGCTGCAAGAAAACGCCGATGGCCTGTTGCTGCGTGTCGAGGTACAGGACAGTGGCATCGGCATCCCCGCCGATCGGCTGGCGCGCTTGTTCCAGTCATTTGAACAAGCCGACAGTTCGACCACCCGTAAATATGGCGGAACCGGCTTGGGACTGGCTATCAGCCGGCGTTTGGCCACCCTGATGGGCGGCGAAGCCGGCGCCGAAAGCACGCCAAAAATCGGCAGCACATTCTGGTTTACCGCCCAGGTTGAACGCAGCGACAAGCAACTCGAAAGCCTGGATCGCCGTGCGCCAAAACCAATATCGACCGGCAACCTGATCGAAGCGCTGCGTGACCGTCGCGTCTTGTTGGTGGAAGACAATCTGATCAATCAGGAAGTCGCGCTCGATGTGTTGCTGGAAGTAGGCATCCACGCCGACGTCGCCAACGACGGCTGCGAGGCGGTCGAAAAAGTACGCAAGCATGATTACGAGTTGATTTTGATGGATGTGCAGATGCCGCTGATGGACGGACTCGCCGCCACCGCCGCCATTCGCTTGCTGCCCGGCCGTGCCGCGACACCGATTCTGGCGATGACCGCCAACGTTTTTGTCGATGAGCAGAACCAGTGCCTGCAAGCCGGTATGAACGACCTGGTGCCGAAACCGGTTAATCCGGATGCGCTGTTTGCAGCACTGCTGAAATGGTTGCCGGAACGGCGGCGGCCGCTCTCCAAGCCGATTGCCGCTGTAGTCGATGCTGAAAACGCAGCCTTGCGCGCCAGGTTGAACGGCATCGACGGGCTCGACCCACAAATCGGCCTGCGCAGCCTGAGCGGAAAATTATCCAACTACGCCCGTTTTCTGCAGAAATTCGCGCTCGGCCACCGCGACGACATGAAGTTACTGCGCCAGCACATCCTCTCCGACGACCGCAAATCCGCGCATCGTGTTGCGCATACCTTGAAGGGAACCGCTGCCACGCTGGGCGCGACTCGGCTGCAGAAACTGGCATCGGAACTGGAAACGGCTCTACACCAAGCGGATGAGAGCGATGCCGAGCAACTTGATTTGACTCAGCACATCGACCATTTGGAGCACCAACTCAACGCGCTGGCAACCGCACTGCTGACCGCCTTTCCTGGTGGCGACGAAGCAAAATCGAACACCAGCGCATCGGCGGAAGAAATCAAGCAACTCGACGCATTGCTCGCCACCGATGACATCCAGTCCGTCGCCAAACTGCGCGACATTTATCCGCAACTGACCAATACGCTGAGCGCCGATGATTTAGCGCTACTCCGACTCCAGATTGAAAATTACGACCTGAAGGCTGCACGGCAAACCCTGCACAGCGCAACAGGCGTGTAACCAGCAAAGCGTGCCCATCAATCCACCGTGGTGATGGGCACGCTGCGCTTTTCCATCCTGCAAAACCTTCAAATTCACTGCTAAACCACCCGATTCTTCTCTTCCCCGCGCACGAACGCTTCGATGTTGTCGATCAACTGGTCGGCCAGTATTTGCATGGCTTCCCGACTCGACCAGGCGACATGCGGGGTGAGTAAAAAATTGGGGCGATTCAGTTCCAGCAGCGGGTGGCCCTGGGTTGGCGGCTCAACCGACAGGACATCGAAACCGGCGCCAGCGATACGGCGCGTGTTCAATGCGGAAAGCAGTGCGGCTTCATCAACCACGCCGCCGCGCGCGGTGTTGATCAGCAGTGCGGTCTTTTTCATCAGGCCAAATTCTCGCGCCCCAATCAGGCCACGCGTGTCATCGTTCAACGGCGTATGCAGGCTGATCTGGTCGGCGCGGGCCAGCACCTCATCGAAGGCGACGCGGCCGGCGCGGATCTCGCTAACGCCTTTGCGTTCGGCGATCAGCACGTGCATGCCGAAAGCGTGCGCCAGTCGTTCGACGCCGGCGCCGACATTGCCATAGCCGATCAGCCCTAGCGTGGAGCCGTGCAAGTCATGGATTGGGTGGTCGAACAAACAAAACCGTTCCGCTTTCTGCCAGCCGCCTTGCTGCAAGGTGGCACGCCAGGCCAGCAGGTTGCGACGCAACGTCAGCAACATCATGAAGACGTGTTCCGGCACCGTATGTTCGGCATAACCGCGAACATTGCACACCGCGACGCCACGCTCGCGACAAGCTTCCAGATCGACATTGTTGACGCCGGTTGCGGCTACCGCGATCAGCCGCAACTTGGGACAGGCTTCCAGCAAGGCGCGTGTAATCGGGACTTTATTGCTGATGGCAATGCTGCCGCGCCAGAGAAAATCGGCCGCTTGTTCAGGCGGGCAATCTGGGTGCTCCACCCAGACGTGCTCGAAATTCGGGGTGCGCAGTTCGGCCAGCAAGGTCGCGCGGTCGAGAAAAACGATGTATTCCTTGGTGATCATGGGGTTTCGCCGTTGAGTTGTTGAATGACGTTGATGAGCGCCGATGAGTCGAGTTCGCCGTCGCCAGCGGCAACCAGCGCGCACATCATCTGTGCCGCCAGCGCCGAGCCCGGTAGCGACATGCCGGCGATTTGCGCTTCTTCCAGCACGATGCCGAGGTCTTTCTGATGCAATTTGGCTTTGAAGCCTGGCTGGTAATTGCGGTCCAGCATGCGCTGACCATGGATTTCCAGAATTTTGCTATACGCCGAACCGCCCAGCAGCGCTTGCCGTACCTTGCCGGCATCGACGCCCTGGCGCCTGGCGAAAGTCAGCGCTTCCGCCACGCCGAGCAAGGCCGCCGAGACGACGATCTGATTGCATGCCTTGGCGATTTGCCCGGCGCCGCTGTCACCCACATGCACGATGCCGCCGCCAATGATCTCGAACAATGGCAACACGCGCTGAAATGCCGCTTCCGGCCCGCCCGCCATGATCGACAAAGTACCGGCGATTGCACCGGCCTGACCGCCGGAAACCGGGGCGTCGATCAAATGCACGTTGTGTTGCTGCAAGCGCAAGGCCAGTTGGCGGGTGTAGGCGGGCGATGTGGTGCCCATGTCGACGACGATGCTGTCGGCGCGTAACCCGCTTGCCGCACCGTTTGCGCTGAACAGAACAGCTTCAAGCGCGGCGTCGTCGGAGACGTTGAGGAAGAGGATTTCCGCCGCCCGCGCGACGGCGTGAGGCGATTCGAGCACCGTCGCGCCGATAGATTGCAGCGCTTCGCTTTGCGTTGGCTTGCGCGCGTAAACGCTCAGCCGATGCCCCGCCGTACACAAGTTGATCGCCATGGGTTGGCCCATGACGCCGAGTCCGATGAATCCGAGATCGAGCATGATGTCTCCTGAAATGACGCTGCCGCGCGGCTACCAAAGATCGTTCAGTTTGCCGGGGTTGGCGTACCCGAGGTTGCGCTTACCGACCGAGAAAGGCGATCCAGGCTGGCAGGGTGATTAAAAACGTCAAGCTGGTCCAGCTTGCGGTGAGCGCAGCGGCACGAACGTCAAGTTTGAAGCGGTCGGCAAAGCTGGCGGCCATCAACATGGTCGGCATGGCAACTTCCAGGATGGCGGCGGTTTGTGCCGGGCGGAGTTCGCCGAACATCGAGCGGGCCAGGACAAATACCAGCAACGGCGCGATCAGCAGTTTCACCGCGACGGCGGCGAGCACCGGCCGAGTCGGCTTCAGCGCGCCCCACGGAATCGACAAACCGAGCGTGAACAGCATGATGGGAATGGTCGCCTGGCCCATGAACTTGGCGGCTTTGATCAATGGCTCGACCTCAATCCCGCTCAAATTGACCGCGAAACCCAGCACGAAGCCCCAGGTGGGCGGCAATGACAGCAAGGTGCGTAACAGGCTTTGGCCCTGGCCGCCTTGATGACCCAGGCGGGTGGCGATCCAGACGCCAAAGGTCCACACCAGCGGCGTTGATGCCAGTACGTCGGAGAAAGCGGCGTAGCTGCCGCCAATATCGCCATATAAAAAGGTCAGCGTTGGGTAGCCCATGAACAACACATTGCCGAAGGTGCCGGCGAGCAGCAGCGCGGCACGCGTTTCACGCGACAGGCCGTGTCCGATGCGGGTGTGCCAGAGCAGCGGGTAGAGCAAGGCGAAACTGAAGCCGAT